>WBZO01001876.1_pt1 | contig 30148 bp, 32 predicted proteins | sample 5204261 | NCBI WGS metagenome assembly WBZO01 (sample SAMN12412400, study PRJNA552823) | activated sludge metagenome | isolation source: activated sludge from anammox sidestream of wastewater treatment plant... | place: USA: North Carolina | collected 2017-09
CGAGTTCAGCGCGACGGACGAGTCCGGCCGGCCCATCCGCGGCCTGGCGCTGAACCTCGAAGAGGAGACCGTCGGCGCCATCATCATGGGTGACTACACCAAGGTGAAGGAAGGCGACGAGGTCCGGACGACCGGTTCCGTCGCCTCCGTTCCCGTGGGCGAGGTGCTCATCGGCCGCGTGGTGAACCCGCTGGGCGACCCGATCGACGGCAAGGGCCCGGTCAACGCCACGGAGACCTACCCGCTGGAGAAGATCGCCCCGGACGTGGTGTCCCGCGTGGGTGTGAACCAGCCGCTGCAGACCGGCATCAAGGCCATCGACGCCATGATCCCGCTCGGCCGTGGCCAGCGCGAACTGATCATCGGCGACCGCTCGATCGGCAAGACCGCCATCGGCGTGGACGCGATCATCAACCAGAAGCACTCGGACGTGATCTGCATCTACGTCGCCGTGGGCCAGAAGGAGGCGAAGGTCGCCCAGACCGTCGCCATCCTCGAGCAGTACGGTGCGATGAACCACACCATCGTGGTGACGGCGTCCGCCTCCGAGTCCGCCGCCCTCCAGTACCTGGCCCCGTACGCGGGCGCCGCCATGGCCGAGTACTTCATGGCCAAGGGCCGCGCGGTGCTGGTGGTGTACGACGACCTGACGAAGCACGCGTGGGCGTACCGCGAGGTCTCCCTGCTGCTCCGCCGCCCTCCGGGACGCGAGGCGTACCCGGGCGACGTGTTCTACCTGCACTCCCGCCTCCTGGAGCGCGCCGCGCGCGTGACCCCGGAGCTCGGTGGTGGCTCGGTGACGGCGCTCCCGATCATCGAGACGCAGGCCGGTGACGTGTCGGCGTACATCCCGACCAACGTCATCTCCATCACGGACGGCCAGATCTTCCTGGAGCTGGACCTCTTCAACGCCGGCATCCGCCCGGCCACCAACCCGGGCATCTCGGTGTCCCGCGTGGGTGGTTCCGCGCAGACCCGCGCGATGAAGAAGGTGGCCGGCACGCTGCGTCTGGACCTGTCCCAGTACCGCGAGCTGCAAGCCTTCGCCCAGTTCGGTACGGACGACCTGGACGCCGCGACGCGCCGCCAGCTGAACCGTGGCGCGCGCCTGACGGAGCTGCTGAAGCAGCCGCAGTACCAGCCGCTGACGCTGGGCCAGCAGGTCGCGATCCTGTACGCGGGTGTGAACGGCTACCTGGACGAGGTGCCGGTGGAGAAGGTCGCGGACTTCGAGCGCGCCTTCCACGAGTACATGGGCGCCGGCAACGCTGACCTTCTGAAGAAGATCACGGACTCCGGCGACCTGCCGGCGGACGACGAGGAGCGCCTGAAGGCGGCCATCGTCGACTTCAAGGCCTCGGTCGCCTACTAGGCCGACCGGACTGACTGAACAGCAGGGCACCCGCGGCTACGGCCTCGGGACGTAGGGAGATACGGGATGGCGGGCGGCGGCAGCGTTCGAGCGATCCGCGACCGCATCAGGTCGGTGAGCAGCACTGCGAAGGTGACGCGGGCGATGGAGCTCGTGGCCGCCTCCAAGATGCGGCGTGCGCAGGAGCGTGCGCTCGCGTCTCGGCCGTACTCGGACCAGATGTACGGCGTGCTGTCTCAGCTGGCCTCTGTCACGGCCGGCGCTGACGCGGCCGCGCTGCACCCGTTGCTGGAGCAGCGCGACGTGAAGAGCGTCGCGTACATCCACATCACCGCGGACCGCGGCCTGGCCGGCGGTCTGAACTCCAACATGAACCGCGCCGGCGCGGCGCTCCTGCTGGAGCACCAGCCGAACGTGGAGCGCGTGAGCGTGATCCCGGCCGGCCGTAAGGGGCGCGACTTCTTCCGCCGGTCCGGCATCGACATCACCGCCGAGTTCGGCGAGCTGGGCGACTTCCCGGCGTTCGAGGACGTCCGTCCGATCGCCCGCGTGGTGATGGAGGACTTCCTGGCCGGCAAGGTCGACCAGGTGATGGTGGGCTATCAGCGGTTCGTGAACGCTGCGGTGCAGCGGCCCACGATCAAGCAGATCCTGCCGGTCCAGCCACCGACGGGCGACGACGCGAAGTCCGTGGACTTCATCTTTGAGCCGTCGCCGAAGGAACTGCTGGCCACGCTGCTGCCGCGGTTCGTGGAAATGCAGATCTACGCGGCCGTGTTGGAGGCCCGAGCCTCCGAGCAGTCTGCGCGCATGGTCGCCATGCGGCAGGCCACGGACGCGGCGAAGGAAATGGTCGGTGACCTCACGCTCGCCTACAACAAGGCGCGGCAGGAGGGCATCACCGGGGAACTGCTCGACATCGTCGGCGGCGTCGCCGCGCTCGAGAGCAAGTAGAGACAACAACGCCGGCAAGGCGGGAGGCACACATGGCATCCGGAATCGTGCGCCAGGTCATCGGCACCGTTGTCGACCTGGAGTTCCCGAGCGGGGATCTCCCGGGCATCTACAACGCCGTGAACATCGACATGAACGGCAAGAACCTGGTGGCCGAGGTGCAGCAGCACCTGGGCAACAACTGGGTCCGCGCCCTGGCCCTGGACTCCACGGACGGCCTCGCCCGCGGCTCCAAGGTGGAGGACACCGGCGCGCCGATCTCCATCCCGGTCGGCCCCAAGACGCTGGGCCGGATCTTCAACGTCATCGGCGACGTGCTCGACCCCGGTGAGGCCATCCCGGCCGACATCGAGCGCTGGGCCATCCACCGCCCGGCCCCGGCCTACGCCGACCAGGAGACCAGCGCCCAGATGCTGGAGACGGGCATCAAGGTCGTTGACCTGGTCGCCCCCCTGGCCCGTGGTGGTAAGGTCGGCCTCTTCGGCGGCGCCGGTACCGGCAAGACCGTCACTAACACCGAGCTGATCCGAAACCTCGCCACCGAGCACGGCGGTCTGTCCGTGTTCGCCGGCGTGGGCGAGCGCTCCCGCGAGGGCAACGACCTCTGGCACGAGATGCGCCAGAACGGCGTGCTCGACAAGACCGCCCTGGTCTACGGCCAGATGAACGAGCCGCCGGGGGTGCGCCTGCGCATCGCCCTGACCGGCCTGACCATGGCCGAGTACTTCCGCGACGTGGAGGGCCGTGACGTCCTCCTGTTCGTGGACAACATCTACCGCTACACCCTGGCCGGCATGGAAGTGTCCGCCCTCCTGGGCCGCATGCCCTCCGCCGTGGGTTACCAGCCGACGCTGGCCTCCGAGGTGGGTGTGCTTGAGGAGCGCATCACCTCCACGAAGAAGGGCTCCATCACCTCCTTCCAGGCCATCTACGTGCCCGCCGACGACTACACCGACCCCGGTGTGGCGACGACATTCGGCCACCTGGACGCCACGGTCACGCTGGACCGCGGCCGCGTGGAGCAGGGCCTCTTCCCGGCCATCTCCCCGCTGACCTCCAACAGCCGCATCCTGGACCCGCTGGTCGTGGGTCAGGAGCACTACGACGTGGCCCGTGGCGTGGTCCGCACGCTGCAGCGCTACAAGGACCTGCAGGACATCATCGCCATCCTCGGCATCGAGGAGCTGTCGGACGACGACAAGCGCACGGTCGCCCGTGCCCGCCGCATCGACCGCTTCCTGTCGCAGCCGATGTTCGTGGCGGAGCAGTTCACCGGCACCCCGGGCCAGTACGTCCCGGTCGCCGAGACGGTCCGCGGCTTCAAGGAGATCCTGGAGGGCAAGCACGACTCCCTCCCGGAGCAGGCGTTCTACATGGTCGGCAACATCGACATGGCCGTCGAAAAGGGCGAGCGCATGGCGGCCGAGGGCGCGTAAGCGTCTCCGGCCCCGCGCGGGTACGACCGGTAGGAGTGTGAGATGCCGCTGAAGCTCAGCATCGTCACGGCGCAGCGCACCGTCCTGGAACGGGACGATGTGACCAAGCTCGTCGTGCCCGCCGCAGAGGGGCAGATCACGGTGCTTCCGCACCACGCCGCCCTCATGTCCAGCCTCGCCATCGGCGAGATGCTGGTCTACTCCGGCAACGACGTGGACGCCATCGCCATCCACGGCGGGTTCTTCCAGGTGCTGAACGACGAAGTCAGCATCCTGGCCGACGCCGCCGAGGCGGCCGACGTGATCGACATGGAGCGCGCCGAGGCCGCCCGCGAGCGCGCCGAGCGCCGCCTGCAGGGCCGCGACACGGACCTGCGCGGTGGCCTGGACGTGCTGCGCGCCCAGTTCGCGATGCAGCGCGCCATGGCCCGCATCAAGGTGGCCCGCCGCCGCCGCACCGGAGCGCCCTCCGCGCGTCCGTAGGCCATCGCAAGAGCGAACCTCACGACGCCCCGGGAGACCGGGGCGTCGTTGTGTGTCCTCCGTCACGCTCGCCAAGGGACTTCCGGCGGCTCGCATCCCGGCGACCGAGGCGTACGCTCCGCGCAGCGACACGCTCTCAGAGAGAGCATCGCGGAGAGGGTGACTCCAGTGAAGGCACTCGTGGGGTTCATGAACAGCCCGGTCGGCCGGCTCGCGCGGATCGGCCTCGGCGTCGGCCTGATCGTGGTGGGGTTCACCGTGATGGAGGGCGCCGCGGGCATGGCGCTCGCCGCGGTTGGCCTCGTGCCGATCGCGCTGGGCGTCTCGGGGCGCTGCATGGTGGAGTTCATCGCGCCGAAGTAGCCGCGCGGCCCGTGCGGCTCGCGTCCCCGATCCCGGCGCTCTATGCTGCCGGGCGGGAGGCGTCATGCCGGAACGCTACCTGATCCGAGGCGGTACCCCTCTGCGGGGCGAGATCACCGTCTCCGGCTCCAAGAACGCCGCGCTCTACGCCGTCTCCGCGGTGCTCCTCACCGCCGAGCCGATCACCCTGCGCAACGTCCCGCGCATCGCCGACATCGCCGAGATGTGCGAGATCCTCCGCGCCGTGGGCACCGAGGTGCGCGAGGAGGACGGTGGCGAGACGCTGCACTTCCACACGCCGGTGCTGACGTCCGTTGCGCCGCCGCCCGACCTCGTCACGAAACTGCGCGCCTCGTTCCTCGTGATGGGGGCGCTGCTGGGCCGCGCGCGGGAGGCGGAGTGCCCGCCGCCCGGCGGCGACGTGATCGGGTCGAGGCCGCTGGACGTCCACTTCGTCGGCTTCCGCGCGCTCGGCGCGCAGGTGGAGCGTCGCGGCCCCTCGTTCCGCGCGACGGCGCCGAAGTTGCACGGTGCGCGCGTCTTCTTCGACTACCCGAGCGTCCTCGGCACGGTGAACGTCATGTTCGCGGCGGCGCTGGCGGAGGGGACCACGGTCATCATCAACGCCGCGCCCGAGCCCGAGGTGGAGATGGCCGCCGATATGCTCGTGGCGATGGGCGCGAAGATCCGCGGCCAGGGCACGCCGATGCTGGAGATCGAGGGCGTCCCCACGCTTCACGGCGCGGACTTCAGCATCATCCCGGATCGGCTGGAGGCGGGGACGTACCTCCTCGCCGCCTGCGCTACCCGGGGCGACCTGCGCGTGACGAACGCCGTGCCCGGCCACATGGACAGCCTGATCGCGAAACTGCGCGAGATGGGGATGGAAGTGGACGCGGAGGGCGGCGGCGGCATCCGTGCCGCCTGCACCGGTGACCTCCGCGCGGTCCACGTGCAGGCCGTCCCGTACCCCGGCTTCGCGACCGACCTGCACCCGCCGATGGCGGCCGCGCTCACGCAGGCGGCCGGCGTGTCGCTGGTGCATGAGCGCGTGTACGACAACCGCACGTTGTACGTGAACGAACTCCGGAAGCTGGGCGCGCGCATCATCATCGGCGGCGACTCCGTGATCATCGAAGGCCCCGCCCGGCTCGCCGGCTCCACGGTGCGCGCGCTGGACATCCGCGCGGGCGCGGCGGTGGTCGTCGCGGCCCTCGCCGCCGAGGGCGAGACCGCGATCCACGACATCGGCCACCTGGACCGCGGCTACGCCGACCTGCAGGCGCGGCTCACCTCGCTGGGTGCGGACATCGAGCGGGTGTAGGGCCCGCCGCGCGTATCACGGGCGCGCGTGAGCGTGCGGTCTCCCGGCTCAGGCGCTACGCTCCGCCGGCCCACCCACCCCATCAGAGTTATCCACAGTCGGAGCCGCGCCCGCGGCGGGCGCGAGACGCATGTTCAGCAAGCGCATCGGCATCGACCTCGGCACTGCGAACATCCTGGTCTCCGAGCAGGGACGCGGGATCGTGCTCGATGAGCCGGCGGTCGTCGCCATCGCGGAGCGCGACAACACCGTCGTCGCCGTGGGCAACGAGGCGCGCGCGATGATCGGCCGCCACCCCGGCTCGATCCAGGTCATCCGGCCGATGCGGGACGGGGTGATCGCTGACTACCTGATCACGGAGGCAATGCTCCGCTACTTCATCGCGCGCGTCGTCGGCCGGTTCAACATCGTGCGGCCGGAGGTCATGATCTGCGTGCCGGTGGGCGTGACCGGGGTGGAGCAGCGCGCCGTGCGCGACGCCGCGGAGGCGGCCGGTGCGAGGCGTCCCGCGCACCTGATCCCGGAGCCCCTCGCCGCCGCGATCGGCGCGGAGATCCCCGTCGGCAGCCCGCGCGGGCACATGGTCATCGACATCGGCGGTGGTCGCACGGAGGCCGCCGTGATCTCGCTCTTCGGCATCGTGGCGAGCGAATCGGTCCGCATCGCCGGCGACCGGCTGGACGATGCGATCGCGCAGTACATCAAGCGCCGCCACAACCTCGTGATCGGCGAGCGCACGGCGGAGGAAGTGAAGATCGCCATCGGCTCCGCGGTGCCGCTGGAGCCGGAGCTCGTGACCGGCGTGCGCGGACGCGACCAGATCACCGGCTTGCCGCGCACCATCACGCTCCGCTCCTCCGAGGTGACGCAGGCGATCCAGGAGCACCTCGGCGCGATCGTCCAGACGTCGAGGCGGGTGCTGGAGCGCACGCCTCCGGAACTGGCGTCCGATGTCATCGACCGCGGGATCGTACTGACGGGCGGCGGCGCGATGCTGCGCGGGCTGGACGAACTGATCCTGCAGGAGACCGGCGTGCCGGTGCACGTGGCGGACGACCCGCTGCGATGCGTCGCGAAGGGCGCCGGGATCGCCCTCGACTACATCGACGTGATCGAGCGGTCGCTGCCGACGGAGGAAGAGTCGCTGATCGGGGAGATGAGCCGGTAGCGGCCCGACCGTGTGAGCGAACGGCCGCGGGTCAGCGGCTGTTCTTCACCTGCTTCAGGTGGTAGGTCATGCTCTGCAGGAAGAGCACCGGGTTGATGTGGCGCAGTTCCACGCCGTCCGGCACCTGCACGCGCAGCGGGGTGTAGTTCAGGATCGCGTGCACCCCGGCGTGCACCAGCGTGTCCACCACGTCCTGTGCGACCTCGCTCGGCACCGCGACGATGCCGATGTCGACCGGGTGCCGACGCAGGTCCGACTCCAGGTGCTCCACGCTCTTCACGATGCGCCCGTCGATGTCGGTGTTCACGACCTTCGGGTTCGCGTCGTACATCGCCACGATGTCGAAGCCCTGGCCCTCGAAGCCGGGGTAGGAGGCGATGGCGCGGCCGAGGCGGCCGATGCCGATGACGGCGACCTTCCAGCGCGTGTCGAGGCCGAGGATCGAGCGCAGTTCCTCGGTCAGCCGGGCCACGGAGTAGCCGCGTCCCTGCTTGCCGAAGCGGCCGAAGTAGGAGAGGTCCTTGCGAATCTGCGCGGGAGTGACGCCCAGTTCGGCGCCGAGTTCCTGTGAGGAGACGACGGCGCGGCCTTCGAGTTCCAGGCGCGCGAGCAGGCGGTAGTAGAGCGGCAGGCGGTCGATGACGACGTCAGGAATGTCGATCGGCATCGGTCTGCACGTCCCCCGTCCGAACGGACGCCACGCGACCGGCACGGGCCGGAAGCAATGCGCCGCACCAGCATCATACTCACCGGGGACGTGTGTGCAATTTCGCACAAGCATCCAGTACGCATCGAACGACGCGGAGGGCGGCTGCTAGCATCCGAGCATGGCCGAGGACACCCGAGACCCGCGCATCCTGCGCCTGCTCCGCGAGGGGCCGGTCGCCACGCCGTTCATCGAACTCCCCGGCGGGCGCTTCCTGATGGGATCGACGCAGCGCACGGACGAGCAGCCGGTGCACGAGGTGGTCGTGGGGCCGTTCGCCGTGGCGCTCACGCCGGTGACGAACGCCGAGTACCGCGCCTTCCTCGATGCGACCGGCCACGAGCCGCCCGGCGAGTGGGGGAACGCGCGATTCATGCAGGACGACTGCCCCGTCGTCTCCGTCTCCTGGTTCGACGCGGTCGATTACTGCGCGTGGCTGTCCGAGGTGACCGGCCGCTCCTGCCGCCTGCCCACCGAGGCCGAGCGCGAGTACGCCGCCCGAGGCGACGTGCCGGGCGTCCTGTACCCGTGGGGCGATGCGCCGTGGGACACCGGCGTGCACGGTCTCGGGTCGCAGGGCGCCGACCGTCCGCATCCCGTCGGTACGTCCGAGCCGAACGCGTTCGGGCTCTACCACATGGCGGACAACGTTCATGAGTGGTGCAGCGACTGGTACGACCCGCAGGAGTACGCCGGCCGCGCTGGCTCTGCGCCGGTCATCGATCCTCGCGGCCCCGAGGAGGACGAGGCGCGCCCGCGTCGGGCCTCCCGAGGGGGATCGTGGCGTCATCATGTGAAGGTCGCGCGCATCGCCGCCCGATCCTCGCTGGGGCCGGAGCGTCGCTACAACGACTACGGGATGCGCGTGTACGCGGACGCGGCGCGCTAGTCGCGCTCGAACACCCGCACCACACCGAGGCCCAGCGCGACGCCGGCGACCGCCCCGACGAGGTCGGCGATGAGGTCGTGCAGAGCGGGGCTGCGTGTCTCCAGCGGCCACTGGGCCGCCTCGGTCAGCGCGCCCAGGCCGGCCGCGATCAGGAGTGCTGCGAGCGCGCCTCGGCCGGGACGGGCCGGATCGGCGACGGCGACCACGGCGCTGCCGCCGACGGCCGCGAAGAGCAGGACGTGCGCGAGCCAGTCCGGCGTGCCGCCGCTCGCGGGGCTGGGCGTCAGCGTGGCGTAGCCGACGAGCGCCAGGCTCGCGACGAACGCCAACACGCCCAGGCGACGGATCCACCTCACCATCGATCGAGCCTAGGCGGGCGGACGGGCGTGCGCACGCGGCCGTCCCTCCGGCGCGCGGGACTACAATGGAGGTCAGATGCCAGCCGCCCCCGCTCCGTCCGTCGCCGCCCGCCAGGCCCCCGCACTCCTCGTGGAGCCGTGGACGGCGTGCGGGCCCGCGGAGGCGGCCCGGCGGCTGCGCGGTCGTCCCGGGCTGGCGTGGCTGGACTCCGCGCTGGAGCACGCCGAGACCGGACGCTGGTCGATCCTCGCGAGCGATCCGCGCTGGACGGTGACCGCCTACGCCGGTGAGGTCCTCCTCGATGGGGCGTGCGGGCCGCGCCGCCTCGATGGTGGCGCGCTGCACGCGTTCGCTGCGCTGGTGGAGGCGGAGCCGCGCGTGCCGCCCGTCGCCGGGCTGCCGTTCACCGGCGGCGCCATCGGCTATCTCGGCTTCGAACTCGGGCGCGAAGTGGAACGTCTCCCGGCGACGACCATCGATGACACCGGCGTCCCGGCGCTGGCGTTCGGCTGGTATGACGCGGCGCTCGTGTGGGACCACGAGGCGGGTCGGGGCTGGCTCGCGGGCCGTCCGGATGCCGTCGCCGCCCTGCGCGCACGCCTCAACGTCCCCGCCTGTGTCCCGGCCCCCCTCGCCGTCCCGGCCGTGCCCGCCGCGCCGGTCTCCAACATGACCTACGAGGTGTACGAGGCGGCGGTGGCGCGCGCCCGCGCCTACATCGCCGCCGGCGACATCTACCAGGTGAACCTGGCGCAGCGCTTCTCGCTTCCGCTCGTGGAGGACGGCTTCGAGGTGTACGGCCGCCTGCGCGCCGCGAGCCCCGCGCCGTTCGCCGCCTACCTCGACCTCCGTGGCGCCTTCGGTGGAGTGGAGGTGCTGTCGTCCTCGCCGGAGCGGTTCCTGCTCGCGGAGGGCGACCGGCTGGAGACGCGACCGATCAAGGGGACGCGCCCGCGCGGGCGCACGCCGGAGGCGGACGCGGCGCTCGCCGACGAACTGTGCGCGAGCCGCAAGGACCTCGCTGAACACGTGATGATCGTGGACCTGGAGCGCAACGACCTCGGTCGCGTCGCGGAGCCGGGGAGCGTGCGCGTGCCGCGCTTCGCGGCGCTGGAAACGTACCGCCACGTCCACCACCTGGTGTCGGTGGTGGAGGCAGCCCGCCGCGAGGAGGTGGGGCTGGAGGCGCTCCTGCGCGCGACCTTCCCCGGCGGCTCCATCTCAGGCGCGCCGAAGGTGCGCGCGCTCGAGATCATCGACGAGCTCGAACCGCACGTCCGCGGCGTTTACTGCGGCTCCATTGGGTACGTGTCGGCGGACGGACGCATCGACCTGAACATCGCGATCCGCACGATCACCCTCGCGGACGGCGTCGCGCGCTTCCACGTCGGCGGTGCGATTGTGCACGACTCGCGGCCGGACTCGGAGTACGCGGAGACGTTGCACAAGGCCCGAGGCATGGCGCGCGCCCTCGGCGTGGCGCTGCCGGACGAGCCGGGCGGGGCCGCCTCGTGAGCCCGGCGTTGGCGTGGGTGAACGGCGTAGTTGTCCCGCGCGAGGAGGCCCGCGTCTCCATCGACGACTTCGGCTTCCGCTACGGCGCGGCGTGCTTCGAGACGATGCTCGCGCGGCACGGCCGCGTCTTCCGGCTGGACGCCCACCTCGACCGCCTCGAACGCGGCGTCGCCGGCCTGCGCGCCACGACGCCGGCGCGCGACCTGCTTCGCCGCGCGATCGAGGAGACGCTGGCCGCGAACGGACTCACCGAGGCAAGCGTGCGGCTGACCGTGACGCCGGGGAGCGGGCACGCGCCCGACCTGGATGTTGCGCGCGACCCGAACGTGGTGGTGACCGCGGATGCTCTCGGGCCCGCGGCGTCGCCGGCGCGCCTGCGCGTCTCCTCCGTGCGCGTCGACCAGCGACGCTCGCTGCGGAGCGCGAAACACGCGCAGTTCCTCCCGTACCTCCTCGCGCGCGCCGAGGCGCATGACGCCGGTGCAGACGACGCGCTGATGCTCGACCGCGCGGGGCGCATCGCGGAGGGTGCGACGGCGAACGTCTTCCTGGTGCAGGGGCAGCGGCTCGTCACGCCCTCGCTGGAGTCGGGCGCGCTGCCCGGCGTCACCCGCGCCGTGGTGCTGGAACTGGCGCAGCGGCTGGCGATCGTGGCCGTCGAGGAGGACGTGACCCCGTCCGACCTCGGACGCGCGGGTGCGGTCTTCCTCACGAGCAGCGTCGCCGGGCTGCGCCCGGTCGCGAGCATCGAGGGTGCTCCGCCGGCGTGCGATCCGGTCTCCTGGCGCGCCCCCGAGGCGCCTCACCCGCTGGTCGAACGGCTCCAGAAGGAGTATGAGGCGCTGGTAGAGCGGGAGTGCGCCGGCGGCTGACGCGGAGCGTCTCCCCTCGGAAGGGTGACGCACCATGCCGCTCATCGACCTCGACGAGGCGACCGTCCACTACGAGGAGCGCGGCTCCGGCCCGCTGACCTACGTCTACTGCCACGGCCTGGGCAGTAACAGCGAATCCTTCGAGCGCGAAGACATGGACTGGTACGCCGGCCACTTCCGCACGATCTCGTGGGACCAGCGCGGCCTCGGCCGCTCGCCGGGTGCGGCCAAGTACTCGCTGCCGCGCTACGCCGCTGACCTCGCGCAGCTGCTCGACCGCCGGCAGGTGGAGCGCGCCGTGGTCTTCGGCGTGTCGTGGGGCGGCGTGCTGGCGCAGCGGTTCGCGCTCGACTTCCCGGAGCGCGTGCACGCGCTCGTCCTCGACTCCTCGTCGAGCGAGACGAACGTGCTGGCGAGCGAGAACTGGTACCTGCGCGGCGAACTCGCACGCCTCGGCGCGAAGGCCGTCGAGGGGCGTGAGATCCGCCCGGCGTTCGAGGGCCACCGCACCGTGGCGGAGGCGCCGCAGATCCCCTCGGTGAAGCCGGAACACCTGGACTCCTACGTCGCACAGGCGCGCGCGACCGCGTCGCTTCGCGAACACCCGATGACGCCGTACCTGCACCGCATCACCGCGCCCACGCTCATCGTGGCCGGCGGCAAGGACGAGGTGGCGGGGGCGGGCGGCTCCGTGGTCATGTCGCGGGTGATCCCGGGCGCACGGCTGCACATCTTCCCGGATGCCGGGCACGGCGTGTACCGCCTCGCGCGGGACGAATACCGGGCGTTGCTGCTGGAGTTCCTGGGCAAGGTCAGAGGAACGTCAGACTAGGACATTCGGACTACGTCAGTTGCGCTGATATTCTGACCGGTGTTCGGACGCCTCACCGGCGTCCGGAACGCCACCGTCGATGCTGAAGGCGCAGCACGGGACGGTGGCGGTGCCGATGATCCGAGCCGCAACGCGGCGCCCTGAGGGGGTGCGCTGCCGAGGCCAGTAGCGGCGTGTTCAACCACGCCACCTACAGACTCGGTGGGACGATGACGCTCCTGGGCGACGGGGTGGGCGACCGCGCTCGCATCCTGGTGGTCGACGACGACGAACGCGTGCGCACCGCCGTGCTCGGACTGCTGTCCGAGTCGGGCTGGCACGGCCGAGGCGTGCCCACGGGCGAGCGCGCCGTGGAAGTGCTCTCGGAAGACTCCGTCGCCCTCGTGATCCTGGACGTGAGCCTCCCCGGTATGTCCGGGTTCGAGGTGCTCCGGCAGGTCCGCGCGCGGAGCGAGGTGCCGGTGCTGATGATGAGCGCCGCCGGCGACCTGGACGACCGCGTGGCCGCGTTCGACCTCGGCGCGGACGACTACCTCGTGAAGCCGGTCGAGATGGAGGAGTTGCAGCGCCGCGTGCGCGCGCTGCTGCGCCGCGTGCCGCCCTCGCCCGCGGCGTTCGAGGCGCTGGCGGGGCCGGGCGGCCTGGTGCTGCACCGCCAGATGCAGGAGGCGACGCTGGACGGCCAGCCGTTGCGCCTCACGCCGAAGGAGTTCGCGGTGCTGTGCGTGCTCCTGGAGCGGCGTGGCATCACGGTGACGCCGGACGAACTGTCGCGCCGCATCTGGGGCTACGAGACGCTCGGCTCGCGCAACTTCGTGGAGGCGCACGTCTCACGCCTGCGGGCGAAGTTGAAGGACGCGGGCGCGCGGGACGTGATCCAGACCGTGCGCGGCGTCGGCTACCGCATTCGCTGAGACCGTAGAGGCATCAGGGGGGTCAGCGGGCCTCGAGTTCGGCCGGCAGGCGGAACTCCACGGTCTCCCGCGCCACGACCACCGGCTCCACCTTCGTCACGCCGCGGCGGCGCAGGTCCTCGATGATCGGCTCCAGTAGTTCGTCCGGCACGGAGGCGCCGGCGGTCAGGCCGACCACCTCGACGCCCTCGTACCAGGCCGGGTCGATCTCATCGATCCCGTCCACCCGGTAGGCGGGCGTGCCCATCGTCTTCGCGACCTCGCACAGCCGGACGGAGTTCGAGGAGTTCGCCGAGCCGACGACGATCACCAGGTCGGCGCGCTCTGCGATCTCCTTCACCGCGGACTGCCGGTTGGTCGTTGCGTAGCAGATGTCGTTGCGGATCTCCGCGTCCGGGAAGCGCGCCTGGATTGCCTGGATCGTCTCGGCGGTGTCGTCCACGGAGAGGGTGGTCTGCGTCACCACGAACACCGGGCGTTCCGGCGTGCCGAGCGCCTGCACGTCCGCGGCGGTGTCCACCACGCGGGTCAGCGCCGGCGCCTCGCCCTTCGTCCCCTCGACCTCGTCATGGCCCTCGTGGCCCACGAGGAGGATGTCGTAGCCATCCTTGGCGGCCTTGCGGGTTTCCAGATGGACCTTCGTCACGAGCGGGCAGGTGGCGTCGATGATGCTCAGGTTGCGGTCCTTCGCCTCCTGCACCACGGCGGGCGAGACGCCGTGCGCGGAGAAGACGATGCGTCCGCCGTCCGGCACCTCGTGGACGTAGTCGACGAAGACCGCGCCGCGCTGGCGGAAGGAGTCCACGACATAACGGTTGTGGACGATCTCGTGGAAGACGTAGACCGGGCCGTCCGCGCGGTCTAGCACCTGGTCCAGGACGTCGATCGCGCGCACCACGCCGGCGCAGAATCCGCGGGGCTCGGCGAGGAGGATCGTGTGAGGCATACCGGTCACCCTTCGATGCTTTCATGCTAGCAGCGGCCCCCGGCGGCAGCGATGCGCCGGCGCCCGGTCAGCGGCATACACCCGGTACGCACGAACGGGCGCGATGGGACTAGAATGCCTGCCGACTGCCGAGCCGCACCGGCCGGCCACAGGGTGAGGGGAACGACGATGGACTGGAGCGACAACGCCGAGCAGGCGGCCTTCCGCGCCAAGGTGCGTTCGGTGATCGAGAACGATCTCCCGGAGCGCTACCAGGACGGCGAGGGCGACTGGGAGCGCGACCGCAAGAACGAGAACCCCGTCGCGCGCGACGCTGCGAAGCAGTGGACCGAGGCGCTGGCGAAGCAGGGCTGGGTCGCACCGCACTGGCCGAAGGAATACGGCGGCGCCGGCCTGAGCCCGATGGAGCAGTTCATCTTCAAGCAGGAGATGGCGATCTCCGGCGCGCCCCCGGTGGGTGGCCAGGGCGTGTCTCAGCTGGGCCCCACGCTCATCGTCCACGGCTCCCCGGAGCAGAAGGCGGAGCACCTCCCGAAGATCCTCTCGGGCGAGGTGGACTGGCGACAGGGCTACTCCGAGCCGGGCGCCGGCTCTGACCTCGCGTCCCTCCAGACGCGCGCCATCCGCGACGGCGACGAGTACGTGCTGAACGGCCAGAAGATCTGGACGTCGCTCGCGCACCACGCCGACTGGCTGTACGTGCTCACCCGCACGGACCCGGACGCGCCGAAGCACCGCGGCATCTCCTTCCTGCTCATGGACAAGCACACGCCGGGCATCACCATCCGCCCGCTGATCGACATGAGCGGCCGCCACCACTTCAACGAGACGTTCTTCGAGGACGTCCGGGTGCCGGTCTCCAACCGCGTGGGCGAAGAGAACCGCGGCTGGTACGTGGGCATGACGCTGCTCGACTTCGAGCGCTCCAACATCACCGGCGCCGTCTCCGCGCGCCGGACGCTGGACGCGCTGACCCGCTACATGAAGACGGACGAGGGCAAGGCGAAATCCCCGGGCGCCGAGGTGAACCGCACGGCCCTGGCCGACCGGTACATCGAGACCGAGGTCATGTTCAACTTCTCGTTCCGCATCATCTCGATGCAGGACCGCGGCCTGATCCCGAACCACGAGGCTTCGGTGTCCAAGCTGTTCGCGTCCGAGATGTCGCAGCGGATCGCCAACACCGGCACGAAGGTGTTCGGCCTGTACGCGAACATCTACGACAAGGAAGACCCGCGTGCCCCGTTGGAGGGCAAGATTACGGGCAACTACCTGACGTCCGTGTCCGCGACGATTGCCGCCGGTACGTCCGAAATCCAGCGGAACATCATCGCCACACGCGGTCTCGGTCTTCCGCGCGGCTAGCGCCGCAGGAGCGACCTTCCGAGGCGCAACAACGAAGAGGCCGGGCGATTCGCCCGGCCTCTTCTGCGTCTCTCGGCGGCTGCGCTACACCTCGGTCGTGGGGCGGGCGAGGGCGCTCGCGTCCTCTGCCTGCAGGAGCAGGCGGCGTGCCGGGTAGTTGATGACAATGCCCTCCGTCGCGAAGCGGGCGTGGAGGCGCTTGATCAGGTCGTGGCGGAGGGCGAACGAGTCGCTCCACGTCACCGCGCGCATCTTCAGCAGGATGTCGATGTTCGACTCGCCGAAGGCGGTGAAGCGCATCACCGGGTCAGCCGTCTTCACCGCCGCGTCGTGCTCGTCACGGAGCGCCGTCATCACCTCCAGGCAGACGCGCTCCACCTGCTCCAGGTCGGACTCATACGACACGCCGACGAGGACGCGCGCGTCCGACTGCGCGTCCGCCGCGCTGTAGTTGGTCATGGTGGCGTCGGCGAGTTTCGAGTTCGGCATCAGCACCACGTTGTTGTCGAAGGAGCGGATGCGCGTGGCGCGCCAGCCGATGTCCTCCACCGTGCCCACCACGCCGCCTTCGATCTCCACGAGGTCGCCGACGCGGACGGAGGCGTCCGAGAGCATGTACGACGAGGCGAACACGTTCGCGAGCAGCGGCTGCAGCGCAAGCGCGACGGCGATGCCGCCGATGCCGAGGCCGGCGAGCAGCGGGCTGATCTGCACCCCGAGTGCATCGAGGACGATGATGCCGCCGATCAGCAGCACGGCGATGTTCACCGCGCGCCGCACCAGCGGCAGCGAGCGGGCGTTGAGGCGCGTGCCCAGGCGCTGGCTCGGGCTCGTCGAGTACCACGTGAGCAGGGCGGAGAAGGCGCGCTGCACCGCCAGCGTGACGATGAGCACGGTGAGCGCGAGCCACACGCGGTCGGCGCGGGCGTGGTGCGGCTGCCAGACGGAGACGGTGCGGAAGCCGATCGCGGCTGCCTGCAGCACGATGAGCGCCGTCAGCGGCGGTCGCAGCGCGCGGACCAGCACATCGTCCAGCGTGCTCTCGCTGCTGCGGGTCAGCCGGTGGACGACACCTCGGACGAGTCGCCCGAGGATCCACGCGACGGCGATGCCGCCGGCGACGATCGCCAGCGCGCGCGCGATCTCCACCCAGTCGGTCCGTTCGAGGCCCACGAATCCGTCCATCAGCCCATCCTACCGGTGCGCCTCAACCCGACCGAGCGGCGACGGTGACTAGCGGGCCTTGCGCCCGTTCCGGCTGTGTATACTGGTCATATGTTCGCAACTATTGGTCATACGTTTGAACTCATGAAGGCCTCCTGGCGCGTCCTGATGAAGGATCGCGAGTTGGTGCTGTTCCCGATCCTCGGTGCGATCGGCGCCATTGTGGTGTCGCTGGGCTTCATCGGCCTCGGCGCGTCCACGGGGACACTCGACCGGGTCGATGCGGCGACGACGACCGGGGCGCAGCAGTCGCTCACGGTCGTGGACGCGGTGCTTGGCTTCGGGATGCTCTTCTCGGTCACGTTCGTCGTGCTGTTCTTCAACACGGCGCTGATCGCCTCCGCCATGCTCCGCCTGCGCGGCGGCGACCCGAACGTGGGCTACGGCCTGAAGGCTGCCTCATCGCACATCCCGGCGCTCATCGGCTGGGCACTCATCTCCGCGACCGTCGGTCTCATCCTGCAGGCGCTGCGCGACCGCACGGACAACTTCATCGGCCGCATCGCCATTGCGATGGTGGGCGGTGTGTGGGCCTACATGACGTTCTTCGTCGTGCCGGTGATGGTCGCGCAGGGCATGGGCCCGGTCGGCTCGATCAAGCAGTCGGCCGCGCTGTTCAGCCAGACGTGGGGCCGACAGTTCACCGCCTCCTTCGGCTTCGGCATCGTCTACCTGCTGGCGGTGGTGCTGGCGGTGCTGCCGGCGGTCGTGATGTTCATGCTCGTCCCGGTCGTCGGGATCATCGTCGGCGCGCTCACGCTCTCGCTGTCGCTCGCGGTCGTGGCCTCGCTGGAGGGCATCTTCAAGGCGGCCCTCTACGACTTCGCCACCGGTGCGACGCCCGAGGGCTTCGACACGCAGACGCTGCGCTCCGCGTACCGCGCGCTCTAGCCCCCGCCGACCTCGAGGCGGCCGCGTGCCGCCTCGAACTCCTCGGGCGTGTCGACGTCCACGAACGAGAGGCCGCCGGGATCGGCGGCCTCCCACGTTTCCGGGGGCAGGCGCACCATCCCGAGGGCCGCGGCCACCGCCATCGGCGCGCGGTCGCCGGCCTCGAGGTGCGCGCGCAGGACATCGAGCGCGTCGCGGTTGAAGGCGGAACAGAGCGGCTGCGGGCGGCGCTCCGCGATCGGGAGCACCCAGCGATGCCCCTCGCGGACGCGCTGCACGAGCAGCCGCAGCAACGCCGGCTGCAGGAACGGGTGGTCGACGCCGACGACGAGTACCACGGGCGCGGAGGCGGCCGCGAGGCCGGTCGCCATGCCGAACAGCGGCCCCTCGCCCTCGACCGCGTCGGCGACGAGCGCAACCGGATGCGCCGAGGTCACGGGCGGCAGCGCCTGGCCGGGCGCGCCCACGATCACGATCTCGTCCGCGACCTCACCGAGCGCGTCGACGACGCGTTGCAGCAGCGTGCGTCCGTCCTCTACGTCGAAGACCAGCGAGGCCTTGTCCTGCCCCATGCGACTGGAACGTCCGCCCGCGAGCACCACGCCGCTGATCGAGGCCATGCCGGTCTCCCTCTTCCTGCGGGTACGATCCTAGCCTGATGGACGCGCCACTCCCGCCCGCCCTCTGGACCGCGCTCGGCCTCGGTGACCCCGGGGACGCGAGGGTGCGCGTGGTCGCGATCGTCGGTGGCGGCGGGAAGACGGCGCTCGCGTACCGCCTCGGGTGGGAGGCGGCGGCCCTGGGGCGGCGCGCGGTCGTGACGGGCACCACGCGCTTCACGCGGCTCGCGCCGATGCCGCCGCTGATCGAGGCCGCCCCGGACGTCGTACTCGGACGCGCGGAGGCCGCGTGGCAGCCCGGCCAGCCACTTGTCCTCGCTGACGTCGAGGCGCAGACAAAGGGCCGCCTGGCGCCGCTGGCGTGCGAGACGGTAGATACCCTCGCCCGCGCGGAGGGCATTGGCCTGATCGCGATCGAGGCGGACGGCAGCCGGATGCGCGCGTTCAAGGCGCCGGGCGAGGACGAGCCGGTCATCCCCGTGTCCGCGACGCACATCGTCGCCGTCGTCGGGGCGAGCATTCTCGACGCGCCGCTCGACGCCGAACACGTCCACCGGCCGGAACGCGTGCGCGCGATCGTGGACCGCGAGGTGTGCGACGCGGCGCTGATCGCGGCGGTGCTTGCCAGTCCCGCCGGCGGCCGCAAGGGCAGCGAGGGGCGACCTTTCGCCGTGCTGGTGAACCAGGCGGACGTAGATGAGGCCGGGGCGTCGCGCCTCGGCCGGGCGGTGCTGGCCGCGGGCGTGGGGCGCGTCATCGTGGCATCGTTACAGGACGCCGCGCGCCCGGTGCGCGAGGTGCTGACGACGGCGGAGGTATGACGGTGACGCTCCAACATGACGACGCGGCGGAGGCCGCCGCCGAGCTGCAGGAGTACCGCGCCGCGAAGGACGCGTTCTTCCGCGACGACCCGCAGAGCCCGCTGAAGCCCTCGCAGCGCGCGACGTTCACCGGGCTCGCCTACTACCCGCACGACCCCGCGCTCACGTTCGTCGTCGTCCCCGAGCTGTTCGAGGAGCGCGAGACGCTGGAGATGCAGACCTCGGACGGCGCGGTGCGCGAGTACGTGCGGCTGGGCGCGCTCCACTTCCTCGTCGAGGGGGAGCCGCAGACGCTGACGGTGTACGGCGACCCGGAGGGCGGGTCGCTGTTTCTGCCGTTCCGTGACGCCACCTCCGGGCCGGAAACGTACGGCGCGGGCCGCTACCTCGACCTGCCGGTGGAGGATGGGCGCGTGCTGCTGGATTTCAACTACGCGTACCACCCGTACTGCGCCTACAACGAGATGTTCTCCTGCCCGGTACCGCCGGTGGAGAACTGGCTGCAGGTGCCGGTGCGCGCGGGCGAGCGGAACCCCTCGTGAGTTCGACCGCGCCGAGCGACGACATCTTCGCTGGCACCGCCTGGTACTACGCCCGCTACCGCCCGCCGTACCCGCCCGCGGTGTACGAGGCGATCGCGCGCGCCGTGCCGGTTGACGGCACCGGCACGCTCCTCGACCTCGGCGCGGGGACGGGCACGATCGCGATGGCGCTCGCCTCCAGGTTCGAGCGCGTGGTCGCGGTGGACGTGAACGCCGAGATGGTGGAGGCGGGGCGTGACCTCGCGGAGGCGCGCGGCATCCGCAACATCGAGTGGCATGTACTGCCGGCGGAGGCGATCGACACGCTGGGCCGCGGGCCGTACCGCCTCGTGACCATTGGGAACGCGTTCCACTGGATGGACCGCGCGAGGGTGCTCGAACTGCTGTACCCGCTGGTGGAGCCGGGCGGCGGCATCGCGCTCGCCGGGTTGCCGGGGTTCCTCAACATGGACTCGACGGACATCGCGGACCCGCTCGCATCGACTGTCGCGCGCATCGTCCGCAAGCATCTCGGCGAGGTGCGGCGTGCGGGCAGCGGCACCTACACCGGCGACCCGAAGCGCCACGAGGCGTACCTGGCGGAGTCGCGCTTTCGCGACGTGGAGATGGGCACGGTCGCGTTCGCCGTGGACTACGACCTGGAGGGGATCATCGGCCACCTCTACTCCACGTCGTTCGCGAACCGCCGTATCCTCGGTGACCGGGTGGAGGCGTTCGAGTACGACCTGCGCTCGGCGCTGCTGGGGCTGAGCCTGTCGGGTCGCTTCCGGCGGCGGTTCGAGGCGGAGTGGATCACCGCGCGGAAGCCGGTGGAGGACTGACATGGCCGTGAACCCGGAGCAGCAGCCGTTCCTCGACGCGAACCGCGCGCGGTGGGACGAGTCCGTCCCCATCCACGTGGCCTCGCAGGGGTACGACCTCGCCGGGTTCCTGGCCGGCGAGAAGTCGCTGTTCGCGACCGAGACAGAGGAGGTCGGCGACGTCTCCGGGAAGACGCTGCTGCACCTCCAGTGTCACTTCGGCATGGACACGCTCTCCTGGGCACGCCTCGGCGCCCGCGTGACCGGCATCGACTTCTCCGCGCCCGCGGTGGAGGCGGCGCGCGACCTGGCCGCGCGCATCGGCGTCGCGGACGCGCGGTTCATTCAGTCGGATGTGTACGAGGCTCCACGCGCGCTGTCGGAGCAGTTCGATGTCGTCTATACGGGCATCGGCGCGCTGAACTGGCTGCCGGACATCCGTGGCTGGGCCCGCGTGGCCGCCGGGTTCGTGCGGCCGGGCGGCTTCCTCTACCTGTACGAGGCGCACCCGATGATGTGGGCGCTGGAGAACGAACGGACGGACGGGGCGCTCGTCGTCGGCTACCCGTACTTCGAGATCCCCGCGCCGATCGCGTACGAGAGCGATCAGACCTACGTGGATGGCCCGCGCCTGCAGAACCAGGCGGGGTACGAGTGGAACCACGGCCTGGGTGAGATCGTCACCGCGATCATCGACGCGGGGCTGCGCATCGAGTTCGTGCACGAGCATCGCGAGCTCGCGTGGCGCGGATTGCCTCAGATGGAGGCATACAACCACGTCCCGGAGGGCAGCATGCACCTGCGCCGCGAGGCGTGGCGGCTGCCGGAGCATCAGCGCGACATGGTGCCGCTGATGTACTCGATCCGGGCGTCCAGACCGGCCTGACGCCGCCCGCCCGAGCGGATACGCTACGGGCGCTCCCGGAGGAATGGTGCTCACCTACGTTGTCCTGCTGGTGGTGTTGCTGTTCCTGTCGGCGTTCTTCTCCTCCTCGGAGACCGCATTCCTGACGCTGCAGCGTGTGCGCCTGGCGCACATGGTGCAGGAGCGCGTTCCGGGCGCCGTGCGTGTCGCCTCGCTCGTCGATCGCCCTCGGCGTCTGCTCTCGGCAGTCCTGCTGGGCAACAACCTCGTCAACACGGCGGCTGCCTCGGTGGGCACGGCGATGGTCGCGGAGATGGTGACCGGCGGCGGCACGGTGGTGCTGATCTCCACGCTGGCCGTGACAGTGTTGCTGCTCATCTTCGGCGAGATCGGCCCGAAGACGGTCGCGCTCAGTCATTCGTTCACCATCAGCCGCCTCTGGGCGTGGCCGATGTCCTTCTGGGTCGCGCTCACGCGTCCGATCACGGCGACCCTCGATACCGCCTCGGACGGCCTGCTCCGGCTCCTCGGTGGTGACGACTCGCCGGCGACGTTGAGTGCTGCCGAGTTGCGCACGGCGATCCGCATGGGTGCGGAAGCCGGGTCGATCGAGTCGACCGGCGCTAGCCACCTCCTCGGCGCGCTCACGCTGCAGCAGCGGCAGGTGCAGGAGATCATGGTGCCGCGCCTGGACGTGATCTCCATCGCCGCGGACGCGTCGCTCTCACAGGCTGCGGCGGCCCTCGCGGAGCACGGTTACCTGCGGATCCCCGTGTATGACCGCGCGCCGGACGAGATCATCGGGTTCGTGCACATCTCGGACGTGAACGCGTGGCGCGTCTCCGGGCGCGGCGATCGCCCGGTGCGCGAGGCGATGCGGCTCGTGCAGTTCGAGTCGGAACACGCCTCGATCGCCCGCGTGCTCGAACTGATGCAGCAGCACGCCACCTACCTCGTGATGCTCGTGGACGAGTTCGGCGTCACCTCCGGCATGGTCACGCTGGAGGACATCTTGGAGGAGGTCGTCGGCGACCTGCGTAGCGAGTCCGGGTTCGAGGCGCCCGAGGAACCCGTCACGGGCGAGGGCATCCGGATCATCGAAGGCACGACGCAGCTCGTCGACCTCTCGGATGACCTGGGCGTCGACCTGACGGACGTGGACGCGAACACGGTGGCCGGGCTGATCCTCGCGGAGTTGCGCCGGTTCCCGGAGATCGGTGAGTACGTGGACCGTGCGGGCTTCCGGTTCACGGTCATGGACGCGGACGAGCGCCGGATCACCTCCGTGTCCGTGGAGCGCGCGCCCGAGGATGCAGGAGGCGACGAGTGAGCGAGCCGCCGGTGCGCGCCGTGATCTTCGACTGGGGCGGCACGCTCTCCGACTGGGCGCTGGTCGAATTCGACGAGATCTGGCGGATGGCCGCGCAGCACCTCGCGCCGCACTTCGGCGAGCCGGTGGAGGCGCTCCAGCGCCGCCTCGCGCAGGTCGAGGTCGATGCGTGGCAGGCCACCGCGACCGACCACGCTTCATTCACGTTCAACGACCTCGTGCGGCGCGCCTCGGACGCGCTGGGGGTGGATGTCGCGGACGCGCTGATCGAAGAGGCGACGGACCACTACCTCGATGCGTGGCTGCCGCACATCGTGCATGACGCGGAGGCGGCGGAGACGCTCGCCGCGCTGCGCGACCGAGGGCTCCGCATCGGGCTGCTCTCCAACACGCACTGGCCGGCCGACTTCCACGAGCGGATGCTCGAGCGGGACGGCCTGGCGCACCTCATCGACGCGCGCCTCTACACAAGCGAGATGCCGTACATGAAGCCGCACCCGGAGGCGTTCCGGGCCGCCCTCGCCGGCGTGGGCATCGAGGACCCCCGCCAGGCCGTGTTCGTCGGCGACCGGCTGTTCGACGACGTGCATGGCGCGCAGTCCGTGGGGATGCGCGCCGTCCACCGTCCGAACGCGAGCGTGCCGTCGCACGAGGCTCGACCGGATGCCGTCATCCAGCGGCTCTCCGAGCTGCCGGCAATCATCGACCGCTGGGGCGTCTGAGGCTCCCCCTGCGCTGGCCTCCTCCACGCGTCGATGATTCTGACGCAGGTGGAGGGCATGGATGCCGCTCGGTGTCGTCGTTGCGCTTCTGGTGGTCGTGGGAATGGTGCTCCTGGCTGTCCAGGACCTGACCCAGCGCCGCCACGCCGTCCGGCGGGTGTATCCGCTGGTCGGCCGCCTGCGCTACCTCGTGGAGAAGGTGGGGCCGGAGCTCCGGCAGTACATCGTGACCAGCGACCTGGAGGAGCGCCCGTACAACCGGGCGCAACGGTCGTGGGTCTACCAGTCCGCGAAGGGCGTGAACAGCGCCGTGGGATTCGGCACCCAGCAGGACGTGGCCCGCCCCGGCCAGTTCCACTTCCTCCCCTCGCCGTTCCCGACGCTGCACGACGAGGCGCCCGAGGACCCTCGGCCCCACGTGATCGGCCCCGGCCGTCCTCGCCCGTTCGTGACGGGGTCGCGCGTGAACATTGCGCCGATGTCGTTCGGGGCGCTCTCGGAGGCGGCCGTGCGCGCGCTCTCCCTGGGGGCGGCGGAGGCGGGATGCTACATCAACACCGGCGAGGGCGGCCTGTCGCCGCACCACCTCTCGGGTGGCGGTGACGTGGTCTTCCAGATCGGACCGGCGAAGTACGGCGTCCGCACGCCGGAGGGCGGGATGGACTGGCTGCGGCTGATTGAGATCGGCCAGATGCCGCAGGTGCGGGCGATCGAGATCAAGGTGGGGCAGGGGGCGAAGCCCGGGAAGGGCGGCATCCTGCCTGGCGCGAAGGTCACGCCCGAGATCGCCGCGATCCGGGGCATCCCCGCCGGCGAGCCCTCGCTCTCGCCGAACCGCTTCACGGAGTTCGACTCCGTGCCGTCGCTGCTGGCGTTCGTCCAGCGCGTGCAGGCGTGCGTGCCGGTGCCGGTGGGCGTGAAGATCGTTGCCGGCGACCCCGCGTTCCTCGATGACCTCGCACGCGCGCTCGCCGAGGACGGCGCGGGGCCGGACTACGTCTCCGTCGACGGCGCCGAGGGCGGCACGGGCGCCGCGCCGATGTCGCTGGCGGATCACATGGGCCTCCCGCTGCACGAGGCGATCGTCGCCGTGGACAACGCCTACCGCCGCCACGGCGTGCGTGACCGCATCACCATCATCGCGGCGGGCCGGATGATCACCGGCGCGGACGTGGCGTACTCGATGGCGCTCGGCGCCGACCTCGTAAACGTCGGGCGCGGGTTCCTGTTCTCGCTCGGCTGCATCCAGGCGCTGCGCTGCCACACGAACGAGTGCCCCACGGGCGTGGCGACCCAGAGCCACTGGCGGCAGCGCGGACTCGTGCCGTCCGAGAAGCGCGGGCGCGTCGCCAGCTATGCGCGCGCCGTGCAGGAGGACCTGATGACCGTGGTGCGAGCGCTCGGCCTCACCTCGCCCGCCGATCTGCGGCGGGAGCACGTGGAGGTGGTCGTGGAGATCGGGAAGCGGATGCGGACGAGCGACCTCTACCCGTACCCCGCGCCCGCGATCAGCGCCGTCGAGCGCCGTTCCGCCGCGTAGCGCCTCGGCCGGACGTGCGCGGCGGCGTCCCCGCGGGCATCGAGGGGTTGCGCGCCCACCGCAGGTAGCGCGCGACGAGCACGAGGACGATGCCGACGGTGGTGAAGTTGGCGACGCGCCGCAGCCAGCGGATGCCCTCCTCGAAGTTCATGAGCGAAACGACCACCGCGACCGTGGCGGCGGCGAGCAGGAACGCGACCTGCGGGTGGCGCTGGATCAGCGCCGGGATGACCGGCCCCGCATTCGCCTCGCGCGCCGCACGGGCGGCCTGACGCACGAGCACCACGCCGAGCGGCGTGAGGGCGACGATCGCAGCGAGGTGGGCGAGCGCGAAGACCGGCCGCCAGGCCTCGGCCCCCGCGAACAGGAGCGCCGCCGTCAGTGCCAGCATCCCGAGGGTGACCACCCCCAGGAGCCGGAACCAGCGGTCGGCGAGGCGAAGCGGCCGGTCCAGCGTCTAGAGTCCCTGCTCCGCGCAGAGTTCCTTGTCGAACCGGATCTGGCCGGTGAACTCCACGCCCTGCTGGCAGATCCAGGCAACGCCCTTGCCCATCTCCCAGGCTTCTTCGAAGTCCAGGTTCGGGTTCTCACGATCGTTCTGCGCCCAGACGTTGCCGGGGGTCTTGATGCGGCCGTCCGGGGACAGCACGTTCACGGAGATGTTGTCGCCCTGCAGTTCCATCGCCAGCGACTGGGAGAAGCGCTCCAGGCCGGACTTCACCATGCCGTAGAACGCGCCGCCGGCGCGGACCTCCTTGTAGGGGCCCGGGCCCGGGAAGACGCCGGCGCGCGAGGAAACGTTGATGATGTGGCCCTGGCCGGCGGCCTTCATCATCGGCACCACGGCCTTCATCAGCAGCAGCGGGCCGCGGAGGTCCACCTGCCAGATGAGGTCCAGGTGGCGGTCCTGCACTGACTCGATCGTGCCCGGCACGAGGATCGCGGCGTTGTTCACGAGGATGTCGATCTTGCCCCACTGGGCGACGACCTTCTGGATGCCCTCGTTGATGCTGTCCGGGTCGCGCACGTCCATGCGGACGCCGATCGCCTCGCCGCCCGCGTCGCGGATCGACTGCGCCACGGTGTGGATGGTGCCCGGCAGGCGCGGATCCGTGACCTCCTCGGTGCGGGCGGCCACGGCCACCTTCGCGCCGGCCTCCGCCAGCGCGCGCGACACGTACTCACCGATGCCCCGGCTGGCGCCCGTGACGAGCGCGACGCGGCCTTCGAGCGGCTTTGCCATCGACTACTTCCTCCCCGCTCCCGCCGCTGCCGCAAAGAGGGGCAGCGCGCGGGCCTCGTGATCCAGGAGCCACGCCTTGCGGTCCAGGCCGCCGGCGTAGCCGGTCAGCGTCCCGTTGGCGCCGACCACGCGGTGGCACGGTACCACCACCGCGAGGGGGTTCTGCCCGTTCGCCGCGCCCACCGCGCGTGAGGCACTCGGCTGGCCGAGGCGGGTGGCGACCCACCCGTAGGTGCGCGTCTCGCCGGCCGGGATCTCGCGCAGCATCATCCAGACGCGCTGCTGGAACTCCGTACCGCGCGGCGCGAGCGGGAGGTCAAACGTCGTGCGCTCGCCCTCGAAGTACTCGCGCAGCTGGCGCGTCGCCTCCGCGCACGCGGCGTGGTCGCGCCGGACATCGTCCAGCGGCACCCCGGTGTCCGCCGCGAGGCGTCCGAGGAACCAGGCGAGGTCGCGCTCGTCGCCGATGAAGTCGACGCGGTGAATCCCTTCGGCGGATGCGCCGATGAACACCGTGCCGACGGGAGATTCGATCAGGTCGTAGGCCGCCATCGCGTGCCGCCTGTCCCGGGCCGTGCCCGTGTGGTGCCCGCTAGTCGTCTAGGCCCCAGTCGCGGACCTCGCGCAGTTCCTCGAACTGCTGGCGTGCCCACGAGTACTCCGGCCACTGGGCGAGCCAGCGGGGGAGCGTGTGCTGCTTCTGGAAGGCCGGCAGGTCGAACCCGTCGTCCTCGTCGTCGAACTCGAAGTCGAAGTCCTCGCCCTCGAGGTGGTCGAGGATGCGCGCGCGCAGTTCGTCGTTCACGGTGGCCCTCCCGGTGTCCCGTCGCACCGCTGAGTCTACCGCTGGACGCCCTCAGATGCCCTCGTCCGGCGGCACCGAGGGCGGCGTGAGACGCGGGTGGGCGGTGTATGCTCCCGCGCATGGCTGACCGAGCGGACGCCGGGTTTCTCGCCGTCCAGACGGAGTCCACGGACCCCGCCTGGTTCGAGATCGAACGCTCGATCATCGAGCCGGCGGGCGGGCGCGTCCTCGTGCAGCGCGCCGCGACACAGGACGAGCGCGCCGCGCTCCTGCAGGGCGCGCAGGCCGTCCTCGTCGGCAGCGCCCGGATCGACGGGCCGCTCCTCGACCGCCTCCCCGACCTCGAACTCGTGATCCGCTACGGCGTCGGCATCGACTCGCTCGACGTGCAGGCGGCGACGGAACGAGGCGTGGTGATCGCGCACTACCCGGACTTCTGCCAGCCGGAGGTCGCGAACCACGCTCTCATGCTCCTCCTCGCCGTCGCGCGCAAGGCGGTGCTGCACGACCGCTCCATCCGCGCCGGTGCGTTCCGAGGCGTGCCGCTGCCGGTCACGCCGCCGCTGACCGGCCAGACGCTGGGCCTCGTCGCGTTCGGGAACATCGCACGTCACATGGCGCGGCGCGCGCAGGCGATGGAGATGCGCGTGGTCGCCTTCGACCCGTACCTCCCGGACGCGGTGTTCGCGGAGCACGGCGTGGAACGCGCGCCGACGCTGGAAGCGCTGCTGGAGGCCTCCGACCACGTTTCGATCCACGCGCCGCTGACGCCGGAGACGCACCACCTGTTCTCTCGCGCGCAGTTCGCGCGGATGCGGCCCGGCGCGATCCTCGTGAACACCGCGCGCGGCCCGATCGTGGAGGAAGCGGCGCTGGTGGAGGCGCTGCGGGACGGCCCGCTGGGCGGTGCCGGCATCGACGTGTTCGAGGTGGAGCCGCTGCCCGCGACCTCGGCGCTGACGCAGTTCGACCAGGTGGTGCTGACGCCGCACGCGGCGTTCTACTCGGAGCGCTCCAACCGCCACATCAAGGAGCGCGTGGGCCGGACGGTGTTCGCCTTCATGGAGGGCCGCTGGCCGGACGACGTGGCGACGATCCCGAACCGGCATGAGGTGCGTCCGAAGCGCTCGCTGCGCTGACCCACGGACGGCACGCGAGAGAGGACGGCCCCGATGCGACCGAACACGACGCTGCGCGCCTGGCGCGCCGGCAAGCAGACGATCGGCGCGTGGCTCGCCAGTCCGGACGCGCATGCGACCGAGGTGATGTCGAACGTGGGGTTCGACTGGCTGTGCGTGGACATGCAGCACGGCCTCATCGACTACTCGGACGCGCAGCACATGCTGCGGGCGATCTCCACCACGGCCACGATCCCCTTCGTGCGGGTGCCGTGGAATGAGCCCTCGATCATCATGAAGGTGCTGGACGCCGGCGCGTACGGCGTGGTGGTGCCGCTGATCAACGACGTGGAGGAGGCGCGCCGGGCCGTCTGGGCGGCGAAGTACCCGCCCGCTGGCGGACGCTCCTCCGGCCCCGCCCGGGCAACGCTCTACGCCGGTTCCGACTACCAGAAGCACGCGAACGACGAGATCGCCGTCATCGGCATGATCGAGACCAAGGAGGGCATCGCCAACCTGGACGAGATCCTCGCCGTGCCGGGGCTGGACTGCGCCTACATCGGCCCGAGTGACCTCGCCTACGCGCTCGACCTCGAACCGACGGGCGACAACCGCGACCCGCGCCACGAGGCGGTGGTGATGCAGATCTACGAGGCGTGCCGCCGCCACGGCGTCGCCCCCGGCATGCACACGGGCAGTCTGGAATTCACGACGAAGTGGCTGAAGGCCGGCTTCCAGATGGTGACGCTGGGCTCCGACATGGGATTCATGCGCGCGAAGGCCGCGGCCGACCTCGGCGCGGCGCGCGGCGACACCGGCACCCCGCGCGTGGAGCCGGAGGCGTAACGCACGTGGCGGATCTCCCCGCGCGGGTGCTGGAGGGCCACGTCGCCGGGATCTTCGCGGCGGCCGGGTCGCCGCCGGAGGAGGCGCGCGCCGTCGCGGAGCACCTCGTCGGCGCGAACCTGCGCGGGCACGACTCGCACGGCGTGATCCGCGTGCCGGGCTACGTGGCGCAGGCGCGCGCCGGCGGCTACGTGCCGGGCGCGCCCACCACGGTGGTGCGGGAGTCGCCCTCGACCGCCCTCATCGATGGCGGCCTGAACCTCGGCCCGGTCGTCGCGGCACGGGCGATGGCGATCGCGATCGAGAAGGCGCGCGAGACAGGCGTGGCGTTCGTCTCCTGCTTCCGCACCGGCCACATCGGGCGCGTCGGCGCGTACGGGGAGCAGGCGGTGGCGGCCGGGATGGGCGCGATCGGCGGGGTGAACTCGCCGGGCGGCCGCCTCACCGCAGCGTTCGGCGGCGGCCACCGGCGCACCGGCACGAACCCGCTGATGATCGCGCTCCCCGGCGACGACCCCGCGCATCCCTTCGTGCTGGACATGGCCACCTCCGTCATCGCCGAGGGCAAACTGAAGGTGGCGGTGAACCGCGGCACGCCCGTCCCGCCCGGCGACATCATCGACGGCGACGGGCACCCGACGACCGATGCGCGCGACTTCTACGGCACCGGCGACAACCCGAGGCCGGGCGCGCTGCTCCCCGTCGGCGGGCCGGTGGGCGGCTACAAGGGGTTCGGCCTGAACCTCGCGATCGAGTTGCTGTCGGGCGCGCTCTCCGGCGCCGGTACCGCCGTGGCGGGGCCGCGCGGGACGAACGGCGTCTGGTTCATCGCGTTCGACCTCGCGCGGTTCGTGGAGCCGGGCGAGTGGCGCGAGGCGTATGCGGCACTTGTGGCGCACGTGCAGGAGCCGCCGTTCGCGCCGGGCGTCGAGGAAGTACTGATCGCCGGGGAGCCGGAGCGACGCCGGATGGCGGAGCGCCTGGCGGGCGGCATCCCGTTGGACGACGAGACGCTGCGCCAGATCGCCGAGACCGCCGCAGCACTCGGCGTTGCGCCGCTGGCGGTGCCCTGATGCCGCGCGCGACGAAGGCCAGCGGCGAGCAGAGCCACTTCTTCGACCCCACCTCGTGGCAGTCGCTCGTCGCCGCCTGCGCGCAGATCGCACGCGACCTGGGCCTGGACGTGGAGACCGAGGTCTACGTGGGGCGTCGCATCTGGGGCGCGCGCCGGCGCATCGACATCGTCGTCACCGACCCCTCGCTGCGCCGCTCACTCGGCATC
>WBZO01001877.1_pt1 | contig 30128 bp, 25 predicted proteins | sample 5204261 | NCBI WGS metagenome assembly WBZO01 (sample SAMN12412400, study PRJNA552823) | activated sludge metagenome | isolation source: activated sludge from anammox sidestream of wastewater treatment plant... | place: USA: North Carolina | collected 2017-09
CGGCGCTCGAGGCGCAGGCGCGCACCGAGGAGAAGATCGATCACATCCTCCGGCTCTTCGCGCCGTTCACCTACGACCAGAAGGGGCCGTTCTCCTGCGCGAACACGCGCGCGGCGTACGCCCGGCTCGCGCCCGAGGACCGCGCGAAGCTGCCGTGGTGGCCGGAGAAGATCGACTGGGTCGACTACTGGATGAACCAGCACATGCCCGCGATCGAGAAGCGGGTCATCCCGTGGATGGAGGAGAAGTACAAGAAGGAGCAGAAGCCCCTTCAGGCGCACGAGACGCTCGCCTCGCTCGTCGATCAGATGGCGGAGCGCCACGAGCACGCGCTCGCGTTCGGTCAGATGGAGGACGACGGCATCGCGCGGACGACCTTCCTCGACGTGCGCGCACGAGCCGATGCGACCGCCGCCCGCCTCGCCGCCAGGGGCGTGAAGAAGGGCGACAGGGTGGTCATCTCGGGCAAGAACTCGCCGGCGTGGCCGATCGCGTTCTTCGGCATCGTCCGCGCCGGCGCGACCGCGGTGCCGATCGATCCCGCGCTCGACCAGGCGCAGTTCGACAACGTCGTCCGCGAGAGCGGCGCCCAGGTCGTCCTCCGCGACGCGGATCTCGAGGAGATCACCAGTCTCGATGGCGCGGATGCCTCTGGACTCGTACGTCCCGGCGTCGAGGTCGAGGAGGACGACGTCGCTTCGCTCATCTTCACCAGCGGCACCACCGGCAAGCCGAAGGGCGTCATGCTCACGCATGCGAACTTCACGTCCCTCGTCGCCGCGCTCGCGCCGCTGTTCCCGCTGACCGGCGGCGACCGCGTGCTCAGCGTGCTGCCGCTCCACCACACGTTCGAGTTCACGTGCGGCATGGTCCTGCCGTTCTCCCGCGGCGCGCGCGTCGTCTACCTGGACGAGCTCAAGGGCGACAAGGTCGGCAAGGCGCTGAAGGAGGCGCGCGTCACCGCGATGGTCGGCGTACCCGCGGTCTGGCAGCTCCTCGAGCGGCGCATCCTCTCGCAGGTGAAGGGCAAGGGCCCGATCGCAGAGAAGGCGTTCGACGTCCTCGCGGACGTGAACCGCACGCTGTCGAAGACCACCGGCATCGACCTCGGCAAGGTCCTCTTCGGGCCGGTGCACGAGGGGCTCGGCGGCAACATCAAGTACCTCATCTCCGGCGGCGCCGCGCTCCCGCCGGACACGCAGAAGCTCTTCACCGGCCTCGGGTTCAAGCTCACCGAGGGCTACGGCCTGACCGAGGCCGCGCCGGTGCTCACCGTCGCGAAGGCCGGCAGCAAGCCGGGCAACGTCGGCAAGGCGATCCCCGGCGTCACGATCAAGATCGCCGATCCCGACGAGCACGGCGTCGGCGAGGTGCTCGCGAAGGGCCCGAACGTCATGGCCGGCTACACCGACGCCGACGCGACCAAGGAGGTCCTCGAGGACGGCTGGCTCCGCACGGGCGACCTCGGCAAGCTCGATCGCGACGGACGCCTCTCGATCGTCGGACGCGTGAAGGACGTCATCGTCACGTCGACCGGCGAGAACGTGTATCCGGACGACATCGAGCGCATGCTCGGCAAGATCCCGCACGTCGAGGAGCTCGTGGTCCTCGGCGTGACCGGACGCTCCGGCGGCGAGCGCGTCGGCTGCCTCGCGGTCCCCGAGCAGGACGACTCCATCCCGCGCCAGCAGCGGCTCGAGCGCGCCCAGAACGCGCTCCGCGCGGCGGTGTCGAAGCTCCCGTACGGCAAGCAGCCCACGATCATGCACCTCGTCGATGCGCCGCTTCCGCGCACGGCGACACGCAAGGTGAAGCGCAAGGAGGCGCGCGCGACGCTCGAGCGCATCATCCAGGCGACCGCCCGTCCCGAGTCGGGCGACGCGCCCACCAGCCCCGTTCGCGTCGCGATTGCGGCGGTGAAGGGCCGCGACGTCGCCGAGATCCACGGCGACATGACCGTGGGCGACGACCTCGGCTTCGACTCGCTCGCGCTCACCGAGCTGCTGGTCGCGCTGGAGGCGAAGTACGGCGCGATCGATCCGAAGGAGCTCCAGGCGTGCCGCACGGTCGCGGACGTCGAGAACCTCGTCGGCACCGAGCGCGCGTCGCTCCGCCCGCAGGCGCTCGCCGCGCGTGGCTCGCGTTACAAGATCGAAGGCAAGGGCGGCGCGAAGAAGGACGAGAAGCCGATCGTCCTGCCGGAGCCGGTGCAGGAAGCCGGAAAGAAGCTGATCGGGAAGGTGCAGGACTTCTTCTACGGCGAGATGATGCGCTCGCGCGTCAGCGGGCGCGCGTTCATCCCGCACAACCGCAACACCCTCGTCGTCGCGAACCACGCGAGCCACCTCGACATGGGCTTCGTCCGTCACGCGCTCGGCGAGTACGGCGAGGACATCGTCACGCTCGCGGCGCAGGACTACTTCTTCGAGAAGAACTCGCTGCAGCGCGCGTTCTTCGAGAACCTCACCAACCTGAAGGCGGTCGACCGCAAGGGCGGCCTCCGCGCCTCCGAGCGCCGCGCCGGGGAGATCCTCTCGCAGGGAAAGACGATGCTCGTCTTCCCCGAGGGCACGCGCTCGACCGACGGCGAGGTCCACGAGTTCAAGCCGACGCTCGGCCACCTCGCGCTGACCTACGGCGTCGACATCCTGCCGGTGTACCTGGGCGGCACCCGCGAGGCGATGCCGAAGGGCGGCAAGATCCCGATGAGCCGCGAGCTGTTCGCGCGCATCGGTCCGCCCATCACGATCAAGGACATGCGCCGGCTCACGAAGGGTCTCTCGTCGGCGGACGCCGCGCGTGAGGTCGCGAAGCTCGCACGGCGCGCCGTCGTCGCGCTCAAGGATGGCGGCCTCCTCGACTGCGCGCGGCTGGAGAGCCTCGAGGAGAACGGCGCGCCGAAGGAGCATCCGCTCGTCACGCTGTTCGCCGAGCTCGAGAAGAAGTTCGATCCGGCGTCGGTCGAGAGGCCGACCTCGTTCTACTTCACGCTCGGCAACGACGCGCAGGCGAAGTGGACCGTGCTCGTGTCGAAGGACAAGTGCGAGGTGAAGCCGGGCAAGCCCGAGAGCGGCACGGCGGACTGCGTCCTCAAGACGAGCCCCGACATCTTCACGAAGATCGTGCGCGAGGCGTACACGCCGGGCCCGGCGGAGTTCCTCTCGGGCGCGATCAAGTCGAACGACGTCGGCCTCCTCATGACCTTCCAGAAGGTCTTCCAGCTGGGCGGCTGATCTCCTCACTCACCGCGGTAGCCGAGCTCGCGCTGGTGCCGGATTGCTAGGATGCGAACCTCGTCCTGCACGGGCAGGTAACGATAGAGCGCCACGTAGCCCGACTTCCCGAACGAGATGACGAGCTCGCGAAGGTCCCTTTCGCGGCTGCGGCCGATGTACGGATGCTCGGAGAGGCTCTCGACGGCCGATCGGATCGCCCGTGCGGAGGCGACCGCGGCATCCTCGTCGTGCGCGCGCAAGAAGCGGAAGAGGCGCTCGAGATCGCGAAGCGCCTGCCGCGCGTAGACTACCTGCGCCACGGCTTCGGCCGCGCCGCCTTCTTTCCCGCCGCGAGGCGATCGAGCCACGCGTGGACGTCCTCGGCGCGGTAGACGGCGCCGCCGCGCTCGACGTCGGCGTCCGCTTCGAGCGCAGCGCTCACGAACGCCTCCATCTTCTCCTCGTACTCGGCGTGTCTCTCGATCGCCTCGATGATGAGGCTGTGCGTCGACGCGCCTCGCTTCTTGGCGATGGCGGCGATCCGAGCCTTCAGCGAGGCAGGAAGCTTGACGGATGTGGTCGTCGACATGGCTCTCCGCGCGGTGTCACCATGGTAACACCTGCAGCGGGTCCGGCCAGCGCCAGCGTTCAGGGCACGTCGAGCTCGAAGTGCAGCGCCCAGTTGTGGAGCTCGTACGGCTGGCCGCTGCCGTCGGTGTGGTACGCGACCGTCGCGTCCGAGTCGCGCAGGTTGCCGCGCGCGCCCGCGGTCGGGCCGGGGCACGCCGTCGGCACCGGCGCGTTGAGCGCGTAGCGCAACTTGCGGCTCGCGCCGGTCGGCGGGCTCGAGAGCGTGACCGTCACGGTGTCGGGGCCCGCGAGCGCGACGCTCGCGATCGACGCCGAGCCCGTGCTGTCGGCATACGTGAAGCCGTAGTTGCCCGGATCGACCACGCGGGTGGTGTCGATGACCATCGGCGGGACCGGGACGTGGAACTTCACCGTGAGCGTCGCGCCGTTGCGGCTCACCGAGAGCGGACGGAGCGGCTCGAACGGGACGCCCTCGATCACCGTGCGCTGGTAGGCCTTCGCGAAGTAGGCGCCGAGCCTCCGCTCCGAGTGGTTCGTGTAGTGGAGGCAGTCCGAGTAGTGGACGAACGGGTAGTTGGGCGTGACGACGATCACCTTGCCCTTCGCCTTCACGTGCGCCGCGAGCTGGCGCACCGGGATCGTGCTCGTCGCGATGTCCGTCCAGCTCCCGAACTGGCTGATGAAGAGCGGGACGCCCTCGGTCTGGCCGGTGATCGCACGGATGCTCGTCTCGTAGTCGTTCTGCCACTCCACGAGCGCCTCGGCGTAGTCGCCGACGTAGCCGTTGCCGTCGTTGCGCTCCACGAGCGTCGCGAGCTCGTTCTCGCGGTCGTAGTGATCCGATCCGCCGTGGATCGCGGTGACCGCCCGGACGACGTACGTCTTGCCCGCAGCGTCGGCGAGCGCCTTGCCGCTCGTCACCTGCATCATCGCCTCGACGAACGGCATCAGATAGCCCTGGTTCGCGAGGTACGCGCAGGGGTTCTTCTTCAGGCACCAGTACGTGTTGCCGCTGCGTCCGTGGAGGCTGACGAGGACGTCGTGAGGCTTCGCGGGGAGCCCGACCTTCGCGAACCACGCCGTCGCGAAGACGCTCGCCTGGTTCGCGAGCCCGGACGACATCGTCTCGACGCCGTAGCCGAAGAAGCGATCCCCCTCGACCAGAGGAACGAACGACGACGGCGTCTCGTAGCCGGTGCAGCCCTCGCCATCGCATGCGCCGTTCGGGTTCACGCCGCCGATCAGCTTGCCCTTGCCCGTCATGACGCCGGTGTCGAAGGACAGGTTGCCGAAGGGCTGCGTCTTCGTGATGACGGGCGTGGCGCCGTTCGCGACGCTGTCCGACTGGCCGGTCGAGAGGACGTGGTTGACGTCGTAATGCTTGTAGACGATCGGGGGCGACGCATCGGCGGACGCATCGGTGGTCGTGTGGCCGCCGTCGTGGAAGGGCGTGCCCCCGTCGGCGCCGGCCATGCCCCCGTCCTGCGCAGGGTCCGAGGTCGGCGGGCGGACACCCGGCTCGGCATCTTCGGCGGGCTCGGTGGACGAAGGCGCGGAGGAGCAAGCGCCCCCCAGCAAGAGCAAGGCGACGACGGTCGAGGCGCGCAGCATGGGCGTCAGATGCTCTCCCCGGCGCCGACGGGCCGGAGCGTGAGCGGCACCTGCAGGCGGAGCGTCCCTCCGCCGTGGACGGGCGCGAAGGACGCGCGCGTCACCCTCGACGTCATGCACGTCAGCGCCGCGTCACCGAGCATCCCGCCGCCCGTGGCGTCCACGCGGCGGACGCGGCCGTCCGCCTGGAGGACGATGTCGAGCATCACGAAGGCTCGCGCCTGCGGATTCGTCGCGAGACGCTTCTCGTAGCAAGCGAGGAGGTCGTCGCGCATCGACGCCATGACGCGATCGGCGTCGGCGACGGCGGCCGCGTGGTAGTCCGGCTCGGGGGCGCGCGCGGGCTCGGGCACCACGGAGGCGCCGCCGCACTCGACCTCGCACGCGACCGGCTCCGGCTCGGCCGACGTGATGCGCGTCGTCGAGGCCGCCGGGGGCGGGGATCCGTGGGCGCACGCGGCGACGGCTCCGCACGCGAGGATCGCGATCGAAGGGAGGAGCTTCATGTCCGCGCCGTTCGCATCCGGCGTGCCGCGCCGGCGACGCGCGCAAGTACGCGACCTCGCGCGCCACCGCGTGGCGGTGACGCGCAGGTTCTGCATCGTGCCCGCAGGAAGGGCTAGTTCAGTTCACGCAGGTGCCCGCGCAGACCGCGAGCATCCCGTACGGGTTGCACACGCCGTCCTCGGTCGAGCAGTGCTCGCCGGCCCCGCACGAGGACGACGAGAGGCACACGGTACCGCTGGCCGCGGGCTTCTTGGAGCAGCCCTTGTAGGCCATGTCCATCGTGCAGATGCGCCCGTCCGGGGTGCACGCGCTCGGCCCGAACTTGGGCTGGCACGCGGGGTTCGCCATGCACGCCGCCTGATCGAGCCCGACGCACGGATCGACGGGGCCGCACTTGAAGGCGCACGTGCTCTCCGCACCGCAGGTCCAGCTGCCGATGCACCTCGGCTGCGGGAGCCCCTGGTTCTTGCAGTCGGCAGGCTGCGCGCAGTACGAGAGCTGCTTCGCCAGCGACTGCGAGAAGCCCTTGCGGAAGAGCGTGAGCTTGTCGCCCTGCTTCAGGTAGCGGTACGTGCCGAGCAGGTGCTGCGAGTGTTGCGCGGTCGTCGAGCGCAGCGTGATCGTCTTCGAGCCCGCGGTGAACGTCCCCTCGATGCGCTCGCTCGAGGGGCACGGCGCCGTGATGCAGCGGATGCCGGTGTCGACGTCGGCCCAGAACTCGTTGCGCGCTCCGTGCTTCACGCTCGTGAGGACGAGGCCGCGGAACGCGCCGGTGTCGTCGACGTACGAGCCGATGAGCGCCTTGCCTGCGGCGGAGAGCTCGCTCTCGTCCTCGGCGACGATCTCGTCGTCGGCGGCGTCGTCGGACGTGTCGGCCGCACACGCGGCGACGGACAGGGCGAACACGGAAGAAAGACCGATAAGAAGCTTTCGGATGAGCATGGGTGCCTCCAGCGGCGCCGGGTATGACATGTATTCACGGGTAGTCAAGACCCGACATGCCCGGAGGGTCAGAACAGCGTCAGCTGCTCCTTCTTCGGCAGCGGCGGAGGCTTCGGCCGCGTCCCGGCGAGCTGGCGCACGAGCGAGGACTCGCGACGGAAGAAGCCCTCGGTGTGGAAGCTCTCGCCGAGCCCGAGCACCGTCACGTCGAGGTGGTGGAGCAGCTCGTGGAGGAGCGTGCGGAGGAACGTCCGGAACTTCACCGTCTTCGCGTGCGCCGCCGTGCGCATCCAGACTTCGAGCTTCGGCACCTTGCCGCCCTGCGCGAACGTGTAGAGCCCGTGTAGCTCGCCCGCCTCGAAGCGTGGCCGCACCTCGCGGACATGGATCTTCACCGGAGGCGCCCCCAGCTGGCGGAGGAGCGCGTCCGAGAGCGCGACGGCTGCGCTCGCCACACGCACGCGCTTGCCGACCGCGAGCGCCTCCTCGAGGGCGGCGACGAGCGGCTGGAGCGCAGCCACGTCCGGGACGTCGATCGACGCGATCGCGTCGCTCTGGCGGTAGATCGCTTTGTCCTCGGGCGACAGCCGCGCGTAGTACGAGAAGCGCCGCGGGCGAGGCGAACGAGGCACGATACGCGGGACCTTAGCGCACCGGAGAGGCGGCTGGCTCCACTGGACGCTGCCGCGTCCACCGACTACGACTGCGCCGTGAGCCGCTATCTCGTCACTGGGGCCACCGGATTCCTCGGCCGGCACCTCGTTCGCACGCTCCTCGATCGGGGACATCAGGCCGTCGCCCTCGTGCGCAAGACGGCGACCGATCTGCCGAAGGAGGTCGAGCAGGCCAAGGGCGACGTCCTCGATCGCGCCAGCATCGATCGCGCGCTCGCCTCCGGCATCGACGGCGTGTTCCACGCGGCCGGCAAGGTCTCGCGCCGGCCCGAGGACGCGGAGGAGCTGCACGAGCTCCACGTTCAGGGCACGAAGAACGTCGTCGACGCGTGCATCGCCGGTAACGTCCGCCGCATCGTGGTCGCGTCGACGAGCGGCACGATCGCGGTGAGCGACGACCCGGACTTCATCGCGACCGAGGACGACGAGGCGCCGATCGGGCTGCTCAACCGCTGGCCCTACTACCGCTCGAAGCTGTTCGCGGAGAAGGCGGCCCTCGAGAAGCACGGCATGCCGCTGGCGAACGGCGAAGGCACGCTCGAGGTCGTCTGCGTGAACCCGACGATCCTCTTCGGGCCCGGCGACGTGAACGGCTCGTCGACCGAGGACATCCGCCTCTTCCTCGAGCGGAAGATCCCGGCGGTGCCGCCGGGCGGTCTGTCGTACGTGGACGCCCGCGACGCCGCCGAGGGCATGTGGCTCGCGATGGAGAGGGGCATGGGCGGCCGCCGCTACCTGCTCGGCGCGTGCAACCTCACGCTGAAGGAGTTCTTCGCGCGGCTCGAGCGCGTGTCGGGTATCCGCGGGCCGCTCCTCCCGATGCCGCGGGCCCCCGAGCTCGCGCGCACCGGCGCGCAGATCCTCGAGCGGCTCTCGGGGCGCATCGGTGTGCCGCTGCCGGTCGATCCGGTGAGCCTCGACATGGCCCACTTCTATTGGTACCTCGACGCGTCGCGCGCGGAGAACGAGCTCGGCTGGACGCCGCGCGATCCGACCGAGACGCTCGCCGACACGGTGAAGGACCTCGGTGAGCGCGGCGTGGTGTGGCCGGAGCCGGGAGGCTCGTCGATCCTCGGCGCCATCGCGAAGCGCGTGGCCGAGGGCGATCGCCCGTGAAGCCGCTCTTCGTCGTCAACCCGCGGTCCGGCGGCGGCGCGACGGAGCGCACGTGGGACTCGATGCGCGTGACCATCGAGCGCGCGCTCGGCCCGATCGAGGTCGCGATGACGGAGCGGGCCGGCCACGGCATCGAGCTCGCGCGCGAGGGCGCGAAGGCTGGCCATCCGCTCGTCGTCGCGGTCGGCGGCGACGGCACGCTGCACGAGGTCGTCAACGGCCTCATGCAGGCGAGGACCGACGCGCGGGTCGGTCTCGTCGGTCAGGGCACGGGCGGCGACTTCCGCAAGACCCTCGGCATCGAGCACCGCCTCGATCGCTACATCGATGCGCTCGCGAGCGGCAGGGAGCGGCCACTCGACATCGGCCGCTTCAGCGGCGGTGGCAAGGCCGAGCACTACTTCGTCAACATCCTCTCCGCCGGCATGGGCGGCCTCGTCGATCGCTACGTCGCGAGCGCCCCGCGCATGCTCGGCGGAAAGGCGGCGTACTTCGGCGCGTCGTTCAAGGCGCTGCTCGCGGCGCGTCTCGGCAACCTGAAGTGCAAGGTGACGTACGAGGGCAAGACCGAGGAGCGCGCGATCCGCTCGTTCATGATCGCGATCTGCAACGGCCGGTTCTTCGGCGGCGGGATGAAGGTCGCTCCCGACGCGCAGATCGACGACGGCGCCTTCGACGTGGTCGCGCTCGGCCCGACGAGCAAGCTCGCGTTCGCGATGACCTCGGGCAGCATCTACTCGGGCGATCACATGAAGAAGAGCGGGACGGTGCATTTTCGCGCGCAGAAGATCGAGCTCGATCTCGCCAACGAGGACGCGCGCGAGGTGTTCCTGCTCGACGTCGACGGCGAGCCGATGGGAGGCCTGCCGCTCTCGGTCGAGGTCGTGCCGAACGCGCTCACCCTGCGCGCATGAACGTGCGTGCGGCGCTCGCGGCGGCATGCTTCGCCCTCGTGCCGCTCGTCGCCTGCAGCAGCGACGAAGCGCCCGCGCCGCCTCCGAGATGGAGCGTCGCACGCGGCGCCATCCGCGACGTCGACGGACGCACGGTCGTCCTCCGCGGCGCGAACGTCGCGAGCGCACACAAGCAGAAGCCCTACCTCGGTACGTTCGGCCCCGCGGACTACGTGCGCCTGAAGGACGACTGGGGCTTCGGCGCGATCCGCCTGCTCGTGTCGTGGGCCGGCCTCGAGCCCGCGCGGGATGCGTGGGACGACGGCTACCTCGGCGAGATCGAGCGTCGTGTCGGCTGGGCGCGCGATGCCGGGCTCCTCGTCGTCGTGGACATGCACCAGGATCTCTTCGGCGAGGGCTTCGGCGGCGACGGCGCGCCGCGCTGGGCGTGCGAGGAGGATCGCTACGCGGCGTTCCAGCCGAAGACGCCATGGTTCCTCGGCTACCTCGATCCGAACGTCATCGCCTGCTTCGAGCGCCTCTGGACGGACGACGCGCTCCGCGCGCAGCTCGTGGAGGGCTGGCGACGACTCGCGAGGCGGCTCGCCACGTACGAGAACGTGATCGGGTTCGACGTCCTCAACGAGCCGTACTGGGGCAAGTACGCCGTCCTCGGCTTCGAGCCCGATCGCCTCGCGCCGTTCTACGAGGAGGTCGCGCGCGCGGTCCGCGAGCACGCGCCCTCGTGGCTCCTCTTCGCCGAGCCGAGCGCGAGCCGGAACGTCGGCTACCCCACGCAGCTCCCGAAGCTCGGCGTGTCCGGCGTCGTGTACGCCCCGCACGCGTACGACGCCGACGCGGAGTCGGGAAAGGGTTTCGACGCCGCGCACCGCGAGGCGTTCACGCGCAAGATCGCGGAGCTGCGCGCCGAGGCGGATGCCCTCGGAGCCGCCCTCTTCCTCGGCGAGTACGGCGGCAACGCGGATCAGCCCGGCATCGCCGAGTACATGGACGCGGCGTACGACGCCGCCGGCGCCGCGGCCGCGAGCAGCGCGTACTGGGCCTACGACAAGGACGACGGCTACGGTCTCCTCCGCCCGGACGGCAGCGAGAAGAAGGTCCTCGCCGACGTCCTCGCGCGCCCCTATCCCTCGCGCGTCGCGGGCGATCTCGTCTCGTATGCGTACGACGACGCCACACGCACCGCGACCATCCGCTTCGTCCCCGATCGCGCATCGCGCGCACCGACCGAGATCGTCGTCCCCGCGCGCGTCGCACCCGCCGGCGTCGACGTCGATTGCGGCGGCTGCGACGTCGAGCAAGAGCGCGGGATCGTACGACTCCGCACTTCGCCGCCCGGCGATCCGGCCGACGTCGTCGTGCGCGCTCGTTGATCGGTCACGCGCCGTGCGGCGCCGTCGCGTCGTAGAGCTCGCGCAAGAGATCGAGGCCGGGCTTCTTCTTCCCGTTCGCCATCGCCCACACGAGATCGCGGGCGAGCGCGTTGACCGGCACCGGGACGAGGTGCTTCTTCGCGCGGTCGACGATCTCGCCGTTCAGGAAGTCGACGGCCGGCGTACGACCGCGCTCGATCGCCGAGAGCATCGAGCTCTTCATGCGGCGGAAGCGGAAGCCCACGGCGAGCAGCAGGCCGTGCTTCGCGACGAGGCTCGGCGAGCCCGCGGCCTCCTTCTCCTCCTCGTTCAGCGCGATCCACGACAGATCGAGCGTGCCCGCCACCTTCTCGAGCTTCACGTTCTCCTTGCGCGCGATGGTGACGACCTCGGTCATGATCTCGAGGCACAGGCGGCGCACGAAGCGGTGATGGATGAACGCGCCGAGGCGATCGCCGCCGAGGGTGCCGAGCGTGGAGATCCCGCAGTTGATCGCGAGCTTGCTCCACCGCTTGCCGCGGAGGTTCTGCGTCACCTCGACCGGCCCGACGCTCTCGAGCGCGCGAACGAGCGCCTCCTCGTCCCCCTCGATGGGCTCGCCGCCGAGGTGCCCGAGCGTGAAGCCGCCCGGCGCCGTCTTCTCGTAGAGGCCCGGCTCGGGCATCGTCGCGCCCCAGCCGACCACGCCGCCGATGACGCGATCGTCACCGACGATCTTCGCGATGCGCTCCTCGCAGAGCCCGTTCTGCAGACACACCATCGCTCCGTCTTCGGCGAGCAGCGGCGCGGCCGTGCGCGCGGCCTCCTCGACCTGCGGAGGCTGGGTCGCGAGCAGCACGTAGTCGAACTTGCGCTCGCCCCGGAGCGGCTCGACGCCCAGGCTCACCCGCGCCTTCACGTGCCGGGGCGTCCCTTCGCCGACGACCTTGAGCCCACGCTCCGTGACGGCCGCGTGGATGTCCGCGTTCGTCGTGACGGCGGTCACGTCGTGGCCGGTCTCCGCGAGCGACGCCGTGAGCACGCCGCCGATCGCGCCGGCGCCGATGACGAGGAACCTGGGAGCTTCGAAGGCATCGGTCATGACGAGGCGCGAACGTTAGCACCGTCGCGGCGGCCCGCCAGCGGGACCATCGGATGCGCGCGCGCGAGCTGCCGGCGCGCGCGCTCGCGCCGGGACCGCAGAAATGGCGGAATTCTCGGGCTCAGCGACGGGCACGAGCGCTGCAGCCGGGCTCCTCATGATCGGCCCGCTGTCGGTGGCGATGAGGGTGACCCACGGAACGGACAAGCTCGATGTCCGCGCCTTCCGCGCCCTCCTCCTGGCCGCCCTCGGCCGCACCGGTGAAGGGATCGTGGTCTGCGACGACCACCTCGAGGTGCTGTTCGCGTGCCCGCGCGCGACGAAGCTCCTCGAGCGCTTCGGCGGGCTCTCGTGCACGGGTCTGCCGGAGACGATGACCGGCCTCCTCCGCGAGCACCGGGACTCGGGCGAGCCCTCGATCGTGCGGCGCGTCCCGTGCACCAGCGGAGGACCGCTGCACGTCCACGTCTCGGGCATATGGGCCGCGCCCCCTGCCCGTTTCGTGCTCTGGCTGCGCGAGGAGGCACGCCGGGACGAGCATCTTTACGCCGCCCTCCACGAGCGGTACGGATTGGCCCGGCGGGGCTTCCAGCTCGCGCTGCTCGTGCGTCAGGGGCTGACGAACCGCGAGATCGCTCGCGAGCTCCATCTCTCGGAGTCCACCGTGAAGGTCTATCTCCACCACCTCTATCGCGCCTGCCGGGTATCGAGCCGCACTTCGCTCATCGCCCTCATGGACGGCCTGAGGCAGCCCGAATGAAGCGATGGGCGTCGCTCCTCCTCGCGTCGGTGATGACGCTCTCGGCCGCGGCGGCGAGCGCGGATGACGAGGAGGCGCGCGCGCACTTCAAGCGCGGCGTCGAGCTGTACGACGAGGGAGACTACAAGCTCGCGCTCGTCGAGCTCGAACGCGCCTACGAGATCATCCCGAGCTACAAGGTCCTCTACAACATCGGGCAGGTCCACTATCAGCTCGGCGAGTACGCGCGCGCCCATCGCGCGCTCAGGCGCTACCTCGACGAGGGCGGCGCAGAGGTCCCGGCCGAGCGTCGCGAGGAGGTGGAGAAGGACCTGGCGACGCTGGCGACACGCATCGCGACGATCACCGTCGAGGTCAACGTCCCGGACGCCGAGGTGGTGATCAACGATCAGCCGTCCGGCCGCGCGCCGGTCGCGCGCACGCTCGTCGAGGCGGGCTCGGTGCGCGTGCAGGTCTCGAAGCCCGGCTACGAGCCGAAGACCGAGGTGATGCGGCTCGCGGGCGGCGACGAGCGCGTCGTGCGCATCGAGCTCGCGAAAGTGCAGCGCGAGGTCATCGTCCAGAGCGAAGGCGTGCCGACCGCCGCGGTCATCGGCTGGATCGCGACGGGCGTGCTCGCGGCAGGCGCAGTCGGGACCGGCATCGCGGCGACGTCGGCGCAGAACAAGTTCGACGCCATGCGGACGTCGCCGATCTCGGGCTCGCCGGAGCAGGCGCGCGCGGACCTCGATCGGCAGGGCAACCTCGCCGACGGGCTCGCGCTCGTGACCGACGTCCTCGTCGGCACGGCGATCGTCGCCGGCGGCGTCTCCCTGTGGCTCACGCTGCGGGGCAAGCCGAAGCCCGGTACCCCGGCGTACGTCATGTCCTGGTGATGGCGATGGTCCGGAGCGCGCGCATCTCGGCCTTCGTCGTCGGCCTCCTCGCCGCCGGGTGCTCGCTCATCGTGAGCACGGGCGATCGCACGCAATGCCAGACGACGGCGGACTGCGAGGCGAACCCGGCGCTCCAGGGCCGCGTCTGCCAGGCCGGGTTCTGCGCCCTCGTCGGCAAGGATCCGGATCCCGTGAGCAGCGACGCGGGGCCCGCGTGCGTCAGCACCGACCTCTGCACGCAGGCGAACAGCGGCCGCGCGTCGATCTGCAAGAAGGCGGGCGTCACGCCGTGCGTCCCGCTCGAGATCGACGGCGACTGCCCGACGATCACGGGCAAGTGGAAGGACCCAAACGCGATCATCGTCGGCTCGCTCCTCCCCCTCAGCATCAAGCTCCCGAACAAGACCAACCCCGAGAGCCCGTACAGCAAGCGCCTCCTCCGGGCGATCGATCTCGCGGCCGAAGAGATCGACGCGGCCGCGCCGTCCGGCTTCCAGATCGCGAACGCCCAGCGGCCGATCGCGGTCCTCCACTGCGACTCGCGCGGAGATCCCGATCATGCGCGCCAGATGTTCACGCACCTCGTCGAGGACGCGGGCGCGCAGGCGGTCATCGTCGGGTGGGACGTCGATCTCGCGTCGATCGCCCCGCTCGCGATCCAGAAGAAGACGACGGTCGTCTGCTCGGACTGCTTCACGCCCGCGCCGGCCGGGACCACGACGTGGAAGATCCTCCCGTCGATCACCTCGGACGCAGCGCTCGTCGCCTGGCGCGTGGCCGAGCTCGAGGCGCAGATCAAGGCGCAGACGCCGGGTGACATCCGCGTGGCGGTGCTCGTCGACGGCGCGCCCGCGCAGCGGCTCTTCGCCGAGGAGATCGCGAAGAGGCTCGTCTTCAACGGCGTGAGCGCCGCGCAGAACGGCGCGACGAAGTTTCTCGCGATCCAGACCGAGGATCCGCGCACGAGCTTCATCGACTACGACGCGTACGACCAGCAGATCGCCGACTTCGCGCCTCACGTCGTGGTGGTCGGCATGGCCTCCGACTTTCCGACGTACCACCTGCCTCGCATCGAGAAGAAGTGGCAGGCGGCCAAGGCGCGCCCATTCTACGTGGTCACCGAGATCTCGTACGACGCCGCGCCCTTCGACAAGGCGCAGCTGGACGACACGGTCGTCGCGCGGATCTCCGGCACGCACCCCTTCACGTCACCGGAGCGCGCGAACAACATCCTGGGCTTCGCGACCCGCTATCAGCTCAGCTACAAGGAGCCGCCGAACGGCAACTTCAGCGGGTACGAGGCGTTCTACGCGACGGCGCTCGCGATCGCGGCGAACAGTAGCCAGCCTGTCCTCGACAGCGCACGCATCTCGGCGGGGTTCGCGAGCCTCGTCACCGGCGACGCGTACGACCTCGGCCCGGGCGGAGGGCTGAGCATCGCGCTCGAGGCGCTGTCGAAGGGACAGAAGATCGACATCCGGGGACTCTACACGGATCTCGACTGGAACCTGACGACGCGCGAGATCGCCACCGACATGGGCATGTTCTGCTTCGCGCGGCAGCCGGGCGGCCCGCTCGAGATCCGCGACGTGCCCGGCGTGCGCTGGTCGGTCTCCAGCGGGCAGGTGTCGGGGACGTACGCGTGTCCCTGAGCCTGCGCGTCGCCGTCGCGGCCGCGTTGCTCGGCTTCGCATCCGAGGCGCGGGCCGTCGAGGGCGGCACCGAGGATCGAGCGACCAGCCACGCAGTCGCCATCGCGCGGGGCGCGCCGGGCGTCTCCTCCGTCGAGTGCTCGGGGACGCTGATCAGCCCGAACGTCGTGCTGACGGTGCGCCACTGCATCGCTCCCGTCGTCGAAGGCGCGCGGCCGTGCGACGTGACGCTCGGGCCCGTGCCGGCGACGATCGCCGAGACGCTCTGGGTCGACGTCTCGCCGTGGACGGACGCCGGCGCACGCTGGAAGAAGGTCATCGGCGCCCGGGTGCCCGAGCCGACCTCGATCTGCGGAGACGACATCGCGCTCCTCGTGCTCGCCGAGCCGGTGCCCGAGAGCGAGGCCGTCCCCGCACGTCCCGTCGTCGACGAGGCCTCGTTCCTCGCCTACGCGAAGGAGCGAACCGTGGGCCTCGCCGCGTTCGGGGTGACCGATCCGCGCGCATCCGACCTCGGCGTGCGCCGCAGCCGCTTCGACATCCCGATCCGCTGCGTGCCGGGGACTCCGGGGTTCGCCTGCGGCGCCGAGCTCGACTTCATCGGCGACCGCGAGCTCACGACCGGCGCCGGCCCCTGCCGCGGCGACTCCGGCGGCGGGGCGATGCCGGCCTCCGATCGCGGCGTCGTGTTCGGCGTGCTCTCGCGCGGCGACGTCTCGCGCGACGAGGCGACGTGCTCGCTCGGCGTCTTCGAGCGCACGGACGTCTGGGCATGGCTCATCGCGCGCGCCGTGCTCGATGCCGCGAGCGATCGCGCGCCCGCGCCGGCGTGGGCTTCGCAGCTGTTCCCCGCCCAGCCGAAGCAAGGCGACTTCTGCGTGGGGAACGGCTCGTGCGGGGCCACCGCGCAGTGCGTGTCGACCGACGGACGCCGCTCGTTCAGCTGCGCCGATACGTGTACGAGCGACGCGACCTGCACGTCCGACCGGCGCTGCGAGAACGGCGTGTGCCTGCCGCGCCCGCCTTCCTCTTCACCGCCCTCCGACGGCGGCGGGTGCGCGATCGGGCGATCGACCTCGTCGCATGCGCGTGCGCTCGTCGCCCTCGGGCTCACGCTCGTCGTCGCGTTCAGTGCCCGAAGGGATCGGTCCGATCGATCGGCCGCCTCTTCCGACCGGGCTCGGTAGGCGGCTCCGCGCTCGGCGCCGCGGACGGAGCCACGGTCGTCGCGTTCGGCTCGGTGACGACGGGCGCGCCCGCATCGACGACCGCGGGGCGCACCGGTGCGACGATCCGAGGCTTCGCCGCGCTCGATGGCGGCGGAGGCGCCTCGGACGCCGTCGGCGTCGCCGATGGCGGCGGCTCGACGATCGCGCTCGTCGTCGCGGACGGCGCGAGCGAGGCCACGGGCGCCGCGTCGTTCGCCGCGGGCGGCATCGCCTGGTCCTTGCGCTCGAGCATCCGCGCGCCGAGCAGGATCACGATCCCCGCGAGCGCGAAGGCCATCACCGGCTTCTGCCAGCGAGTACGCGGCGCCGCCCTCTCGTCCACGCTCGCTCGGCTGAGGGGCTCGAGCGTGAGCTGCTCGGGGGTTTGCTCGCGCACCGGCTTCTCGCTCGTGTGCGGGATGGTCTCCGCGAGCGCGATCTTCGCCGACGTCAGCGTGCGCGCCGTGCGATCGGCCAGGCGCGCCGAGTCCGCATCGGCGAACGGCGCGAGGGCGGACGCGAGCTCGCCGACGCTCGCCCAGCGGTCCGCGGGGGCCTTCGCCAGACACCTGGTGACGATCGCCTCGAACCCGGCGGGCAGGTCCTCGGCGACGCTCGAGAGCGACGGCGCATCGGCCTCGCGGATCTTCACGCTGAGCTGGATGAGCGAGTCGCCCGCGAACGGCGGCTTGCCCGACACGAGCTCGTGCATGATGACGCCGAGGCTCCACACGTCGGTCCGATGATCGACGTCGCGCGCGGACGCGACCTGCTCGGGCGACATGTAGATCGGCGTCCCCATCGTCGCGCTCGTCGACGTCATGTTCTCGGTCGACGGCAGCTTCGAGATCCCGAAGTCGAGGACCTTCACGTGCTCGGTGCCGTCCGAGCGCTTCGCGAGGAAGAGGTTCGCCGGCTTCAGATCGCGGTGCACGATGCCGATCGCATGCGCCTCGCCGAGGGCCGCGCACACCTCGATCATCCAGCGCGCGACGAGCGCCACGTCGAGGCGCCCGCTCGCCGCGAGCCTCTCGGCGAGATCGACGCCGTCGAGGTACTCCATGACGAGGTACGGCTCGCCGGTCTCGAGCCGTCCGACGTCGTAGACGCGGCAGACGTGCTCGCTCTTGACCTTCGCGGCCGCGCGCGCCTCGCGGAGGAAGCGCGGAGCGGCGACGGAGTCGTCCTTGCGGAGCAGGAACTTGATCGCGACGCGCTCGTCGAGCTCGAGGTGCCTCGCGGCGACCACGATCCCCATGCCGCCGCGCCCGAGGATGCGCTCGACCTTGTACTTGCCGGCGAGCGTCTCGCCGGGGAGGACGGGTGCGGTCTCGAAGGGCTGCATGCGTCCTCAGGGCCCGACCGCGCAGTGGAAGCGGCACGTCTGGGGCTCGTACGCGCACCGAACGACGGCGTCCCACTTCCCACCGTCGTCCGAGTACGTCGAAGCACACTCGCCGGCGCAGCCGCTCGCGTCCGGCCGATCGATACAGGCGAGAGTGCATGCCATCAGCGGCTTGCAGGATGAATCGTCGCTGCACGTCGCGAGGACATCGCAACACTTCGTGCCCACACATTCGTTGCACTTCGCAGAACCGAACGAGGCCGGCAGCGCGCAGCCGCCGTCCACGACTGGGGCAGCGTCGTCGGTCGTGTCCGCGCGCGCATCGCCACCGTCCGCGAGCGTGACGGCGGGCGTCGTCGAGGAATCGCCGCACGCGACCGCCGCAACGACGGCGAGCGGTGCGACGGCGATCACCAAGACGAACGGGACGGCTCGCCGACGACGCACGATTCGTGGATAGCACGTGCAAGTCGATGAGGACCTCTCGTCAGTAGCAGCTGCAGGTACCCCACGCCGTGCACGTGTACGTCCTGCCGTAGAGACACGGGTTGTACGTGCCGTACGGCCAACCGCCGCCGCCGCACCCCGACATGCAGACGCAGCTCGTACGATCCGCATTGCACGAGAGGTAGTGGTTCTCGGGGTCGAGGCACAGCTGCTGCTTGCCCTTGCACTCGAACGTCTGCGTGGTCCCACCGCTGCTGCTCGTGCTGGTCCCCGGATCGAGCATCCCGCCGCTGCTGCTCGTGAGGCCGCCGCCCCGCTTGGTGCCGCCGGTCTTGATCTGGCAGTCGGGCCAGTTGAGGCAGATGCCCTGCTGGGTCGTGCCGGTGTTCTCCGCTTGCGGCTCGTCGGCGGGCCCGACGGCGCAGGCGGTGACTCCGAGGACGACGGCGGCGGATGCGAGGACGGAAGAGAGCTTCATCGATTTCCCCCAGGAAGGGCCGTGATGGGTTGGACGGCGGCGGGACAATGCCTCCGGTTCGTCCGGAGCGCACGCACTTTGTTACACGCCGGCGACACGCGCGAGTCACCCAAAGTTAGGTATTCGGGGCGAGCCGGGGCCGCACGCGCCCCCGTCGAGCAACGGCCATACCGCAGCGAGACCACGCAATTTCGCGAACTTGGCCGCGACCGAAGATGCGCGCGCTCACCCGCGCGCTGCGCGCGCGCGGCCTCGAGGCCTCAGTCGGGGATGTTCAGCTTCTTCATGAGCCGATGGAGCGCATGGCGGCTCGGCAGCCCGAGCTCCCGCCACGCCTTGTCCTTCACCCCGCCGTGACGCGCGAGGGCGGCCCGGATCTCCTCGGCCCCGAGCTCGCGCGGCGCCGCGCGGACCGGGATCTTGATCGACCTCGCCACGTCCTTCGTCAATGCGAGCGTGTCGCCCTTGCTCGTCGACGCGGATCGCCAGAGGAGCCCCTCGAGCTCGCGGACGTGCGTCGCGTAGTCGTGGAGGACGAGCGCGCGCGCGAGATCGGCGTCGAGGCGCGGCTCGTCTCCCGCGAAGAACCGCTCCTTGATGTGCGCGTCCTTCGCCGCGGTCCTTCGCAGGAGATGGCGTGCGATGAGCGGGATGTCCTCGCGCCGTTCGTCGAGGCCCGGCAGGTGCACGCGCAGGCCGAGGCGCGCGGCGACGTCCTCCTTGAGATCCTCGACGCTGCGGTTGGTCGCGGCCACGAGGCGGAAATCGGCGACGCGGCGCTTTGCGTCTCCGAGGCGCTGGTACTCGCCGCTGTCGAGCACGCGGAGCAGATGTGCCTGGAGATCGGACGGCAGCTCCCCGATCTCGTCGAGGAACAGCGTCGAGCCGTCGGCCTGTCCGATGAGGCCCGCGCGCTCCGGCATGCCGGGGTTCGGATAGTTCGCGAGGTTGCCGAAGAGCTCCGCGTCGATGAGGCCGCTCGGGAACGTCGCGGCGTTGCGCGAGACGAGCTCCTTCTTCGCGCGTGACGAGAGGCGATGGATCGCCTGCGCGACGAGCTCCTTGCCCGTGCCGCTCGGGCCGGTGATGAGGACGTGCGCGTTGCGCTTGCCGAAGAAGGCGACCGTCGACCGGAGCGTCCACGCCGCCTGGCTCTCGCCCACGATGCCCTGCTCGTCGGCGACGCCGAACTGCTTGCGCGTCACCGGCGTCGGGCTCTCGGGCAGGAACGTCGGACGGCGCGTGCAGTAGAAGGCGTAGAGTCCGTCGAGCTCGAAGACGTCGCCCTCGCGGATCGTCGCCGATCGCATCTCGGCGTCGCCGACGCGGAGCGACTTCTTCCCGACCGCCTCGACCTCGACGGCGTCGCCGCTCGTCGCGAGCTTCAGCGCGCGCCGCGAGAGGAAGCGGTTGTCGATCGGCGCCGCGCGGAGGTTCTTCTGCGGCTCCTGCCGGAGCAGGCCGATGCGCGGCTCGTCGTCGTCCTCGATCGGCCCGCGGCCGAAGACGGCGCCGTCCTCGGGGAAGAGCACCTCGCCGAGGCGATCGTGCTCCTCGCTCGCCCACACCACGACGAAGCAGAGGCGCGACGCCTCGTCGTCCTCTTCCTGCTTCTTGCGCGCGGGCGCGTCGATGGTGGTCTCGAACGACACGCGCGCGAGGATACCATCACGCGGCCTTGCGGATGAGGGCTTGCAGAGCCTCACGGGCCTGGGGGCCGAGGGTCTTGCCACGGGTGGCGAGGGCGCGGGTCGCGACCTCGGAGATCGCCGCGCGGATGCGCCCGTTCGTGTCCGCCGCGACGGCGCGCTCGAGGGCGGCGACGTGCATCTCGACGAGCCGGTAGCCGATCGCGTCGACCGTCGCGAGGCGCACCTCCTCGGCAGGGTCCTCGACGAGGACCCGCGAGAGGATCGCGTCCGCCTCGCCGGCGGGGAGGAACCGCAGCGCATGCGCGGCCGCCTCGCGCAGCGCCTCGTTCTCGCTCGCGAGCGCACGGCGCGCGAGCGGGAGCAGCTCCACGCTGCCGCTGTTGCCGAGCGCGCGGAGGAAGAGCGCACGGTCCTCGTCGGTCTGCGCCTCCTCGTAGCGGCGCACGAGCTCGGCGACCGAATCGGCGTCCGAGTCGCCGAGGTCGCGAGCGACGCTGCCGAGCGCGAGCGCCGAGCTCTCGCGGACGTCGCGCGACGGATCGCCCATGCCCTCGATCAGCGGCTCGCGGGCCTCGAGCGCGTTGTCGCCCGAGAACGCGAGCTGCGTGGCAGCCTGGGCGCGGACGCCGGACGGCGTGCCTTTCTGGCCGACGATCCCGCCGAGGGCGCGCGTCGACTCCCTGGTGCCCGCGGCGCCGAGCGCACCGACGAGGATGCGCGCTTCGCGATCGGGGAGCGTCTTCGCGAGCGGCACCATCCGCTCCGCCTCGCCCGGCGAGAGCCGCAGACGCGCGGCCATCCTGTCGGCGATCGCACCGACCTCCTTGTCGTCCTCCGTCGCGCGCGCCTGCGCGAGGAGCGCGTCCATCGTCGCGTCGCCGGCCGCGCGCCGATCGGCGGAGCGCTGCGCCTCCGCCTCGTCGCCCGTGCCGAACGGTCCGACCTCGACGAGGCCCTCGGCCTCGCGCTCGAAGCGGCCGAGCAGGGACGGATCGGCCTGCGTGCCGCTCAGCTTCATCTCGAGGCGCACGTCGGTCGTCGCGGTCGGCAGGCTCGCGCCCATCGACGCCGTCTTGTGCTCGTCGAGCGTGATGGTCTTCGCCCACCCGTCCTCTCCGACGATCGCGACGCCGCGCGCGCGCGTGTCGATCGCGGCGGTCTCGTCGGCCGGGACGAGCGAGGTCATCGTCGCGACCTTCTCGTACTTCCCCTTCGTCTTCACGATCTCGCCGGCGTCACCGCGGGAGTAGGACGCGACGTAAGACCCCTGCACGTCGTCCTCGTCCGCGGTCCACGCGTCCCCGTCACGGACGGCGAGCTGCGCGCTGCCGACGAGGCCGCGGAGGATGTTCTGCGCGGTCGGCGAGAGGCCCCGCTCGAACGCGTAGCCGCGCACGCGGCCGTCGGGCTCGGCGAGCACGTAGAAGGGCCTGCCGAGCTCCTTCTCGACGGACGCCGTCCTCGGCGAGCGCGTCCCGAGCTCGAGGGTCGCGCCCGACAGCTCGGCGAAGAGCCGATGCTTGCCGTCGACGTGCGCGACGTACGCGAGCGTGAGGTCGCCGGTCACGCGGATGCGCACGTTCGCGCGGCCTCCGCCGCCGTCTCCGCCCGCGAGCGCGAGGTCCTGATCGAAGCGCGCCCTGTAGGTGTGACGAAGCCCCGGCGCCCTCGCGCGATCGAAGCGCGACGCCCTCGCCGCGCCGGCGGCGGTCGCGCCCGGCGCGCCGCCGCTCGACGAGGTCGATGTCGACGCGGCGCCGGCCGCAGGATGGCGGCTGGTCGCGTAGAGCGCCGCTCCTCCGGAGACGAGAGTGGCGAGCGCGAGCGAGAGTGCCAGGGTCTTCTTCTTCATCGCCTTCGTCCGATCAGAGATCGCTGCACATCCACGGCTTCGACTTGCAGTAGAGCGGCACGTCCGGCTCGTCCGGCTCGGGCGGCGGCGGCGATCCGCAGTCACGCGAGCAGTTGCTCGACGTCTCGCCGGACTGGCAGACGCCGTCGCCGCATACCGGGCGCACGATCGGGTTCGTGCACGCGTGGGCATGGACGATCGGGAAGGTCCCCTGGAAGAGCGGATCCCACTTCGCGAGGTTCATCGTCCACCGCTTGCCCGGAAGCGTCGCATACGCGTCGATCCGGCCGGAGAGGGACGAGAGCGTGAGATCGCTGTCCACGCCGAACGTCACGTTGCTCGGCGACACGACCGCGGTCGCCTTCGAGGGCACGGCCGCCTTCACCAGATCGAGCGTGCCGCTCACGCCCGCGCTCGCGAGCCAGACGTCGACGCCGGCGCTCGCGGTCGCGTAGAGCTTCGCGTTCGGCGTCGCCTCGCCCGAGAGCGTGCTCGTCGCGTACTGGGCCTTCACGTCGATGCCGAGCGTGCCCTTCACCGATCCCTTGAAGCTCACGGGGACCGGGCCGAGCCAGATCGTCTTCGACTGCGAGAAGATCGTGGCGTTGTAGATGGGCGCGCTCTCCTGGAGGTTGCCGGAGACGCTGCGCGAGCGGACGTCGATGCCGAGGACGCGAACGTAGTAGCTCGACTTGCCCTGCGTGCCGACGAGCGAGGCCTTGCCGCTGATCTTCGCGACCTCCTTGTCGCTCCCGAACACCGTCGCGTAGGCCTTGGCCATGGCCTCGCCGGTGAACGTGTCGGGCCCCCCGGCGCGACCGGCGCGGCTCGAGAACGTCAGGCCCGCCCAGTAGCCGGCGCCGAACGTGCTGTTGCCGAACTCGTCCGACTTGCTGAAGACGCGGTCCCAGTCGTACGTCGCCGTCGGCGCGGGGCACGTCGGCGACGGCCCGGTGGAGATCGTCAGGTCGTCGGCGAGGACGAATTTCGCCGGCGGCGCCTTCACGATCGCGTACGCCGGGTGGCTCGCGGGCGCGGGGTCGTACGACCCGAGGTCGATGACCTCCTCCGCGGGTGCGAGGGTCCCCGTCGTCGTCGTGTTCGCGACGTCGACCCCCTTGATCGGCAGAGCATGTGCGGCGCCGGGGACGAGCGTCGCCGCCACCAAAGATGTGAGCTTCAGAAGACGGATTCGATCCATGGGCCGCGCACATGGCAACGGCCGTGCCGTCGCGCGGCCATGAATTTCCTCGAGGCGATCGCGCCGGTCCGAGCGCGCGCGCGTCGCGCTCGTGCGCGCGCGCGGCCCCGCCCCCCTCGAGCGCCTGCGCGACCTCTCGAGCGCCGCCCATCACGCCGCCTGCTAACGTCGCGGCCGTGCGACGCGCCCTCCTCTTCTTGACCACCCTGCTGATCGCGACGGCCGCGGCATGCACGCCGTCGCCGGCCAGGCCGGCGAGCGCGCCGGCGAGCGCGCCGAAGCCGAACAGGGCGACCCTCGCGCTCCGCGCCCTGTTCGACGAGGCCTGGGAGACCACGCTCCGCGAGGACCCGGTGTGGGCGGCCGAGATGGGCGATCTGCGCTGGGCCGATCGCTGGACGGACGTGAGCTTCGCCGCGATCGAACGCCGTCATGCATACGACGTCGCGCTGCTCCGGCGGCTCGGCGAGATCCCGCGCGGCGAGCTCTCGCGGGACGACGCGCTCAGCTACGACCTCTTCCGGTACGACCTCGAGCTCGCGATCGAGGAGCATCCGTTCCGGCTCTACCTCCTGCCGATCAACCAGCGCGGCGGCATCCAGACCGCCGACGACGTCGCGGACGCGCTGCCGTTCGTGACCGACAAGGACTTCGCCGACTGGAACGCGCGGCTGCGCTCCTTCCCCACGTACATGAAGCAGACAATCGATCTGCTCGCCGAGGGCGCCCGCACGGGCATGACCCATCCGAAGGTCGTCATGCAGCGCGTGCTGGGGCAGATCGACAAGCAGATCGTCGACGATCCGACGAAGTCGCCGTTCTACGCCCCGTACGCGAAGAAGCCACGCGAGCCTCACGCGGCCGAGGCCCGACGGCTCATCGCCGAGACGGTGGTGCCTGCATTCCGGACGCTCCGCGCGTTCTGGATCGAGACGTACCTGCCCGCGTGCAAGGACCAGGTCGGCGCATGGCAGCTGCCCGACGGCGCGAGGCTCTACGCGCATCTCGTCCGCGCGCACACGACGACCAAGCTCGGGCCCGACGAGGTCCACGCGATCGGCCTGCGCGAGGTGGCCCGCATCCGCGGCGAGATGGAGAAGCTGAAGGCCGAGACGGGCTTCGCCGGATCGCTCGCGGAGTACTTCACGTTCCTCCGCACCGATCCCCGGTTCTTCCACCGGGACGCCGCCTCTCTCCTCACGGGATATCGCGAGCTCGCGAAGCGGATCGATCCGCTGCTGGTGAAGGTGTTCGCGAAGCTGCCGCGGACGCCGTACGGCGTGCAGGCGATCCCCGAGCACGTCGCGCCGGACACCACGACCGCCTACTACCGCGAGCCCGCGGCCGACGGCTCGCGTGCGGGCACGTACTTCGTGAACCTCTACAGGCCGGAGGCGCGCCCGAAATGGGAGATGGTCGCGCTGACCTTGCACGAGGCGGTGCCCGGCCACCACCTGCAGATCGCGCTCGCGATGGAGCAGGAGGACCTCCCGAAGTTCCGGCGGCACGCCGACTACACCGCGTTCGTCGAGGGCTGGGCGCTTTACGCCGAGAGCCTCGGCGACGAGCTGGGGATCTACGAGGACCGGTACTCGAAGTTCGGCCAGCTGGCCTACGAGATGTGGCGCGCGGTCCGGCTCGTCGTCGACACCGGCATCCACCACCTCCGCTGGGATCGGCAGCGCGCGATCGACTTCTTCATGGAGAACGCGCCGAAGGCCGAGCTCGACGTGGTCAACGAGGTCGATCGCTACATCGCATGGCCCGGGCAGGCCCTCGCGTACGAGATCGGCGCGCTGCGGATCAAGGACCTCAGGAAGAAGAAGCAGGCGCAGCTCGGCGCGCGCTTCGACCTGAAGGCATTCCACGATGCGGTGCTGAGGAACGGGCCCTTGCCGCTCGGTCTGCTCGAGCGCGAGGTCATGGCTGCGCGGTAGACGCGCTCTAGAACCACGCCTCCCAGCGCCCGGCGACGAACGCCAGGTGGCACGTCGCCGAGATGCGGTCGCGCGCGCCGCCGAAGGGCTGGATCTGGTGGAGGCGGTAGCTGTCCATGATCACGAGATCACCGATGCCGTACTCGGCGATCGCGCTCTCGCGCTCGAGGTCCTCGTCCTCGTAGGCGTCGCTGCCCCGGTAGAGGACGTCCCAGACGCGGAGCCCGCCGCCCGTCTCCGCGGGCTGCAGCATGAGGACGAGGGTGACCGCCGGCGCGCGCTCGCGCGCGTGCGCGGGCGTGAGGCCCTCGGCGTCGAAGTGGATGTCGCCGCCTCGCCGCGCGCAGAGCCCGCCGGCCGGAAAGACGTGCACGCCGGGCCCGCACCAGCCCTCGCGCCGCACGACGCCGGCGGAGATCGCGCGTGACGCCATCGCGAGCATCGATGCCTGGAGCCCCGGACAGGAGCGCTCGACCAGCGCGTCGGACTCGGCGGCCTTCGCGAAGTACTCGCCGGTCCGGCCCTGCTCGAGATGCGTGTACCATGCACGACCGAGGCTGTGCTGGGCCTTGCCGAAGTCGTCGATCCAGGAGGCGCGCGCCTCGTAGACGCCGCGCACCCACGCCGCGGCGCGCTCCGGCGGGACGGCCCCCCGGACCGTCTCGAACAGGCCCGTCACTTCACCCCGATCGCCGACTGCGTCACGCAGCACGTCGCGCGCTTGTCGACGACGACCTCGAGGACGCGCTCGCGATCCTGCCAGAAGGCCTTCTCCGCACCCTTGGCCTTCTCGATGCGCTCGCGCACGCGACCGAGCTGGTTCTTGTACTGCGAGAGGACCTCGGGCGGCAGATCGGAGACCATCACCTCGCTGGACTTCGCGACGATCGCGACCGGATCCTTCGGCTCGTAACCGACGCCGCGGAGCGCGAGATCGACACCGGGGCGATCGAGCACGTCGACGAACGCGAGCACCTTCTTCGGGCGGTTGTGGCGGATGACCGCGTTCGTAGCGAGCTGCTGGATCCACGCCGTGCGGCGCGTCCAGGCGGCATTGCCCGATCGATGTCGCTGCTCGGCGTTCTCCGCCAGGAAGATCTTCTCCTCGAGGTCGGTGCCGTTCGCCTGCTCGAACGTGTAGAGCTTCGGCTGGAGGAGCACGTCGGCCTCGCGCTTGGCGATCTCCACCTCGTCGGAGGGCTCGACGGGAGGCGGCGCGGCGCCGAGCTCCTGCTCGCGGAACCAGTCGATCGGCTCGACCGGCATCGCGCGGTTCTTCGCCAGCGCGGCGAGGTACGTCATCTCGAACGATGCGTCCTCGTAGTCGCCCTGGCGCCACGGATCGACGCGCACCTGGAGCAGGACGAGGTCCGGCTTGAACGTCGCCATCACGTCGCCGAGCTTCGAGATCGGATAGCGGCTCTCCACCATGTGGAACTTGCCGATCGTGCCGACGACGACCGCCTGCAGCGGCGGCTCCGGCGGCGGCGGACACACCGGCGCGTGCGGGTTGCGCGGCGGCGGCTTGTCCGGATCGCAGCCGGCGGAGACGAGCGATGCGGCGACGAGCGCCGCGAGCGCGAGGCGCATCAGATCTGCGAGACGCGGGTCATGAGGCGCCCGCACAGATCCGACTGCGGGTTGCGCGCGCGCTCGAGCGTGAGCCCCTGCCGGAACATGTTCGCGGCGGCGTCCTCGTTGCCGACCAGGAGGTGGCAGACCCCGAGCAGCTCGTAGTCCTCGGGATCGTTGTGCGTGGAGACGAGCTCGGTGAGCGCCGGGATGGCCGCGCGGTGAGCCTCCACGAGCTTCGCCGAGGGCTGGCCCGTGCGCTTCGCGAGGATGAGGAGCTTCAGGACCTGACGCTGATCTTCCGGCTTGTTGGCGCCGAAGATCGGGTTGGAAAACAGCGTCTTGTACCCGTCGTACGACCCCTCGACGTCGCCGCCGCGGGCCTGCGCCATGATCTGCTTGAGCGCGTCCTTGAGCGCTTCCTTGCTCATGGCGGCTATCCTACTCCGAATGACGCGCCCGTGGATGCCTCTCGCCGCGCTGATCGCAGGCGTCCTCGTCCCCTTCGGCACGGCCTGCGGCGACACGGACGACGAGGCGCCGGCGGCGGACGCGGGCCCGGACGCCTCCGCCTTGCCGCTCGAGGACGGGCAGACGCCGGACGACGCGGGCGAGCCCGAGGCGGGGCTCGACGCCGGGCCGGACGTGATCATCCCTCCGAAGCCGGACGGCGGAGCTCCGCCGTGTGCGTCGCTGCAGCCCGCGCCCGCGTTCTGCGACGACTTCGACGACGGCGACCTGAAGGACGACTGGGAGGTCCTCACCGTCTCGGCCGGATCGTCGGCGAGCCTCGACACCAACGGCTATGCGAGCGCGCCGGCGTCGTTCGCGGCGAGGACGAAGGCCATCGTGGCCAAGGACGCCGCCTTCGCTCACCTGCGCACGACGGTCACTGGCGCCCCCTCGCGGATGCGGCTCTCGTTCAGCGCGTTCTTCCCGACGACGACGCTCGACAAGGGCATGCTCGCGATCGCGACGGTCGACGTGTCGACGAACCACTTCTTCACCCTCTTCCTCCGGGACGGCGATCCCGACGCCCCAGGTCCGACGCTCGAAGAGTCGGTGCCCGGCACGACCACGCGGCACGTCCTCGGCAGCCCTCCGCCGGCGAACGTGTGGACGCGCGTCGTCGTCGACATCGATCTCGGCACGGGCAAGGCGAGCGTCTCGTGGGACGCGACGAAGGCGCTCGACGGCGCGACCATCGCGACGACGCCGGCCGCGCAGGACCCGACCATCCGCGTCGGCGCGCTCTATGTGTACGGACCGCAGGACGCCTTCGAGGCGCGCTTCGACGACGTGCTCTTCGAGTATCCCTGAGCGAGATCAGCCGAGCGAGGCGCGGATGGCGCGATCCTCCTCGCCGAGCTTCCGGATCGCGTCGAGCGCGTGCTCCGAGACGCGCTTGTGGAGGCGCGGGCTCGGCGGCGCATCGAGCATGTCGCCGAAGTCGACCGGCGCCCCGAACGTCACCGTCACCGGCGCGCCCGTGCGGGTGTAGTTGCTCGCGACCTGCTTGACGATGTCGTTGCCGAGCCCGTTGATGAACACCGGGATGACGGGGACGCGCGACGAATGGATGATGCGGCCCACGCCGCCCTGCGCGGGGAGCAGCTCGTAGGGGTCGGGGCCCTGGTTGCGCGTGCCCTCGGGATGCAGCCCGAGGAACGTGCCGCCGCGCTTGAGGATGCGCGTCGTCTCGTCGAGGCTCGCGAGGTTCAGCGCCGCGCGCGAGCGCTCGCGGAACACCGGCGGGTACATCGCGAAGAAGCTCATCACGCCGTTGACGAAGAGCCCGAGCGGGTGGTCGTAGAAGAACTTCGAGCGCACCGGGAAGAGGAGCCGGTGGGGCATCCCGCGCTTCACGAGGTACGCCGTGACGATGTAGAGGTCGAAGAAGCTCCGGTGGTTCGACACCACGATGTAGCTGGTCTTCGGATCCCACTTCGGGAGGCGCTCGACGCCGTGGACGTGGCGCAGGTTCTTGATGGACTGCTCGATCCAGTTCGCGCCGACGTACCGCTGGAGCACGCGCACCGTGCGGTCGAGCGGCGTACCCGGCTCGAACGTGTTCCGGACGAAGCGGATCTGGAACCGCTCGGTCTTCGTGAGCAGCTCGGGATCGGCGTCGAGGAGGTCGCGGCCCTCGGCCTCGCGGACGCGCGCGCGGGTCGCACTGCCCTGCGTTCCGTTCGTTCCGTTCGTTCCGTTTTTTCCGTTCGATCCGTTCGCGTAGTTCTGCTGCACGGACGTGTTGATCGTCGTTTGCGACGCCGGAATCAAGCGCGGCGGCGAGCCGGAAAGACGTTGTCCATTGCGCAACGCGTCAGCAGGCGCCGTGGCCCGGCGCGCGGTCGGGGAAGATCTTCCCCGGGTTCAAGAGCCCCTTCGGATCGAAGGCGCGCTTCACGTCCTCCTGGAGCGCGATGAGCTCGGCCGACTGCTCGATCGCCAGGTACGGCCGCTTGCTGAGCCCGATGCCGTGCTCGCCGCTCAGGGTTCCGCCGAGCGCGACCGTCGCGCGCATCAGCCGCTCGATCGCCCCCTCCACCGCGGGGCGCTCGCTCGGATCGTCCCAGAGGAAGTTGACGTGCATGTTGCCGTCGCCGGCATGGCCGTACGTGAGGTAGCGCACCCCGGTCGCCTCGCCGATCCGATCGACCTCGGCGAGCAGCGCCACCAGCTTCGAGCGCGGGACCACCACGTCTTCGGACAGCTTGTACTTTGCAAGCTTCCGCGTCGCAGGGGACAGCATGCGGCGCGCCTCCCAGAGCCGGGCGCGCTGCGCGGCGTCCTGCGCGGCGACGACGTCGATCGTCCCGTCCCCCTCGAGCAAGGCCTCGCCGAGGATCGACACCTCCTCGTCGAGGTTCGGCCCCAGGTGCCCCTGGCGGTCGATCTCCGTGAGGAGCAGCGCACCGGCGCGCGGGTCGGCGGCGAAGCCCTGCTTCTTCATCGCCTCGATCGTGAGCGAGTCCATCAGCTCCATGCAGCGCGGTACGAGCCCGCGGGCGATCACCCGCTGGACGGCATCGGCCGCGGCGCGCACGTCGCGGAACAGCGCGAGCGCCGTCGCGATCTCGCGCGGCCGCGGGACCAGCTTGAGCGTGATCTCGGTGAAGACG
>WBZO01001878.1_pt1 | contig 30128 bp, 23 predicted proteins | sample 5204261 | NCBI WGS metagenome assembly WBZO01 (sample SAMN12412400, study PRJNA552823) | activated sludge metagenome | isolation source: activated sludge from anammox sidestream of wastewater treatment plant... | place: USA: North Carolina | collected 2017-09
GGCTTTCCGGCCGAAGACAACGCGAAATTGATATCCAGCCTCACGGCACTCGAAGAGAGGGAGTGGCGAAGCGTCCTGCCGCCGGCGATGGTCGTGCGGGAGGATCGGGAGCCGGCTGTATCCATCCACCTGCCTTCCGGCGAGCCGCCCGCCAATATCGAATGGCAGATCGTTTTTGAAGACGGCACCGTTCGGACGGGAGGGGGATCGCGCCGTGAAATCGTGGTGGCAAGCCGTCCGATACAGGGAAAAGACGTCGAACGCCTGTCGCTCACACTGCCCCGTCTTCCGCCCGGCTATCATGAGTTCCGGCTCGAAAATGTTCCCGGCATCCCGCGTATGGCGCTGATCGTCGCGCCGCCACGATGCTATCTGCCGCCGGCGCTTGCAGATGGACGCAAGTGCTGGGGCCTCGCGACGCAGCTCTACAGCGTCAAATCCGCAGGTGATTGGGGGGTGGGCGACTTCGCCGATCTTTACCGGCTGGTGGATTGGGGCGCCGAACTCGGCGCGGATGCGCTGGGTCTCAATCCGTTGCATGCGCTCTTCCCATCGGCGCCGGAGAACGCGAGTCCCTACTCACCCAACAGCCGACTGTTCCGCAACACGATCTATCTCGACATGACGGCAATACCCGACTATGCGGACTGCGCCGCCGCAGATCGGCACATGCAGTCCCCCGCCTTTCGAGAGGCGCTTGCCGCCGCGCGGCAAGCCGGGACGGTCGATTATTCCACCGTCACCCGGCTCAAATTCGAAGTGCTGGAACAGCTCTACATAACGTTCCGCGATACATGCCTCGTCGGGGATGACCGGCGCGCCACCCTTTTCCGGGCCTTTCAAAGCAGCGGCGGAGAGCGGCTTCATCGCTTCGCGGTTTTTCAGGTGCTGAGCGAAGTCTTCGGCACCAATGACTGGACGCAATGGCCCCCGCCCTATCGCGATCCGGCCTCGCCAGACATTGCGACGTTCTCACGAGATCACGCGGAGCGCGTGACGTTTTTCCAATATGTTCAGTGGCAGGCCGATCTGCAATTCGGCAATGCGGCGATGCGGGCAAAAGAGGCCGGAATGAAGATCGGGCTCTATGGGGACGTCGCGGTGAGCGTTGATCCGGGCGGCGCCGATCATTGGAGCCATCAGCACATTTTCGCCGCTGCGGCGCGCATCGGCGCGCCGCCGGATCCATTCAATGCCCTGGGTCAGGAATGGGGCATCGTACCGATGAATCCATGGCGGATGCGCGAAAACGCCTATGCCGATTTCATAGCTCTGCTGCGAGCCAACATGCGCCATGTCGGCGCCTTGCGCATCGACCACGTGATGGCGCTTCAGCATTCATACTGGGTTCCGACGGGGTGTCCCGCTTCGGCCGGCGCCTATGTCACCTACCCTCTTGAGGATCTGCTCGGCATTCTCGCCCTGGAAAGCCATCGCAACGCGTGTCTCGTCATAGGGGAGGCGCTCGGTACCGTGCCTGAAGGATTCCGTCCGCGCATGGCGCAGGCGGACGTCCTTTCCTATCGCGTCCTCTATTTCGAGGAGGAACAAGGCCGTCAAAGGCGTCCGAACGAATATCCGGGCATGACTGCGGCATGCGTCTCGACGCATGACCTCGCCACGATCAAGGGGTTTTGGCGCGGCACCGACCTCGAAACGAAACAGCGCCTCGGCCTTTATCGCTCAACCCGGGAGATCGAGCAGGTGAAGGATCGGCGCGAGCACGACAAATGGCTTCTGTTGCAGGCGCTCGCGGACGAGGGTCTCCTTCCACCAGACACGGACCCGGACAGACCCGGCAATATCGACATGACGCCGGCGCTCGCGTCCGCCGTGCATGCCTATCTTGCCAAGTCTTCCGCCTGCCTGTTCATGGTCCAGTTGGACGATCTGATCGGCGAGGAGCAGCAGGCCAACCTGCCGGGCACCACGTCGGAATATCCGAATTGGCGCCGTCGCCTCTCCGTGAGCCTGGAATCGATGGTTGCCGATCCGATCCTGCGCGACATGGCCCGGATGATTTCGCGCGAACGTGCCAATGCTTCCATGCCGCAGCCGGAGTGACGGCATGCCAGGAACGAGCGCCGGGACCCGCCGCCGCGCTCGCCCTCATTTCGGCCTCAGGACAAGAGTCGCGAGCGGTGGAAGGGTCAAGACGAGTGACTGCGCATGCCCGTGAGCGGCGACCTGTTCCGCGGTCACGCGGCCGGAATTTCCGACATTGCTCCCGCCATAATGCGTCGAATCCGTATTCAGAATTTCCAGATATTCACCCGTGCGCGGGACGCCGATTCGATATGCGGAGCGCATGACAGGTGTAAAGTTGCAGACGACCACCGCGAAGTCGTCCGGATCGGCGGCACGGCGGATATAGGAGATCACGCTCGACTCGGCATCGTTGCAGTCGATCCACGAAAAGCCTTCCTGCTCGCAGTCGCGCTCATGGAGGGCGGACGTGCCGCGATAGAGCCGGTTCAAATCGCAGACAAGCTTCTGAACGCCGGCATGTAGAGGATCGTCGACGAGATGCCAGTCGAGACTCTCGTCGTGGTTCCATTCGCGTTGCTGCGCGAACTCGCCGCCCATGAACAGGAGTTTCTTGCCTGGCTGCGTGTACATGAATGCGAAATATGCGCGCAGATTGGCGAATTTCTGCCAATGGTCTCCCGGCATCCGGCCGAGCAGCGAGCCTTTGCCATGCACCACCTCGTCATGGGAGAGCGGCAGCACGAAATTCTCGGTGAACGCGTAAAGCAGGCCGAAGGTCAGGCGATCATGATGAAATTTCCGATGGACCGGCTCCTTTGCAATGTAGTCCAGCGTGTCGTGCATCCAGCCGAGGTTCCATTTGTAGCCGAAGCCCAAGCCGCCAAGATAGGTCGGACGGGAGACCATCGGCCATGCCGTCGATTCCTCCGCAACCGTGATCGCGTTCGGGCAGTTCCCATAAACAAGCTCGTTCAAGCGCCGCAGAAAATCGATCGCCTCCAGATTCTCGACGCCACCATGGATATTGGCAATCCACTCGCCTTCCCTGCGGCTGTAATTGCGATGGAGCATCGACGCGACGGCATCGACCCGCAAACCGTCGATGCCGAACCGCGACAGCCAGAAGAGCGCATTGGCGAGCAGATAGCCGCGCACCTCGTTGCGGCCGAAATTGTAAATGAGCGTATTCCAGTCGGGATGATAGCCTTCCCTCGGATCCTCATGTTCATAGAGATGCGTGCCGTCGAACCGGGCGAGACCATGAGGATCGTTCGGGAAATGGCCGGCGACCCAATCGAGGATCACGCCCACGCCTTCCGCGTGACAGCGCTCCACGAAGCCCAGGAATTCGCGTGGTGTGCCGTAGCGGCTGGTCGGCGCAAACAGCCCCGTCGGCTGGTAGCCCCACGATCCGTCGAATGGATATTCGCTGACCGGCATGAGTTCGATATGCGTGAAGCCCATTTCCTTGACATAGGGAACCAGCGTGTCGGCCAGTTCGCCATAAGTCAGCGGACGGTGTCCCTCATCCGGCACCCGACGCCACGAACCGAGATGGACCTCGTAGATCGACACCGGCGCATGACGGTCGGCACGAGGTCCGGTGCGGAGCTTCTCGTCATACGTGCTTGAGGGTTTTCGCAGGTCGGCGGAAACCACCGAGGCCGTCCGCGGGGGACATTCGGCCTCGAAGGCGAATGGGTCGGCCTTGAGGAGAACGGCGTTATCGCGTGTCTTGATCTCGTATTTATAACGCGCGCCCCCAGCCACGCCCGGCAGGAATATTTCCCAAATTCCGGCTCCCGGATGAAGCCGCATCGGATGGCGCCTTCCATCCCAGTCGTTGAAGTCACCGACGACGCTGACGCGTCGCGCGTTTGGCGCCCAGACGGCGAAGCTCGTCCCCGCAACGCCTTCGAGAACCATCGGATGGGCGCCCATTTTCTCGAAGCTTCGCAGATAGTTGCCCTCCGCATGCAGATGGAGGTCAAGCTCGCCCAGCACGGGGCCAAATGAGTACGGGTCATCTATCAATTGCGACGCCCTCCCTTTCCCTATTCGCAACCGATAGGGAAAGGGTTCGCACTTCGACCCGACAATGCCGGCGAAGAACCCCGCGTCATGTACGCGCACAAGCTCCGCATGCACAATGCCGGCCTGGCGATCGAGAACCGTTACGGCGGAAGCATCGGGATGAAATGCGCGCACAAGAAGTTCCCCGCTGCTTGCGTCTCTGTGCATGCCCAGATAGGAAAAAGGATCGCTTTCGTCGCCATTCAGAATGGCGAAAAATCGTTCGAGGTGGGATCGATCTGGCGCGCAAATTGTCGTATCGGACTGCCGCATGGTGTTTCCTCATGCTGACGGTAAAAAGCCGCCACCTCTCAACGACACGCCGCAAGCCGATAGCGTAGAAGTTTCAACGGACGACTGCTACTCTGCATTCTCAAAATGAACCGCCAAGATCACGACAAACCTGATCGAGATCAATTTGACGGGATCGTCGTACATGTAGCTTGAACGTCACCTCCATGATGCGCGGGTGTCGAGATGCGGGTTCTTTTTGTTACATCGGAAGTTTATCCGCTGGCGAAGACCGGAGGTCTCGCTGATGTCTCCCGCGCGCTGCCGATGGCCCTCAAGCACCGCGGCGTCGACGTTCGGCTGCTGCTTCCCGGTTATCCCGGCGCCCTTGAACGCCTCGAAAACCCCCGCCCCCTCGCCAGCCTCGAACCAATGCTCGGGATCGCCGATGCAATGCTCATTGCCGGGTATCTTCCGGGCACCGGCGTACCGGTTCTGCTGGTCGAGGCGCCATCGCTGTTCCGGCGCGAAGGCGGGCTCTATCAATGTGGCGACGGCCGCGATTGGCCGGACAACGCATTGCGCTTCGCCTTTCTCTCCCATGTCGCGGCGAAGGTGGCGACGGGACGGGCGGGCCTCGACTGGACGCCTGATGTGGTACATGCCAACGACTGGCATACGGGACCGCTCCCTCTGCTGCTTTCGCGCGAGAAGGGTCCGAGGCCAAGAACGGTCTTCACCGCGCACAACATGGCCTTCCAGGGCAATTTTCCGGCGGAGATATTGGCTACCGCCGGTATTCCCGAGGAATGTTTCTTCGCTGGCGACATCGAATTTTACGGCCAGGTCTCCTTCCTGAAGGCCGGTCTTCGCTACGCCGACCATGTGACCACGGTCAGCCCGAATTATGCGAGGGAAATCCTGACGCCTGAATTCGGCTTCGGTCTGGACGGGCTTCTGCGCGAAAGGAGCGATGATTTTACCGGAATTCTCAACGGGATCGACGATGCCTTATGGAATCCGGCGACCGATGTTCATCTGCCGCGAAAATTCGCTGCCGGCGATATTTCAGGCAAGAGGTTTTGCAAAATCGAATTGCAGCGTGAATTCGGCCTGCCCACCAGCCCGAAGGTTCCGCTTATCGGCTTTGTAAGCCGCATTGCTCACCAGAAAATGGCCGACGCGATTTTGGCCGCCCTTCCCTGGCTCGCCGAACAGGGAGCACAATTCGTTCTCTTGGGTCAGGGCGAACCGCAGCTGGAGGTCGAATTCGTCAAGATGCAGACGCAATACAAGAACTGTGTGTCGGTCCGCATCGGTTATGACGAGGCGTTGGCTCATCGGCTTCAGGCGGGAAGTGACGTTCTGCTCGCTCCCGCCCGGTTCGAGCCATGCGGCCTGACCCAAATGTACGCGCTGCGTTATGGCACGCTGCCGATCGTCCGGCGCACGGGCGGTCTCGCGGACACCGTTATTGACATAGATTCCGGTACGATTGCGGATCGGACGGCGACGGGCTTTGTTTTCGACGAGCCGAGCGCCGTCGCCCTCATTGCGGCTCTCGACCGGGCTTTGGCGCTTTACCGCCAGCCCTTGATCTGGCGACGGCTTCAACTTCAGGCCATGACGCAGAACTTCAGTTGGGATGCAAGCGCCGCCCTATATATATCCCTCTATCGTGAGGCGACTTCACGAGGCGATCGAGGCCCGCGACGAGAAGCGTCTATTGCGCCTGCGGCGCCAACTCGCCGCCTATAACCGGTGCTTTGCCCGATCGGCGGACCCACAATGTCCACATCCCAAGCGGCGATTCGTTGATTGTGACACAAATGCTTTGGCCTCTCGTGATTGAGCTGATCGGCGGCCTGAGCGACTGCGGTGTGGAGTTGGTCAATGGAGCGGAAAGTCTTGCGGGCGAGGAAATGGCGTTCGAGGTCGCGCCAGGAGCGCTCAATATCGTTGAGTTCGGGAGCGTATTTTGGCAGCCGCTCGACGGTCAGCCTTGGTCGTTTGTCGAGGGCGGCGCGGCTGAGCTTGCTGGTATGGATTGGTCCGTTGTCGAGCACCAACACGACCGACTTTTCGAGATGCCCGGGTCTTGGGCCACAGAGCGGGTCGAGCTTTTCGGACAAAGCGATGAAATCGCTGCTACGCTTGGTTGGCCGGATTGCGGCGCACGATCAAGCTGCCTGCGGCATGGCCAAGGGCACCGACGAGCGCCAGCTTGCGCGACTGCCCAGGAGAAGGAGATGGCACTCGCAAATCGGTGCACGCCTGGCCCGGACGTGCGCCAGAGAAGGATCGGTCAGCGTCCCGGACTCGTCCCGCGACATCCGTGCATCATCAGAACATTTGGGACCTATTGCGGCATGATCCAAAGGAGGATCGGCCTCATTTGGTTGGTCCGGCGACTGCAATTCCAGCGATGTTCAACTTGGATGCTTTTCCGATTGGGAAAAATATATCGCGAAATAATACCCAAGCCTGTTTCGCGCGCCGCGGACATTGCCTTGTCCCATGGCGGAAGCTGGCCTAGTTTCGTGATGTCGTGGATGAGATCGAGGCAGGACGGACATCATGTTTCATGTCAAGGAGCCTTTCGCCCGCTGGAGATAATATTCAATCTCAAATGATTTTTAGACGGATGGAACGAGTTGATGGTCGCGCTTTCCCTGCCAAAATTGCCGGGCGAGATATCCGTATTGCGGTCGCTCGCGCTCGATCTGCGCTGGACATGGAGCCATGAGGGCGACGCGTTGTGGTCCTATGTCGATGGGGAATTGTGGGAGCGCACCCACAATCCATGGATCGTATTGCAGAGCACGCCTGCGGCGCGTTTCGATGCGCTTGCTTGCGACAAGGGATTCATCGAAGAACTCTCGGCTTTTGTGGCTGGGCGGGACCAGTATCTGCAAACGCCCGGATGGTTTCGTGAAACCAAGGAAGCGTCACTTTTGGGAGGCGTCGCCTATTTCAGCATGGAGTTCGGCCTCGGCGCCGCTTTGCCGCTTTATGCTGGGGGATTGGGCGTTCTTGCGGGAGATTTTCTGAAGGCCGCCAGCGACCTCGACGTTCCCATCGTCGGAATCGGACTTCTCTATCAGGAAGGCTATTTCCGGCAGATCGTGGATTCGGCGGGCGCGCAGCAGGAATTCTATCCATACAACGAACCGGCGGCGATGCCGATCGAGCCGGTCGTCCTTCCGGGGGGCGGTTGGCTGCGCATAGCGCTCGAACTGCCGGGACGCGTCGTTCATCTGCGCGTCTGGCAGGTCACCGTAGGTCGCGTGAAGCTTTATCTGCTGGACAGCAACGACGTCCTCAACAGCCCCCCCGATCGCGGCATCACCGCGAAGCTTTATGGCGGTGGAGCCGAGACCCGCCTGATGCAGGAGATCGTGCTCGGCGTCGCCGGCTGGCGCGTGGTCGAGACTCTCCATCCGGAGATCGAAATCTGTCATATCAACGAAGGTCATGCGGCCTTCGCCATCATCGAGCGCGCGCGCCAGCTGGCGCTGAAGGAGAACCTGGATTTCTGGGAAGCCCTGTGGGCGACAAGAGCGGGAAATGTGTTCACGACGCATACGCCGGTCGCCGCCGGCTTCGATCGGTTTCATGTCGATCTTTTGCGGAAATATCTGCCCTATGTCGAAGGGGTGTTTGCCGAACAAGGCGTCGAACTGGCCGATATATTGGCGCTGGGCCGCGTAAATGCGCTTGATGCCGACGAACCGTTCAACATGGCCTATCTGGCGCTGCGCGGTTCAGCCATATGCGTCGGCGTCAGCCGGCTGCACGGAGAATTCAGCCGCCGGATATTTCAGCCGCTCTTTCCCCGCTGGCCGTCATGCGAAGTGCCGGTGGCTCACATCACCAATGGCGTGCACGTGCCGACCTGGGATTCGGCCGAGGCCGACCAGATATGGACAGAGTCTTGCGGGAAGGAAAGGTGGCGTACGCCGCCCAACGCCCACTTCGGGAATATCGTTACCGTCTCCGACGAGGAATTGTGGGCGATGCGCGGCAAGGGCCGCGAGCGGGTCGTGCATATCGCGCGCGGGCATCTGGCCAAGCAGTTGAGAGAGCGAGGGCTCGATCCGGAGGCCGTTCGCACCGCCGATACCGTGCTCGACGCAAATATCCTGACGATCGGTTTCGCGCGGCGCTTCACGGAATACAAGCGGACAAACCTGCTCCTTCGCGATCCAGATCGCCTTGGCCGCATTCTCCTCAACGAGAGGCGGCCGGTCCAGATCGTCGTTGCGGGAAAAGCCCATCCCGCCGACACGGCTGGAAAAGACATGATCCGGCAATGGATCGATTTCGCGCGTCAGCCACGTTTCCGGCGGCGCGTCGTATTCCTGGAGGATTACGATCTCGACCTTGCGCAGCACCTGGTGCAGGGAGTCGACGTCTGGATCAACACGCCACGCAGGCCTTGGGAGGCCTGCGGCACCAGCGGCATGAAAGTGCTCGTGAACGGAGGGCTCAATTGTTCGATCCTCGACGGCTGGTGGGACGAGGCCTATGATCCCGATGTGGGGTGGGCGATCGGCGACGGGCGTGGCGGCTCGGCCAACGAGGTCGACGCGCGCGATGCGGAGAGCCTTTACGAAACGCTCGAAACGAGGATCATCCCCGAATTCTATGATTGCGACGCGGCGGGCATCCCGCGCGCCTGGTTGCAGCGCATCCGAAGCAGCATGCACGAACTGACGCCCGCCTTTGGCAGCGCGCGCATGATGAAGGACTATATCAACATGGCCTATATGCCGCTTGCCCAGGCAATGCGCGAACGGCTGGACGACGGTTATGCCAAGGCCAAGGCCATGAACGCATGGTCCCGAACCTTGCATGCGCGATGGCCGACCTTGCATATAGGAAAGCCGACGATCAATCGGAACGATGCAACCTGGAACGTGGTCGTGCCCGTATATTTGGGCGAAGTGCCCACATCTTCAGTGCGCGTCGAATTGTTTGCAGATGCCGAAGCGGAACTTGCGCCCGAAGTGATCCTGCTTCATCAGGAACAGGCCATCCCCGGCACGAACAACGGCTATGTCTATGCAGGCGTCTTTTCGGCGTCGCGTCCGACGGACGATTATACCGTGCGCGTGGTGGCCGATCACCCAGATGCTGTCCTTCCTCTCGAATTGCCGCTTATTGCTTGGCAGCGTTAGCCGCGATGGGCCGCCGCTCGAGATGAACTCTCTCCGAAACGCTTTTGCATGGCGGCGTCGAAACCGGAATGCGCGGCATGACATACACCATCGGTTCGCGAAGGAACGGTGTGAAATGCTGCTCCGATGCGAGTTCCGCCTGGGCGCGCAACCAGTGATCGAGCGCTTTTCCGTGGGGGCAACCTTCGCGTTTCCAGATCAGGTAGCTGCGTAACCTGACGGTTTCCTCGGATATGTCGAATGCGTCGTAAGAAGCCATGGCGCTCTCCTGCCAGCTATCTCGATCGATAGCCCCCCTCTCGCCCGTTTATAGGCGCCGAGCGAAGTTGAGATATTGAGCTATGTCAATGTAAAGATAAATCGCATTTCCGGCCGGGTAAATGACCTCGATCAAGGCGCCGTCATGAAATCTGGGCTTATGAATACGCAGAGCGGATCGATAGCGCTATGATGCTCTCCATCGGGCAGCGGCTCGCGTGGTTCTTCGTCCTATTGGCGGGCATGGGGCCGTCGCAACGCACGCAGGTCGACTTCTCAATGGACGCCCGGCGGTTGGAGGTTAATGCGCGATGCGACACATCATGGTGGCGACAGACGGGTCGGAAAGCGCGGATCGCGCCGTGGACGTTGCAGCGGAGCTGACCGCCGCAGTTGGCGGCGATCTCAACATCCTCCACGTGTCCGGCGACCTGTCCGGGGAGGCGTTCGATGAGTTGAAGCGGTCCCCTTCCATGGAGAAGCTCGTCGGTGACGTCATCGATGCGCATTCTCAGGGCATTCTGATGCGTGCTCATGATCGCGCCCGGGACAAAGGCGTGCGGCAGATTCATACCCAGCAATCTTGGGGCGATGCAGCGGAAAAAATCCTGGACACGGTCCAAAGCGAAAAGACGGATGCGCTCGTCGTGGGAAGGCGTGGCCGTGGGCGTCTCGCTGGTCTGCTGCTCGGCAGCGTCTCGCAGAAGGTGGCGAGCCTCGCTCCATGCGCAGTGATCATCGTCCCGTAGGGACGGGCGCGGCGGAGGCTGCTAAGATTCCACGCCGTTTACGAGCCCCGAATTTCAACGAAAGCCCCCGCCCCATGACCCCGACACGGAAGCTTCTGATTTTCGCCGTCCTCGCCGTGATCGTGGCCGGGGGAGGGTATTGGGGGTGGCAGAGGTTCTTCAACAAAAGCCTGCCCGACGGTATCGCCAGCGGTAACGGACGCATCGAGGCGACCGAGATCGACGTCTCCACCAAGATCGCCGGCCGCATCAAGGACATCCTGGTGAACGAAGGCGACTTCGTCGAGGCGGGCCAGGTACTCGGCCATATGGATATGGAGCAGCTCGAGGCCCAGCGTCGGCAGGCGCAGGCGCAGCTCCAGCGGGCCTTGATCGGCATCGACACCGCCAGGAGCCTCGTCACCCAGCGGGAGGCCGAGCGGCGCGCCGCCGTCGCCACCATCGCCCAGCGCAACGCCGAGCTCGACGCCGCTGATCGCAAGCTCGCGCGATCGAGCGAGCTCGTGAAGACCAATGCCGTGTCCCAGCAGGTGTTCGACAATGACCGGGCGAGCGCCGAGGGCGCCAAGGCCGCCGTGGCGGCGGCAGAGGCACAGCTCGCCGCCAGCGAGGCCGGGATCAGCTCCGCCAAAGCGCTGATAGTGGATGCGGAAGCGGCGGTGGACGCGGCGCGCGCGGCCATAGACAGCATCACAGCCGACATCAATGACGGCGTCCTGAAATCACCCCGCGCGGGACGCGTCCAATATCGTGTCGCTCAGCCGGGCGAGGTGCTCCCGGCCGGTGGGCGGGTGCTGAACCTCGTCGATCTCGGCGATGTCTACATGACCTTCTTCCTGCCCACCGCCCAAGCGGGTAGGATCGGCCTCAGCACGGACGTGCGCCTCGTGCTGGACGCCGCGCCCCAATACGTCATCCCCGCCAAGGTCACCTTCGTGGCGGACGTCGCCCAGTTCACCCCGAAAACGGTGGAGACGGAGGAAGAGCGCCTCAAGCTCATGTTCCGGATCAAGGCGCAGATCCCGCCGGAGCTGCTGAAAAAATACATCCACCAGGTGAAGACCGGGCTGCCCGGTATGGCCTATGTGCGGCTCGATCCCAGCGCGAAATGGCCTTCCCGTCTGCAGCAGGGACTGCTGCAATGAGCACCGCCGGAGACGCAGGCCCGCCGGTTCCTCCCATCCCGCTGGTGGTGTCGATCCAGGCTCTGTCTCTTGTCTACGGCAAAACCCGGGCGCTGGATGCGGTGAGTCTCGATATTCCCGCCGGTCGCATGGTCGGGCTCATCGGGCCGGATGGCGTCGGCAAGTCGAGCCTCCTGTCGCTGATCGCCGGAGCGCGGGTCATTCAGGAGGGACACATGGTGGTGCTGGGCGGCGATATGGCCGACGCTCGCCACCGGCGCGCCACCTGCCCGCAGATAGCCTACATGCCCCAGGGCCTGGGCAAGAATCTTTACCCCACCCTGTCGGTGTTCGAGAACGTCGATTTCTTTGGCCGCCTGTTCGGGCACGACCGGACCGAGCGGGAGCGCCGCATCCGCGAATTGCTGGAGAGTACCGGGCTCGCCCCGTTCGCCGATCGCCTCGCCGGCAAGCTCTCCGGGGGCATGAAGCAGAAGCTCGGGCTGTGCTGCGCCCTGATCCATGATCCCGATCTCCTGATCCTCGACGAGCCCACCACCGGCGTCGATCCTTTGTCGCGGCGCCAGTTCTGGGAGCTGATCGATACCATCCGCGGCGACCGGCCGGGCATGAGCGTGATCGTCGCCACCGCCTACATGGAGGAGGCCGCCCGCTTCGACTGGCTGGTGGCCATGGACGCCGGGCGGGTGCTCGCCACCGGCACGCCCGCGGATCTCCTGGCGAAGACCGGAGCCACCAATCTCGACGCGGCTTTCATAGCCTTGCTTCCGGAAGCAAAGCGCGCTGGGCACCAGGAGGTAATCATTCCGCCCCGCCCGGAGGGCGCCGACGGGGAGATTGCCATCGAGGCCGAACATCTGACCATGCGCTTCGGCGACTTCACCGCGGTGGACGACGTGAGCTTCCGCATCGGCCGCGGCGAGATCTTCGGCTTCCTCGGCTCCAACGGCTGCGGCAAGACCACCACCATGAAGATGCTCACCGGCCTTCTGGCGGCGACCGAAGGACGAGCACATCTGTTCGGTCAGGAGGTGGATCCTGACGACATGGCGGTGCGACGGCGCGTCGGCTACATGTCCCAGGCTTTCTCGCTCTACTCCGAACTGACGGTGCGGCAGAATCTCGACCTGCATGCGCGCCTGTTCGGCCTGGCCACCGATGCCATTCCCGATCGGATCGCCGACATGGTGAAGCGGTTCGATCTTGCCGACGTCACCGACACGCTGCCGGACGCCCTGCCGCTCGGTATCCGCCAGCGCCTGTCGCTGGCGGTAGCCATGATCCACGCGCCCGACCTGCTGATCCTCGACGAACCCACGTCCGGAGTCGACCCGATCGCCCGCGACAGCTTCTGGCAGATCCTCTCGGACCTGTCGCGCAAGGACAACGTGACCATTTTCGTCTCGACCCACTTCATGAACGAGGCGGAGCTGTGTGACCGCATCTCGCTGATGCATGCGGGCAAGGTGCTGGTCAGCGACCGTCCGGCGGCGATCATCGAGAAGCGCGGCGCCAAGGATCTCGAAGAAGCCTTCATCGCCTATCTGGAAGACGCCATCGGCGCCAAGTCGGCTCCTGCCGCGCCGGCGGAGCAGCCGCAGACGGCGCCCGCGACACGCGACCTCGTGGAGGAATGGGCCGGCCAAGTGGCCTCACATGGCAAGCCCACCTTCAGCTTGCGCCGCATGTACGCCTATACAAGGCGTGAGGCTCTGGAGCTCAGGCGGGATCCGATCCGCGCGACCCTCGCCCTCCTGGGCAGCGTGCTGCTGATGTTCGTGGTGGGCTACGGCATCAACATGGACGTGGAGAACCTGTCCTTCGCGGTACTCGATCGCGATGACACCACGGTGAGCCGCGACTACGTGCTGCAGATCGCCGGCTCGCGCTATTTCACCCAGAAGGCGCCCATAACCGATTACGATGACCTCGACCGGCGCATGCGCGCCGGCGAGCTCAGCCTCGCCATCGAGATTCCCCCCGGCTTTGCGCGCGACGCGGCACACGGACGCAAGGTGCAGATCGCCGCCTGGATCGACGGCGCCATGCCCACCCGGGCGGAGACGGTGCAAGGCTACGTTCAGGGCATCCACGCGGCCTGGCTCACCCAGAAGGCGCGCGAACTCTACGGCAAGGCCGCTGCGGCCGGGGATTTCCAGCTGCAGTTCCGCTACCGCTACAATCCGGGCGTCGAGAGCCTGGTCGCCATGGCGCCGGCGGTGATCCCGCTGCTCCTGATGATGATCCCGGCCATGCTGGCGGTGCTGAGTGTCGTGCGCGAGAAGGAACTGGGATCGATCATCAACTTCTATGTCACGCCAGTGACGCGGCCGGAATTCCTCGTCGGCAAGCAGCTACCCTATGTGGGCCTTGCCATGCTGAACTTCCTGATGCTGGCGGCCGTCGCCGTCTTCATCTTCCAGGTTCCCTTCACTGGCAGCTTCCTCACCTTCACCTTCGGCGCCCTGCTCTACGTCATCATCGCGACCGGGATGGGGCTCGTCATCTCCACCTTCATGAGCAGCCAGATCGCCGCCATCTTCGGCACATCGCTCATCACGCTCATTCCCGCGGTGCAATATTCCGGGATGATCGATCCGGTCTCCTCGCTCGAGGGGCTGGGCAAGTTCATCGGGACGATCTACCCCACCACCTATTTCGTAGTCATCTCCCGCGGCACCTTCTCGAAAGCCCTGGGCTTCGCCGATCTGTGGAGCGCATTCGTGCCGCTGCTGATCACCGTGCCGGTGCTTCTGGGCCTGGGAACCCTGCTCCTCAAGAAACAGGCGAAGTGAGCCATGCGCGCCGCCAACGTCCTCCAGCTTGGCATCAAGGAACTGCGTGGCCTCGTCCGCGACCCGATGCTGCTGTTCCTGATCGTCTATGCTTTCACGCTCTCGATCTACACGGCGTCCAGGGCGATGCCGGAAACCCTGAACCGGGCCCCCATCGGCATTGTGGACGAGGACCAGTCGCCGGTGTCGGTGCGCATCTCCACAGCGTTCTACCCACCCTATTTCACCCCGCCGCAGCTCATCACGCAGCAGGAAATGGATGCCCGCATGGATGCGGGCGTCGATACCTTCGCTCTCGACATCCCGCCCGACTTTCAACGCGACCTTCTGGCCGGCCGGTCGCCGACTATTCAACTCAACATCGACGCCACCCGCATGTCCCAGGCCTTCGCCGGCGGCGGATACATCCAGTCCATCGTCACCGGTGAGGTGAGCGAGTTCCTCAACCGCTATCGCCGTGCCGACGCCGTGCCGGTGGACCTCGTGCTGCGCGCCCGCTTCAACGCCGAATTGAACAAGAGCTGGTTCGGCGCCATCACCAACGTCATCTCGTCCATCACGATGCTCTCCATCGTCCTGACCGGCGCCGCCCTGATCCGCGAGCGCGAGCACGGCACCATCGAGCATCTCCTGGTAATGCCGGTGACGCCCACCGAGATCATGGCGAGCAAGATCTGGTCCATGGGCCTCGTGGTGCTGGTGGCGTCCGCTTTTTCCCTGACAGTGGTCGTGCAGGGCCTTCTCGCCGTGCCCATCCAGGGCTCCCTCGCCTTGTTCCTGGCAGGCGCCGCCCTCCAGCTCTTCGCCACCACATCGCTGGGCATCTTCCTGGCGACGGTCGCCGGCTCCATGCCGCAGTTCGGCCTGCTGCTGATGATGGTGCTGCTGCCCCTGCAGGTGCTCTCCGGCGGCGTCACTCCTCGTGAGAGCATGCCGGAGATCATTCAGGTCATCATGTTCGCGGCCCCCAACACCCATTTCGTGATGCTGGCCCAGGCCATCCTGTTCCGGGGAGCCGGGTTCGACGTGGTCTGGCCCCAGTTGCTGGCCCTCGTCGCCATCGGAACAATCCTGTTCTTCTTCGCCCTCCAGCGCTTCAGAGCCTTCCTGCGGTGAGCAACGCACCCATCGGTCAGCATGAACTGATCTTCCCCCGCACAGGTGGAAACCTCGGATAAGCTCCTTCGAGGCTCGAACGAACCGACGCTCTCGCAGCTAAACATCGATCCGGAGTAGAGGGCAATGACGATCGAAACACCTCCTGCAGGCTCAAAATCACACGCCCGACTCCCCGGTGGCATCTGGGCGCTCGGATTTGTCAGCATGTTCATGGACATCTCGTCGGAGATGATTCATGCGCTGCTTCCGATCTACCTCGTAACCGTGCTCGGCACATCGACGTTGACGGTCGGCTTCATCGAAGGCATCGCCGAGGCAACCGCGAACATCACCAAGATCTTCTCCGGCGCGCTCTCCGACTGGCTCGGCAAGCGCAAGCTGCTGACAGCCCTCGGCTATGGCCTCGCCACTTTCACTAAGCCGATCTTCCCGCTGGCCGCCAGCGTCGGCTGGGTGGTCGCGGCGCGCGTGGTCGATCGTATCGGCAAGGGCGTCCGCGATGCCCCTCGGGATGCGCTCATCGCCGACCTTGCGCCGGAGGACCTGCGAGGCGCGAGCTTCGGCCTGAGGCAGGCGCTTGATACGGTCGGGGCCTTTGTCGGGCCGCTCGCCGCGATCGTCCTGATGGCGCTCAGCTCCGACAATTTCCGCTTTGTCTTCTGGATCGCGGTCATCCCGGCCTTCATCTCGCTCGCCGTGATGATATTTGCAGTTCGCGAGCCCGCTCGGCATGAAGCCGACGCCAAGCCACGGTTGCGCCTCGCGGACGCGAAACGCCTGTCCGGCCGCTTCTGGACCGTGGTTGGCGTCGCCACGGTCCTCACCCTTGCCCGCTTCTCCGATGCGTTCCTCATCCTCCGCTCCCAGAATGCCGGGATTCCGGTCGCCTTGGTGCCCGCCGTCATGGTGGTGATGAACATCGTCTATGCGCTCGGAGCCTATCCGGCCGGCGTGCTGTCCGACAGGATTGGCCGAGGCGGGCTGCTCGCGGTCGGAATCGTCTGCCTGATCGTGGCAGATCTGTTTCTTGCCCTCGGCACGACCATTTCGCTCGTCATGATCGGCGTCGTCTTCTGGGGGCTGCACATGGCGCTCACGCAGGGGTTGTTCGCGAGCCTGGTGGCCGACACCGCGCCGGAGGATCTTCGCGGGACGGCATTCGGCGTATTCAACTTCGCCGGAGGCATCGCCATGCTGATCGTGAGCGTCCTCGCCGGCGGATTGTGGGACGCCTATGGTCCGTCGGCAACGTATCTCTGCGGCGCGGCGCTTACCTTGGTCGCGCTGATCGGTCTGGTCCTTTCACACCGCCGAATCAAGAAACTGCACCCGGAGTCCGTCCGCCATGGCCGGAAAGGCGGAAAATGGCTCCGGAATTGAGGCTGTAGGACGGGGAACGCGGCCATCAACAGCGAAAATCAGCCGGGGACCACTTCATGCCGCCAATCCCGTCCTATTCTGCAACGGGCTCTGCTACACTGGAAAATCTCATTCTTGCTATGATTACCGGACGTAAGCGCCGCGTCAGCGGGACGGACATCGACCATGCGGTAGCCGATGGGCGGCAGCGAGCCGTTCCAGAAGCCTTGCCGTGCATTCTCCCTCAAGGCCCGCAGGACATGCTTGGCGTTTTCCTTCGACTGGTATTCGTCGAACAGCGCCATGATCTGCCGCATCATGACATGCATTGGATCGTCGCCCATTTCCTGCCAGATGGCACTTCCGGCATAAATCGATCACCGTCCCGGTTTAAGGGGGACGGGGCGGTATCGCGCTTCCTGGGCGGGCGGGTTCGGCCCTATTGTGGCCCTTGACATTTCCGGTCTATTAATTATCGGGACGCCATTGTGCGGTGTGTTAACGTCCGGTCGGGCCGAGGCGATCGTCGTCCCGATGATCATTTGCGCGCGAATCGGCCAAAGTACCCTTTTTAAGCACAAGTTTCGGTGCCCAACCTTGACGGACATCAAGGACTGGGGCTCCCGAAGCGATAGTTTGTGTTTGGGCGGCCAACCGAAGTTTCCTGGCGACTTGAGGAGAGGGATATCCGATGCGACCTCGTAACAAAGAGGTAGGCACTACGTCTACAAAAAGCGGTCGCGCAGCCCGGTTCGGGTTGGTGGTGGCAGTGCTTGCTGTGGAGCTGACATGCATGACGCCGGCCTTGGCGCAGTCGAATGCCCCGAGCGACAACTCTTATTGGGACGTGCACAACGGATGGAATCACATGATGGGATGGGGTTACAGCATGTACGGCGGAATCGGAATGCTCCTGTTCTGGGGCGTCATCATTGTGCTCCTGGTGTTCGCGGCCCGAACCTTCATGGGCGGGCGCTGGAGCCAACCTCAGCCAGGATCGACGGCACTCGACATCCTGAAGGAGCGCTACGCCAAGGGTGAGATCGATAAGCCGGAATACGAAGAACGACGCAAGATGTTGATGGACTAAATCTCCATTGTGCGGTCGTATGGGCCACACAGAACAAGTCACACGACCCTGAGGAGGGGTCTAATGAGAGTCCGCATTCTACTTCCAGTCGTTGCCGCTCTGGCGCTCGGTGGGCCCGCCGCGGCAGCTCCACCTTCCGAGAGCACGTCCTGTCCGAACGCGTCCGCAACCCAGCAGATGGATCAGTGCTTCAATCAGATGAGCGCGATGATGGGGCAGGCCATGTCCGCGCACGGCGCTCAGCGCATGCAGTTGATGCAGCAGCACATGGCGCTGATGCAGGCGCAGATGCAGGCTATGCATGGCATGATGGGCGCCAACCCCATGGGTAGCGGCATGATGGGCGGTTCGGCTATGAGCGGTGGTCCGGCAGACGGCAATGCAGATATGCTCAACCGCATGCGGGTACGGATGGACATGATGCAACAGATGATGGAGCAGATGCTCAATCAGCAGAAGCTCATGATGCAGCCGCAGGGCAAATGACAGAAAAATCCGTGTTTGCACGGCAAGCCGCGGGATGGTGGGCTGCGCTGCGATATGTGGGGTCTTCGCGCCGCCCGCCATCGGTCACGCCCGATCCTGCGGCGGTTGCGGCTGGTCGGCGTCGGCTTATCATTCCGCCTCGAACGCCTGTTTCCCTTTCTCGGTCCATAGCTCGCGCACCTGTTCACCCTGCTCGCTTTTGAGCTTGTCGGCCATCCAGAGCAACGCACTGTAGATCATGGCGCGGTCGTCGCCGGTCAGGTCCACGATCCCGGCTTTGACGACGAGGCCGCCGAGTTCGATCAGATGCCGCGTGCGCTTGCGGCGTTCGACCTGCCAGGTGCGCATGTCATGCCGGGCGCGAGCTGCCTGACGCCGGTTGCGCGCTGCCCGGTTGCGCCGTAGCGCCTCCCGCGTTGTGGTCAGGCGCCGAAGCAGATCGCCGAGATTTGCTGCGAAAGAACGCGGCCCCGCGCTTCGCCCATGCCTCCCTCTTACCGGGGTCCTTGATTTCGGCCAGCACGATCAGCGCACCCGCGAGTTCGTCGGCGTTGAGGGCGTCGGCGCCGGTCGAGATGACCAACTCGCCAAGCTGCTGCACCTTGCGGGCTTTCAGGTCTCGCGCCTTATCTTCGAGCGATTTCAGTTCTGTGTCGAAATCCCGTGGCTTGCGCATCATGTCTTCCATCTGTGGTGATGAAGGAAGCGTAGTTGAGCGGTGCGCGTGATGCAGTAATGTTGCCGAGACGGTCTGGAACGGCACGAGCAGTCCCGAGAAAATAGTTTCGAGGGCGCGCTTATACGTCGTTCCGACGTGCGCTTGAGGGCAGTATCTGGTTGGTCGCCATGGCGATCTACCATTTCTCCGTTCAGGTCATCGGACGTGCGGCAGGCCGTAGTGCGGTCGCAGCCGCCGCCTATCGCTCGGCCTCCCGGCTGCGCGATGACCGGCTGGGCCGTGACCACGACTTTTCGAACAAGCAGGGCGTCGTCCATTCCGAGGTGATGTTGCCGGAAAACGCGCCCGAGGAATGGCGCGACCGCGAACGGCTCTGGAACGACGTCGAAGCCTTCGAGAAGCGGAAGGACGCCCAGCTTTGCCGCGAGGTGGAGTTCGCCATTCCCCGCGAAATGACGGAGCGCCAAGGCGTCGAACTGGCACGCGATTTCGTGGCGCGGGAATTTGTCGATCGGGGCATGATCGCCGATCTCAATGTGCATTGGGACATCGGCGCGGACGGCCAGCCCAAGCCCCATGCCCATGTCATGCTCACCATGCGGTCTGTGGACACGGACGGCTTCGGCCCGAAGGCGCGGGACTGGAACCGCACCGAGCTGGTCGAGCAATGGCGCGAGCGTTGGGCCGATCACGTCAACGAGCGGCTGGTCGAACTCGACATCGACGCCCGGATCGACCATCGCAGCCTTGAGGCGCAGGGCGTTGCGCTGGAGCCACAGACCAAGATCGGAGCACCGGCGCAGCGCATGGAAGCCGCCGGGCTTGAGGCCGACCGCGCCGACGATCACCGGCGTATCGCCCGCGAGAATGGCGCGCAGATTGTCGCCGATCCTTCCACCGCTCTCGACGCGATCACGCAGCAGCAATCGACTTTCACCCGACGCGACATGGCGATGTTCGCGCACCGGCATAGCGACGGGATCGACCAGTTCAACGAGGTGATGGGCGCGACGCGCAGCGCGCCCGATCTTGTCGAACTCGGCAAGGACGATGCCGGGCAGGACCGCTTCACGACCCGCGACATGATCGAAGCCGAACAGCGCCTGCACCGCGCGGCCGAACTGATGGCCAAGCGGGAACGCCATGAGGTGAACGACAGGGACCGCGAGGCCGCGTTGGCGCGCGCCGAACAACGCGGCCTTGTCCTGTCCGGCGAGCAGGCCGAGGCGCTGGCGCATGTCACGGCCGGGCGCGATCTCGGCATCGTCGTCGGCTATGCCGGGACGGGAAAGAGCGCGATGCTGGGGGTGGCGCGCGAAGCCTGGGAGGCGGCGGGCTACGAGGTCCGGGGCGTCGCCCTTTCCGGCATCGCCGCGGAAAATCTCGAAGGCGGATCGGGCATAACGTCCCGCACCATCGCCAGCATGGAACATGGCTGGGCCAATGGCCGCGACATGCTTGGTCCCCGCGATGTGCTGGTGATCGACGAGGCGGGCATGGTCGGCACGCGGCAGTTGGAGCGCGTGCTATCCCATGCCGCCGAGGCCGGGGCCAAGGTGGTGCTGGTCGGCGATCCGCAGCAGTTGCAATCCATCGAGGCGGGCGCGGCGTTCCGTTCGATCCACGAACGCCACGGCGGCGCGGAAATCGACGAGGTGCGACGCCAGCGTGAGGATTGGCAGCGCGACGCCACCCGCGACCTGGCGACCGGCAGAACCGGCGATGCGGTCCATGCCTATGACACGCATGGCATGGTGCATGAGGCCGCGTCGCGCGAGCAGGCGCGCGGCGACCTGATCGGCCGTTGGGACCGCGACCGGCAGGCGAACCCGGATGCAACCCACATCATCCTCACCCATACCAATGCCGAGGTGCGGGAATTGAACGAGGTGGCCCGTCAGAAGATGCGTGATGCAGGTGATCTTGGCGCGGACGTGCATGTCGCCGCCGAGCGCGGTGCGCGGACCTTCGCACCCGGCGACCGCATCATGTTCCTGCAAAACGAGCGCGGGCTTGGCGTGAGGAACGGCACGCTCGGCACCGTCGAGCAGGTCGGCGCCCAGAGCATGACCGTCCGCACCGACGACGGGCGCAATGTCGCGTTCGACCTGAAGGACTACAACAAGATCGACCACGGCTATGCCGCGACGATCCACAAGGCGCAGGGCATGACCGTGGATCGCACCCATGTGCTGGCGACGCCCGGCATGGACCGCCATGGCAGCTATGTCGCCCTGTCCCGTCACCGTGACGGCATGGACCTGCATTATGGCCGCGACGATTTCGCCAACCGGGACCGGCTTGTTGGCGCCCTGTCGCGTGACCGCGCCAAGGACATGGCGAGCGACTACGAACCCGCCCGCGACTACGCCGAGCGGCGCGGCATCACCTTCCGCGAGCGCGTGGAACGGGTTGTCGAGATTGTCCGCCAAGTTCCCGAAAAGGTGCGCGGCATGTTCGACGGCCTGCGCCTGCCCGCCGAGGGCGGACAGGGGCCGGAAAGGAAGGTGGAGGAAGACCCCGAGGCGGCGTTGCGCCGCGCCCGTGGCCGGGCGCTCGTCCGTCATGCCCGCGCCGTGGATGCGATCATCGCGGCGCAGGAACAGGGCGACAAGGCCAGCCCCGATCAGATCGGGGAATTGCAGGAGGCGCGCCAGCGGTTCGAGGAGGTGCGCCCCCACGGCTCGCACGACGCCGAAGCCGCCTACAAGAAGAACCCGGAGCTTGCGGCGGAGGCGGCATCCGGCGACGCCCGGCGCGCAATCCGCGCCCTGCAACTGGAAACCGAGCTTCGCACCGATCCCGGCCTGCGCGCCGACCGTTTCGTGGAACGCTGGCAAAATCTCCACAGGGCCAGCGACCAACGATATGTAGCGGGCGACTATGCCGGTCACAGGGCCGCGCGGGCGGAGATGGGGAACATGGCCCACAGCCTGGAACGCGACCCGCAGATGGAGTCCCTTCTGGCGGGCCGCAAGCGGGAACTCGGCATCTCATTCGATTCGGGGATGGGCGTCGGCCGCGACCTCACCCTCACTTTCGGGCTCGGTCGGGGCCGGGGTCTCGGGCTGTAGAACCATCCTATTTTCCGCCGCCTCTTCGCCACAGCCCTACGACGCCTAACTATCTATTGCACAACAACAAATCATTGCCTTTGCCTGTCTTGGCAGCTCCCAGAAACAGCCAGCAGGAGGCATCGCGGCCATGCGTCAGCCAGACCGTATCATCCGCCTGAACACCGTCCTCGACCGCACCGGCCTGTCCCGGTCCACCATCTACCGCAAGATCGCCGAGGGCACGTTCCCGCCCCAGATCAAGATCAGCGTCAACGGCGCGGGATGGCGGGAATCCGACATCAACCAATGGGTCGCCAACCCCGTAACGTGGCGGCCCGGAAGCGGGCGCGGCCTCGATGGCGTCTGATCGCGGCGCGCGCTCCCACGCCCGGCGCGTCGGGCCGCCCACGGCAACGGAGCAGCTTGAGGCGCTGTTGGGCTATTCGTGGCCGTTCCCCGGCAGACCGCCCAAGCACGACCTGTCCACCTGGACCGTTACCGATGACTGGCCCCATCCTGTTCCGGTCACAAAGGCCGAGATCGAAGTGTTCGAGCAATGGTTCGGCGATCTGTTCGATGAACTGTTCGGCTCCGAGGGCTGATGGCCCTGTTGCAATATGAGTTATAGTGCGGTACATATACCCATAGCTGGAGAGGCGGGATGATCGTTGGCTTTCGGGATGAATGGTTGCGGGCCTTCTTTGTGGACGACGCCCACTCCCGCAACATCCCATCCGACCTGGAAGCCCGGCTGTTCCGCAAGCTCCAGATGATTGATGACGCCGTGACCGATCAGGACTTGCGCGTGCCGCCCAGTAGTCACTTTGAGAAGCTGAAAGGCAATCTGGCAGGTCTCCATTCGATCCGCGTCAACCAGCAATGGCGGCTGATCTTCCGCTGGGATGGCGAGCGAGGCGAGGCCGACGGAATCTATCTGGACGATCACAGCTACCGATGAGAGCGAGGCAAACCATGCTGACCACCAAGCGCAAGCCGGCGAGCGTCGGCGAGATACTGACCGAAGAGTTCATGGAGCCGATGGGGCTGACGCAGGGGGCGCTCGCCGAGGCGATGGGCGTCCAGCGCAAACACGTCAACGAACTGTGCGGCAACCGCAGGAACGTGACGGCCGCGACGGCGCTGATCCTGGCCCGTGTGTTCGGCAACAGTCCCGACTTCTGGCTCAACGTGCAGCGGCGCAACGATCTTTGGGAGGTAATGAATACACCCAAGGAGCGCGAACGGGTCGAGCGCGCGCGTCCCGTGAAGAAGGCTGCCTGAGAGGGACCATGCGGCCCGATGATTCGGGCCGGGACCATTATTCGAGAAGGAGACATCGCCCATGACCGTGCCGCTACGCGCCGCCCTTTACCTGCGCGTCTCGACAGCGCGGCAGGCCGAGCATGATGTCTCCATCCCCGATCAGAAGCGCCAGGGCGAAGCCTATTGCGCCTCACGCGGCTATCAGCTCGTCGAAACCTATGTGGAGCCGGGCGCATCCGCCACCAACGACCGACGCCCCGAGTTCCAGCGCATGATCGAGGCGGGCACGTCCAAACCCGCGCCATTCGACGTGGTGGTGGTTCACAGCTTCTCGCGCTTCTTCCGCGACCATTTCGAGCTTGAGTTCTACGTCCGCAAACTGGCGAAGAACGGCGTCAAGCTGGTCTCCATCACGCAGGAAATGGGCGACGACCCCATGCACGTCATGATGCGGCAGATCATGGCGCTGTTCGACGAGTATCAGTCCAAGGAAAACGCCAAGCACGTCATCCGCGCCTTGAAGGAAAACGCCCGGCAAGGCTTCTGGAACGGCTCGCTTCCTCCTATCGGCTACCGTGTTGTCGCGGCCGAGCAGCGCGGGGCCAAGACCAAGAAGAAGCTGGAAATCGACCCGCTCCACGCCGACACGGTGCGGCTGATCTATCGCCTCGCGTTGGAAGGCGACGGCACGACCGGCCAGATGGGCGTCAAGAATATCGTCTCCTACCTCAACAGCCGCAGCATCTTCACCCGCGACGGCGGGCGCTGGGGCATCGGCCAGGTTCACCGCATCCTGACGCGCCGGACCTACATGGGCGAGCACGAGTTCAACAAGCGCAGCAAGACCAAGGAGTTGAAGCCGGTCAGCGAGATCGTGGTGGTAGAGGTTCCGCCGATCATCGACCGCGAGAGGTTCGACACCGTGCAAGCATTGCTCAAGGCCCGCAACCCGAAGGTCATGCCATCCGCCGTCATTAGCGGCCCGACCATGCTCACCGGCCTGATCCATTGCGCCAAGTGCGGCGGGGCCATGACCATCCGCACCGGCAAGGGCGGGCGTTACCGCTACTATGCTTGCTCCATGAAAGCCCGGCAGGGGCCGACCGCCTGCGAGGGGATGGCGGTGCCCATGGAGAAGCTGGACGATCTTGTCGCCAGCCACCTCGAAGACCAGCTTCTCCAGCCCGAGCGGCTGGAAACCATCCTCGCCAGCGTTCTCGACCGGCGGCAGGAGCAATCCGAGCGCCGCCGCGAGCACATCGCCGAATTGAACAAGCGTGCGTCCGAATCGGAACTGCGTCTCAAGCGCCTCTACGACGCCATCGAGGCAGGCGTGGCCGACATCGACGATCCCGCCCTCAAGGATCGCATCGACGGCCTCAAGGCCATCCGCGATCAGGCCAAGGCCGATGCAGAGCGCGCCCAGGCCATGCTCGACAACTCCGGTTCCAATGCCATCACCCCTCAGATGGTCCGCACCTTCGCCAAGACCGCCCGCCAGCGCATCCGCCTCGAAGGCGGCGGCTACCGCCGCGACCATCTCCGCGCGTTCGCCCAGCGTGTCGAGGTCGCAGACGGCGAGGTTCGGATCATGGGATCGAAGACGCGGCTACTTCAGGCGCTCACCACGAAAAACGGCGTAAACTCAGTGCCCACTCAGGGACTGAAGTGGCGGAGGGAAAGGACTCTTCGACAAACTCGCTCGAAGTATGCCCCACATCGTGCCAGCACGCCTTCGTATTCGTAAGTGAATCCTCGCCACCGCAGAAATTCTCTGTTCAAGACAAGGAAGCGTAGCGCCCTGAGTTTCGCGCTCCAGACAGTATTACCTTGATAGTGTTTTCCGCCCACGCCTTCGTCGTGTCGCAGTCTAACTGGCCCGAGCGAAAGGAAGCGGAAATGAAGGAAACTCACTTGAACCAACTTGAACTGGCAGTCCGCTGGAGGATCAGCCATCGCACACTTGAGCGGTGGCGTTGGACCGGTGAGGGGCCGAAGTTCCTCAAGGTGGGCGGCCGGGTGGTCTATCGCCTGTCCGATGTCGAGGAATACGAGCAATCGATTATCCGCTCCAGCACCTCCGACCCTGGCCAGGCTCAGCAAGCGGGCGCGTGACCATAGCTCCAGGATGGCGGTTGGCCGAGGCGCAGCCGCCATCCCCGCCCTCTCCCCTGCTTGCAGACCCTACCCATTTCGATTGAACCCACTCCGCTTCTCGGATAGCTTGATTGAAAATCCAGAAACTGGGCTAGCCTAGTTTCGGGACGGATCATGTCACCGGGAGTGCATGGTGGGAACAGAGAAGGCTGATCTTCGGTGGGGCGTCGAGCGACGGCTCGAATTCATCGAGTTCCGCCTGTTTTGGGAGGGGCATGTGAATCGGGGCGATCTGATGGATGCGTTCAGTGTGTCGGTGAACCAGGCGTCCACCGACCTGAACCGCTACATCGGCATGGCTCCGGACAACATGACCTACGACAAGAGCGCCCGGACCTACATCCGAGGCAGCAAGTTCGACCCACTGTTTCTGAAGCCGGACGCTAGCCGATACCTCTCTCAGCTTCGTTCTGTCGCCGATGGCATCCTCGACCGGGCTGATGCCTGGATCGGGCAATTTCCGTCCTACGACTTCGCGCCGACGCCCGTGCGGGGCGTCAACGCCAAGACCCTGCGTTCGGTGGTCGCCGCAATCCGCCGATCAGAAGCCATCGAGGTCAAGTATCAGTCGCTGTCCCAGCCGGAGCCGCGCTGGCGCTGGATTGCGCCACACGCGATCGGGTTCGACGGTTTCCGCTGGCACACAAGGGCCTTCTGTCTCACCGATCAGAGCTTCAAGGACTTCTTGCTCTCGCGGATCATCGAGACCCGCGGCACCAAGCCGAGCGAGCTCGGTGCCGATGACGACGCCGACTGGAACGAGCAGGTGACTTTGGAGATCGGACCGCACCCAGAGCTGTCCGAGACGCAGCAGAAAGTCATTGCTCTCGATTACGGGATGCGTAGCGGTCGGGCGAAGATCTCCGTGCGCAAGGCGCTTCTCTACTACGCGCTCAAGCGGCTTGGGCTGGACACAGACCCAGCTGCGCGGCAACCGCAGGACCAGCAGATCATCCTTCTGAACCGTCAAGCGGTCGTCGGGAAGAGAAATGCTGCGGGCAGCCACCAGGAGCTTTCATGAGAGCTTTCGAATTTGATCACCACTTGATCAGCTCCTACGAGCGCTTCTCGCGCTCTTTCAGCAGCATTCGTTCAGAAGATCTTCGAGCCGCGATTGACGCACAATATGATGCCGGGCGGTTCTGGCCTGATGCTCTCCTCTCCTTGAATCCTAGGTATCTTTCAGGTCCCACCGTGGATGACCTGGTCGCCTCGGGTGACCTCGACGAGGGAACTGGACGGGTCTTCCGGTTCGGCGAGAAACCTCTCCGATTTCATCGACATCAGGCGGAATCGATTGCCAAGGCGAAATCTGGAAAGAGCTTTGTCGTCACGACAGGGACCGGCTCCGGCAAATCGTTGTGCTTCTTCGTGCCGGTGGTCGACACCATCGTTCGTGCCTTGCGCGCCGGAAAACCGCGTACCACCCGGGCAATCATCGTCTATCCGATGAATGCTCTGGCGAACAGCCAGATGAAGGAAATCGAAAAATTCATCGGACAATCGGGTCTGCCGGACGCTCTGAAACCTGTCGTCAAGCGATACACGGGCCAGGAAAGCCAAGAGGAGCGTCAACGGATCGCCGCCAACCCGCCCGACATCCTGCTCACCAACTACATGATGGCGGAACTCCTTCTGACCCGCCAAGACGACCTGGACGCCCAGGTGGTCAAAAACGCAACCGGCCTTGAGTTCATCATCCTAGACGAACTCCACACCTACAGAGGGCGCCAAGGCGCGGATGTGGCGGTGCTTGTTCGACGGCTACGAGACCGGTGCACCCCTGACAAAGCTCCGATCTGCATAGGCACGTCGGCGACGATGGCTTCGGAAGGAACCGAAGAAAGCCGAGCGGTTGCCGTGGCCAAAGTTGCAACCCGGCTTTTCGGCTCCGAGATCGGCCCGGACGCCGTTATCGATGAGTCTCTTCAGCGAGCTACTGACGACACCATCACTCTTGCGCATGCAATCGCCGGGCTGGCTGACGTGTTGAAACAGCCTATTCCGACGAACCTGGATGACGAACAGCTGAGGAAGCATCCGCTTGCGGTATGGGCAGAACTCGCTCTCGGTCTCGATGACGGGCTGGAGCTAAAACGAAAGAAGCCTATTCCCTTCGAGGACGCCGTCAAACGGCTGGCCAACGACAGTGGAGTCGATCAGGAGCAGTGCCGGAAGCATCTCGAAGACTTCCTGACGCTTGTAAGCCTTCCCGAGGATCAGCGCGGTGGCACCGGCGATGGGGCATTTCTTGCCTTCAAGCTACACAGGTTCATCTCCGGCGCGGGTGAGATCTTCACCACTTTGACGGACAAGCCTCGGGCGGTTCTGTTCGAGGGCCAGCTCGAGGATCCAGATGCTCCGGGGAACCGGCTTTACCCGACACGCTTCTGCAGGAACTGCGGGCACGAATACCACGTCGTCACCAAGAACGAAGACGACGGTCACATCAGGTTTCTCCCCCGCAACATCGACGATACACCGCTGGAAGCCGAGGATGACGATGATGTGGCCGGGTATCTTTGTCCGACTCCGGATAATGATCCCGATTTCGCTTTCGACGGCGAATTGAGTGGCTATCCTGAGAGCTGGCTTGAAGAGCGCAACGGCATCGAGCGGCTTCGTTCGTATCGCAAGAAACGCGCGCCCATCTCCTATCTCGTGACGCCGGACGGCCGGCATGGTGCCGGGGGCAGAGAGTTCTGGTTCATACCCGGAAAGTTTGCATTCTGCCTCTGCTGCAAGGATGAGCCCAATCAGGGGATGCGTGAGCGCAGCAAGCTGGCAGGCCTGTCCGGCGAAGGGCGGAGCTCTGCGACAACGCTTCTGGTGTCCAGTGCTCTCGAGTGGATGAACAAGCCGACGAGCGGCGTTCCAAAGACGAAGCGCAAGCTGCTAGGGTTCACGGACAATCGGCAAGACGCGGCGCTTCAGTCGGGCCACTTCAACGACTTTCTGTTCGTGAGCCTTCTCCGTGGGGCCATTCTGCGGGCCATCATTGCGGCTGGGCCCGAGGGCCTAACCGAAGATGAGTTCGGTCTGAGCGTCGTTAGGGCGCTTGGCTTCACGTCTGCAAACAAGGATGCGCGCGCCCACTGGATGCTCGATCCAACGGCTGGCGCCGTCATTCGGGAAGACGCTCAGCGCGCACTCGCAAAAGTCCTGGCTCACCGCGTATGGACTGATCTCCGCCGGGGTTGGCGCTACACCAACCCCAGTCTCTCTGTCCTGAACCTCCTCGATGTCGAGTTCGTCGGCGTCACCGACATGGCTTTAGACCGGGAAAGGCTGATGACAGTTCTTCCCGAGCTCGGCGATCAAACGGAAGAGCAACGGGCCGCCCTGCTGAAGAGCGTGCTAGGCGCAATGCTTGAAGGGCTGGCCGTCAATACCGAGGCCCTCGATCTCACTGTCCTCGATGGTGTCGCACAGAAATCGCGTTCGCTGTTGCGCGCTCCGTGGGCGATTGATGCCAAGGAGAATCCACGTGGACGATCGTCTCTCCTCTTGCGTGCACCTGGCAAGAATGCTGTGGGCCTTCGTGAGGAACAGACCCTCCTTCGCGCGGGCCACAATTCGCGCATCGCTCGGCTGATCAACAAGAAGAGCGTGCTGGGCACGAAGCTCGGGCGAGACGACTATCTTGAGTTTTTCTCGCGCTTGCTTGAGCTGTTCGCCGATGAGGGTCTGGTCGTTCCCGTTGAACTGGACGCCGACCTCGTGGGCTGGCGGCTGACACCTTCGGCCGTCCGCCTCGTTCCCGGGCCTGCGCTTTCAGACGAGAGCAAACGCGGAAACCGATACTTTCATGATCTATACGCGTCCATTGCTGACGACTTGGCATCTGGCCATAGCGCCTATTGGGGGCTGGAAGGTCGCGAGCACACCGCGCAGGTGTCTCAAAGGCAGCGGGAATGGCGCGAGTGGCGGTTCAGGTACGAAGACGACGACCTGGAGAACCTAAGCACCTCGGAGTATCGGACCGAAATCAAGGCGACCGGGGAATCCGACCAGTTCCTCCCGGCGCTGTTCTGCTCGCCGACCATGGAGCTTGGGGTCGACATCTCGGCTCTCAATGCTGTCTACCTAAGGAACGTCCCGCCGACGCCCGCCAACTACGCGCAGCGCGCTGGCCGCTCGGGCCGGTCCGGCCAAGCAGCGGTTGTGGTGACGTACTGTGCATCGGGCTCTCCACACGATCAGTACTTCTTCGAGCGCCGCAATGACATGGTGGCGGGTGTCGTGCGCCCGCCTGCGCTGGACATCACGAACGAAGAACTGGTGCGCTCGCACCTGCATGCGGTCTGGCTCGCTGAGAGCCGCCTAGCACTCTCGCCGGACATCCCGGACATCCTCGATCTTGGTGGCGACCGCTATCCGCTCAAGGAAGAGATCCTGACCAGCATTTCCAAGGCCGATCTCGTCTCCCGTGCGCGCGCACCCATGCAGCGGGTGCTCGAACAGATTCTGGCAGCTGATCAAGGGGCAATACCTGTCTG
>WBZO01001879.1_pt1 | contig 30103 bp, 24 predicted proteins | sample 5204261 | NCBI WGS metagenome assembly WBZO01 (sample SAMN12412400, study PRJNA552823) | activated sludge metagenome | isolation source: activated sludge from anammox sidestream of wastewater treatment plant... | place: USA: North Carolina | collected 2017-09
GTGGTTGCGCCGGAGTGGACTTCCAGATCTTCGAGCGCACGCGATCGGCGACGACGTAGAACGCGGGCACGACGATCAGCGAGAGCACGGTGGAGACCGCGAGCCCTCCGAGCACCGCGGCCGCCATCGGGCTGCGCGTCTCGGTGCCGGGGCCGAGGCCGAGGACGGGCGGAACGGCGGCCATCATCGTCGCGACGGTGGTCATGAGGATCGGACGCAGGCGGAGCGGGCCCGCGCGCGATGCGGCGTCGAGCGCGCTCGCGCCCTCGTGCTCCCGGATGTGATTCGCGTACTCGACCAGGAGGATCGAGTTCTTCTTCACGATCCCCATGAGCAGGAGGAGCCCGATCATCGAGAACAGGTTGAGCGACTTGCCCGAGAGCACGAGCCCGATCACCGCGCCCGCGACCGCGAGCGGCATGATGGTCAGCACCGTCACCGGGTGGAGGAACGAGTTGAACTGGCTCGCCAGCACCATGTACGCGACGAGGATCCCGATGAGCAGCGCGAAGACGAGGCCGCTCGTCGTCTCCTCGAGCTGCGAGGCCTGGCCGCCGGCGACGACGCGATAGCCGACGGGGAGGTCCTTCGCGAGCTCGGACACCTTGGCCATCGCCTCGGCCTGCGAGTGTCCGGGCGCGACGTTCGCGGTGATCGAGATCGCGCGCTCGCGGTCGAGGCGGCTGATCGTCTGGAGGACCGGCGTCTCGTGCGCGGTGGAGAGCATGGTGAGCGGGATCAGCTGGCCGTTCGCCGCGCGGAAGCGGATGAGGGACAGGTCCTCGGGGCGCGTGCGCTGGTCCTTGAGGAGGCGCATGCGGATGTCGACGCGGCGGCCGCCGGTCGAGAACTTGCCGACGATGTTGCCGCCCACGAGCGCGCTCACGGTCGTGCCGAGGTCGCTGATCGACACGCCCAGCTCGGTCGCCCGGCGGCGGTCGGGGATGACCTGGAGCTCCTGCGCGCCGACCTGGTAGTCGCTGGTCAAGTCGGTGACGAGGCCGCTCGCCTCGAGCGTCGCCTTGAGCTTGTTCGTGCTCGCGACGAGGTCGTCCCAGTTGGCCCCGCGCACGGTGAAGTCGACCGGCGACGAGCGCGTCGATCCGAACCCTTGCTGCGACGGGTCCTGGATCGAGGCGCGGATGCCGGCGATGCCCTGGAGCTCCTTGCGCAGGGCCGCCGAGAGCTGCGCCGCGCTCATCTTCCGCTGGCTCGGGGGGACCAGCGTGAGCGTGAACTGGCCCGAGGAGCCGCTGAGGTTCATCAGCATCCGCGCGACCTCGGGGTGCGCCGAGATCTTCGCCTCCGCCTTCGCGATGAGCGGCTGAGCGGCGGCCGGCGTCGTGCCGGCTTCGGTCTGGATGCGGACGTTCAGCCGGCTCTGGTCCTGGGTCGGGATGAACTCCGTCGGGATCAGCTTCACGAGCGAGAAGCACGCTGCGAGGATCACGACCGACGCGCAGAGCACGATGAACGGACGTCGCAGGGCGACGGCGAGGACGCGTGCGTAGGCCCTCTCGAGGGCGCCGAAGCCCCGATCGGCGAGGCGGCCGAGGGCGCCGCGGTCCTCGCGGGACGCCTTCAGCATCTGTGCGCAGCGGGCAGGCGCGAGGGTGATGGCCTCGAGGTAGGAGAGGACGACCGCGACCGAGAGCGTGACGCCGAACTGGAAGAAGAACTTCCCGATGACGCCCTTCATGAAGATGACGGGAAGGAAGATGGCAACGACCGCGAGCGTCGCAGCGAGCGCGGCGAACGTGATCTCCTTCGTGCCGTCCCCCGCGGCCTGCACCTTGTTCTTCCCCATCTCGGCGTGGCGGTAGATGTTCTCCATCACCATGACCGCGTCGTCGACGACGAGGCCGACCGCGAGCGACAGGCCGAGCAGCGTGAAGGTATTGAGGGTGAAGCCGCAGAAGTAGACGACCGCGATCGTGCCGAGGAGGGACATCGGGATCGCGAGCACGACGTTTGCGGTGCTCGACAGCGAGCCGAGGAAGAGCCAGCAGACGAGCGCCGTGAGGATGACGGCCATGACGAGCTCGAGCTCGAGCTCGTGGACGGACTCCTCGATGAAGACCGTCGAGTCGAAGAGGACCTCGACCTTCATGCCTTCGGGGAGCGTCTTGTTGATCTCCGCGACCTTCTCCCGCACCGCCGCCGCCACCGCGACCGCGTTCGTGCCGCGCTGCTTCAGCACACCGAGGGTCTGGAGGGGGATGCCGTCGACGCGCGCGATCGAGGTGGCGTCCTCGAAGCCGTCCTCCACCAGCGCGACGTCCTCGAGGTACACGGGGGTGGGCTTGGTGCGCCGGACGACGATCTTGCGGAACGACTCGATGTCGAGCGCCTCGCCGAGCAGGCGGATGTCGAGCGTCTTGCTGCCGGTGTCGAGCTGGCCGCCGGGCACCTCGACGTGCTCGGTGCGAATGGCGTTGATCACGTCCGACGCGACGACGCCCTTCTCCGCCAGCTTGCTCGCGTCGAGCCAGATGCGGACGTTGCGTGCGATGTACCCGCTGAGCGTGATCTGACCGACGCCGGAGACGGTCTGGAGCTTCTCCTGCACCTGGTAGCGGGCGACGTCCGCGAGCATCTGCCGGGAGAACGGGCCGGACACGCCGATCTGGAGGATCGGCTGATCGTCGGGGTTCGACTTCGAGACGGTCGCGGCGGGGACGTCCTTCGGGAGCTGCCGCTGCACGGAGGCGACGCGCGCCTGGATGTCCTGCAGCGCGAGATCGACGTCGCGCGACATGTCGAACATGACCGTGATGCGGCCGTTGCCCGAGCGCGCCTGCGAGCTGATCTGCTTCACCCCCTCGACCTGCGACACGGCCTGCTCGATGGGCTCGACGATCTCGCGCTCGACCGCAGGCGGGGACGCGCCCGGCCAGGAGACCGAGACGGAGATGTTCGGGTAGTCGACGTCGGGGAACTGGCTGATGCCGATGCGCGTGAGCGCGACGATGCCGAACAGCATCGTGCACGCCATGAGCATCCAGGCGAAGACCGGGTTCTTGATCGAGACGTCGGTGATGCTCATTCGGCCGGCTTCCGCCTCCGACCGCCGTCGCCGCCGCCGCGGAATCCTCCGTCGCCGCGCATGGTCGGCGCCCCTGCCTCGGGCGGCTCCTCGAGCGGAGGTGCGCCCGCGTCCATCGACGCCACCTTCGTCGCGCGGACACGCGCGCCCGGGGTTAGCGCCTCGACGCCGCGCACGACGATCCAGTCGCCGGCGGTGATCCCGTTCTTGACCTCCACCCAGCCGTCCTTCGTGCTCATCCCGAGCGTGAGCGTCCTCTCCGCGACGACGTCGCCGTCCAGCACGTACGCGACGTAGCCGTGATCGGTCGCGCGTGTCGCCGAGCGGGGGATGACCGGAGCTTCGCGCGACGCACCGACGTCGACGACGACGTCGCAGAACGAGCCCGGACGCAGCCAGTACTTGTGCTCGCTCGGATCGACCTGCGCGGTGACGCCGACCATGTGCGTCGTCGGGTCGGCGGCGCCGGCGGTGAGCGTGATCTTCGCGGTGAACTCGCGCTGCGTCTCGCGAAGCGTGAACTTCACGGCCATGCCCGGCTTGAGTCGCGGCGCCTCGAGCGGCTCGACCTGGAACCGGAGGAGCATCGGGTCGTCGCGGAGGAGCGTCGCCATCACGTAACCCGGCTGCACGTACTGGCCGGTCTCGACGGTCCGCGTCTGGATGGTGCCCTCGATCGGCGCGCGCACGAACGAGTCGCGCAGGTTCAGCTCCGCGACCTTGACGTTCTCCGCCGCCACGGCCGTGTCGGCCTTCGCGGTGAGGCTCTTCGTGCGATAGCTCTCGAGCTCCTCGCCGGGGATGAGGCCGGGGTGCTTGTCCATCGCGCCCTCGCGGCGGGTCACCTGGCCCTCGACGTCCTTCTGCGCGGCCTGCGCCTTCTCGAGCGCCGCCTTCGCGCTGTTCGCGGTGAGCCGGAATCGCTCGGAGTCGATGACGACGAGCGTGTCGCCCTTCTTCACCGTCTGTCCTTCGGTGAATGCGACGCGATCGACGACGCCCGCGACGCGCGACGTCACCTGCACGCGCTCGAACGCTTCGATCGTGCCCGGCGCCGTGACGATGTAGTCGAGCTTCTGCGCCTTGACCTCGAGGGCGTCGACCGCGAAGGACAGACCGGCTGCGCCCTTCATCCCCCGTCCGCCGCGTCCGCCGCCGGTGTCCGACGCCGCCGACGCTTGATCGCGCTTGCACGCGACGAGCGGAAGGAGCGGCAGCGCCGCGAAGCAGAAGGCGAGGAGCGCGCGTCTCATTCGTTCCCCCTCATTCGTCCACCGGGCCGTACCCGAGCGCGAAACGCAGCTCGAGATACGCCTGTTCCATGGTGAGCTTCGCCGATGCGCGGCTGACCTCGGCGTCGAAGCGCCGCGCGTTCGCGTCCGTCAGCTCGATCGCGCGTGCGAGCCCCTGTCGGTAGAGGATCTCGGTCTCCTCGATGCTCTTCTGGGCCGCGGCGACGGCGTCCTCGGTGACCTTGTAGGCCTCGCGCGCCGCGTGCAGCGTCGCGAGCGCGCTCTGCACGTCGGCCTCGACCGATCGCCGGAGGAGCCGCTCGTCGAGCGACTGGCTCTCCGCCTGCGCCAGGCGCGTGCGCCGATCCGCATAGCGGAACCCGGCGTCGAAGAGCTGCCACTGGAGGTTGAAGGTGATGGTCTCCTCGTGCGAGCGCTCGGTGAGCTGCGGGTTCGGGATCATGCGCATCGCCGCCTGCGCGTTCAGCGAGGGGATGAGCCGGTAGTACGGCTCGCGGGCGCCGGCGCGCAGCGCCTCGGTGCGCTCGTGCGAGGCGCGCACGTCGGGACGGCGATCGAGCGCGCCGTCGAGCTCTCGCCGCGACGCGGTCTCGACCGCCTCGGCCTGCTTCGTCGTGCGGTCAGGCAGCGCGAGCGCGCCCTCGATGGGCACGCCGCAGAGGAAGCCGAGGCCGATGCGCGCCCGCTGCGCGCTGCCCTGCGCGGTGGCGACCTCGCGCGCGGCGTTGGCGACCTCGAGCGACGCGCGCGTCGCATCGTTCGTGCTCGCGAGCCCCGCCGCCGCGCGGGCCTCGGCGTTCGCGAGGTTCGCCTTCGCGCGCTCGAGCCTCTGCGCGGCCGCCTCGGCCACGCGCTCCGCCGCGAGGGTCTGGAGGAAGGACCGCGCGGTCTCGAACGAGAGCTGCCGCCGGTCCTGCACCGAGGACCACTTCTCGGACTCGAGCTGATGGCTCTGCTGGCTGTAGAGAGGGAACGCGCTCGGGGTGACGATCGGCTGGGTGAGCGTGACGGTGCCCGCCGTCGACGTGCTCCGACCCGTACGGTCCTCCTGGAAGCGGAACTGCTGGGAGGCGCCCGCGACGAGGCTGGGCAGGAACGCGCCGCGCGCTCGTTCGAGCTGTCCCTCCGCTTGCTCCACGCGGAGCGGCGCCTTCTTCGCGCGCTCGTTGTTCGCGAGGGCCAGCCGAACCGCATCCTCCACGCGCAGGGGAGCAGCGGTCTCCCGAGCGCGCGCCGTCGTCGGGGCCAGCAGCGCGACGACGGCCGCCAACCAGGTCAGGCTTCTCATCGACGTGCGCCATGCTCGGCTCGGCGCGTCCTCGGATCAAGTCGCGGTCGCCCCGCGCATGTTAGGAAATGTGTTTGTCGTGCAGCCTCGACCAGAGATCGCGAGCGGCCAGCCGCGGAGAGCCCGCTTGCGCGCGCTCCGCCTCGTGCACCAGCTCGACGATGCGTTCGTTGAGCGGCGCGCGCGTGCCGGACGCGCGCGCGAGGCGGACGATCTCGCCGTTCAGCTGCTCGACCTCGGTGAGCCGCCCGCGCGTGAGGTCCTCCCACATCGACGAGCGCGCCTCCGGATCGATCGCGATCTGCAGCCGGGCCACCGCGCGGAGGAGCGGCCCGGGCAGGCGGAGGACGAGAGGGAAGGCCCGCACCGGAAGCGGGCCGAGCCGCGCGGGCCTCACGCGGGCCGCCCGGAGCACGTCGAGCGCCTCGCTCATCAGCGCGGCGAGGATCCGCCGGTACCCCGGATCGAAGAGCAGCTCCTGCGTCGGCGCGTCGGTCAGCGCGCTCACGGCGTTGTTCAGGTTCATCACCAGCTTCGACCACTGCTTGCCATGGATGTCCGTCGCGAGCTCCACCTCGAAGCCCGCGCGCTCGAGCGCGCGCACGAGGGGCGCGACGCGCGCATCGGGCGACGCCTCGATCGCGAGCGGGCCCGTGGTCGCGCGCCGGAAGACGCCGTGGCCCTTGGACATCACGTTGAAGCCGACGATCCCTCCGAGCACCGGGTGATCGGGCAGCCGTTCGCGGAGCACCTCGGCGTTCCGCACGCCGTTCTGCAGGCTCACCACGAGGATGCGGCGATCGCGCGGGAGCGTGCGTGCGAGCTCTTCGCCGGCGTCCGACGTCTGCCCGCTCTTCACGCAGACGAGCACGACGTCGCGATCTGTGAGCTCGCTCGGCTCGACGACGTACCGGATGGCCCCGGGGCCGAGCGACACCGTCGTGCCGTCGCGCGCCGCGCCGTCGATCGCCGTGAGACCGAAGCGATCGACCTCGTCCTTCATGCGCGGGCGGCCGACGAGGACGACGTCCGCGCCCTGCGCGGCCAGCCGACCTCCGACGTAGCACCCGATCGATCCTGCGCCGAAGACGCCGATCCTCATCGCCGCGCGAGCTTACGCCATCGGCGACGCACGAGCAGCGCGGCGACGAACCCCAGCGGCCACGCCCCCGACGAACGCGCCCCGGCGGCGAGCGAACAGCCGCCGTCGACGGGCGGGGGCGCGGCCAGCGTCTCGGTCGCCTCGGGCGGCGGATAGAGCATGCACACCGCCGCGACGTCGTCGTCCGAGAGGTGCGCCCGGCCGCACTGGCTGCCGTCCTGGCAGTAGCGCGGGCCCATGATCGAGCCTGGCACGTTGCTGTGCGCGAGCCCGATGTAGTGGCCGATCTCGTGCGTGATCACCGTCTCGAGATCGATGCCGTCCTCCTTCGGGCCGAGGGAGAAGCGCGCCTCCGCGGTGTTGACCTCGATGTCCGCGAAGTCGATGAAGCCGGTGTGCTTGCCGTAGCGCTGGTTCGTCAACGCCAGCGACTCGTCGCCGTCGTCGTGCCCCCACTCGTCGTCGCGGAAGTGGATGGTGAACGGCTCTCCCTCGCGGCGCGAGTCGATGCGCTCGACGAAGGAGAGAGAGGTGCGGATGCCGTCGCATTCCACGTTCGCCCAGTTCGCGAATGCCTTGCGGACGATCTCGCGCGCCGCCTCCTCGTCGATCTTCGATGTGCCCGCTGCACTGAAGCGATACGAGATCGGGAGCGAGCGCCAGCGCAGGCCGGCGCCCGTGCGGATGCATCCCTCCTCGTTGCGCTCGCAGACGTCGCCCTTGCGCGGGTCGCACGTCGTGGCGCGGCAGAAGGCGCGCGCGTCCAGCGAGACGCAGAACGCGAGCGCGCCGATCACGAACGCGAGGAAGCGCTGCGCGATCGGCGCCATCGATCAGTACCCCTCGCCGAACCCGCCCATGTCGCCGCCGCCCATGTCGCCGCCGCCGTAGTCGCCGCCGCCGTAGTCGCCGCCCATGCCGCCGCCCATGTCGTCGTAGGAGACGCCGCCGTTCATCGGATCGGCCTCGATGTCGTCGTACGGCCCCTCGCACGACTGGCAGTCCTGCTGGCCGAACGGATCGCCCTGTCCGTAGGGATCCTGTCCGTACGGATCCTGTCCGTACGGATCCTGCCCGTACGGATCCTGGCCCTGGCCCATGCCGTAGGGGTCGTTGGGATCCTGACCCTGGCCCATGCCGTACGGGTCGTTGGGATCCTGGCCCTGGCCCATGCCGTACGGGTCGTTGGGATCCTGGCCCTGACCCATGCCGTACGGGTCGTTGGGATCCTGGCCCTGACCCATGCCGTACGGATCGTACGGATCGGTCCCGAGCTGCCCGGGATCCTGACAGGTGCCCTGCGATGCGGCGGCGCCCTGGGCCGCGAGCGCGCACTGGAGGAGCTGACCCATGCCCGCGCTGCTGGCGCCGCCGAGCCCGCCGGTGCCCGCGAGGCACTGCAGCGCGCCCATCATCATGCTCATGAGATCGTTGCCGCAGCTCTGGCCGAGCGTGCCGAACGGATCCTGCAGCGGCGCATTCGGATCGTTCGGGTCGATGCCCGTCGGCAGCTGCGCCGGCGGCACGTAGCTGATCTTCCCCTGCCTCGCGAGGCTCGCGCGGACGGCCATCATGTCGGCGATCGCGCGGTGGAAGAGCCGCTGCGTCTTCTGGCTCGCGGAGCGGTTGCTCGCGCTCTTGCCGCCGAAGACGTGGCGGCCGGCGAAGAAGGTGCCGTCGAACGCGCGCGCACGCATCACGTTCTGCTTGCCCTGCTTCACGAACGATACGGAGGCGCCCTGGATGGCCTTGCCGCTCTTGTCGTAGCCGGTGAGGACGAAGTCGGTGCGACCGCGATAGACGCGCCACTCGACGACGCCGATGGCCTTGGTCGTCTCGCTGGACGCCTTCGCCTTGAAGAGCGCACGAGGCGCGAGCAGCTTCGACTGCGACGACTGCTGCGGCTCGCGCATCGGCTCCGCCGAGCATCCGGCGAGCGCCGTGACCGTCGCGAGAACCGCGCCCGAGAAGAATCGAACGGAGAACGACATGGCGGGTGACCTCCTGTCGTCCCGGACTGCATCGCGCGTACCGCCGGCAGCCGGCGCCGATCTCGGGGCGATCGACCCATTTTTCAGGGGCGACGTGCGTCGCGCGCCGATCCGGAGGGCGGGCTCCACGGAACCCGGATCACCCCCGGTGATATCGTGTCGACGATGCCGAGAGCGTGGATCGTCGGGCTCGTGTCCTTCATCGGCGGTGTCGCCGTCACCAGCGGCGCGTGGACCGCGTTCCCGCCGCGCTCGTCACCGCCGGTCACGAAGGAGGACGCGGGCGTCGCGGCGCCGGAGACGGACGAGGAGCTTCGCAAGGCGAACGCGAACCTGACCGAGTCGCTGCACGAGTGCGACCGCCAGCTCGCCGACCTCCGCGAGCGCGAAGGCCGTCCGGCGCCGGCGGCGTCCGTCGTCGAGCCGGTCGCCGAGCGCGATGCGGGGCGCTTCGGCGGCAGGCGCCGCGATCGCGGCGAGCCGACGAAGGAGGACTGGGAGCGCATGGCCCAGCTTGGGGTCGTGCGCGTCCGCATCCCCTGCATCCGCGACACGCCGTGGAAGCCGACGGACCGCGTGGTCAACCGCCTCGGGCTCGCGCCCCAGGACACGAAGGCGATCGAGGAGGCGTACGCCGCGTCGAACAAGCGCGTGCTCGATCAGATCAAGCCGCTCTGCGCGAAGGCCCTCGGCAGCGCCGAGGTCGCGGACAAGGTGGGAGCGACGGCATGCATCGATGCGATCCAGAACAGCGCGAAGCGAGCCGACCCCAAGGCGGCGAAGGAGGCGCTCTCGCGGGCCGCGGAGGCCCAGGCAGGCAAGCGACCGTCGGGCGCGGCCGACGGCGTGCCCCTCGAGCAGCTCGCGAACGTGCTCGCCGCCGAGAGCCGCGCGTTCGAGAACGACCTCGCCCAGAAGCTCGGACCGGAGGACGCGAAGCGCATCGCGAGCGATCCGTCGCTCTGCTCCGAGCGGCGTGTCCTGCGCACCAGTGACGACCCGGTAGACGCTCGGGCTACCGAACGTTGATCCATACTCCCTAGGGAGGGTGCGCGTCGGCGCGCATCGCTGTATTGCCCTCCATGCCCGGGGGGGGCAGCATGGAAGCAGTGCGTCAACTCATCATCAGGCGGAAGGCTCGGCTCGCCGAGCATCCTTTCTTCGACGGCCTCGAACGATGCGCGTCGCCGCGGAGCGTGGTCGCGCTCGCTCCCGCGCTCACGTTCTGGGGCCGCGCGCTTCGCGACGTCCTCCAGGCGGGCGCGGAACGGCGCGAGGCGGTCGGTGCGCCGACGAGTGAGGACGAAGAGCGCAGGTACCTCGAGGACGTCGAGCGCCTCGTGGGGAGCCGGCTTCCGGCGGCCCTCGTCGCCGGCGACGCGCACCCGCTCACGCGGGATGCGAGCTACAAGCTGCTCTACGAGGTCCTCGCGTCGAAGACCGACGGGCTGCGGCTGGTCCTCCTCACGTCGGTCGACGCCATGCGCGAGCTCTTCTTCCATCGCATCGCCCCGCTCGCGGCCTCGCTCGACGACGTCGAGCGGTTCCGCTCCTTCGAGCAGTACCGGGACGAGCTCCGGACCGATCTCGACGACGTCTCGCTCGGGCCCGACGACGAGGAGGAGGCGGTGGCGCTCGTCGAGCGCGTGTTCGCCGTCTTCGATCGGATGTTCGACGGCCTCACCGCCATGCGCGGGTGAGCGCCGCCCGTCAGAGGTCGAAGCCGACCTCGCGATCGCAGATCGTCCCGGCGATGCGGTTGCCGTTCTGTAAGAGATCGAGGGGGCAGTCCTTCGCCTCGTACGGCTCGGCCGGATCGTAGATCGAGCCCGCGAGCGTGATCGCCGCGCTCTTCATCAGGAGCGCGGTCGTCGACGTCGGCTGCACGGCGAGCGTCCCCTGCTGCTCGAGCGTGCCGCTGATCGTCATCGAGTAGCTCTGCTTCGGATCGTCGTCCTTCTGCAGATAGGCGCAGCGATCGAACACGTACGTGAGCTTCACCTCGGTCGCGCCCTGCACGGCGTTCGACGTGGCGGTGCCCGACACGCGCGCCGTACCGCCCCGGATGCACGGGGTCGTCACGTCGTAGGTGCCCACCGGCTTGCCCTGCAAGGTGATGTTGAAGACGAGCTTCGTCGTCTCGCGGAGCGCACGCAGCGCGATGCCGTCCTTGCACTGCTGGTCGCACGGGGGCGGGGGCGGCGGCTTCGGGCCGTCGCCGCACGCGCTGCCGAGCGCGACGAGCACGAGGGCGAAGAGCGAGCGAGCGGACATCAGAACCCTCCTTCTACACCGATGCTCGGGATCGTGATCGGGCCGACCGTCTGCGCGGTGCAGCCCTGCAGCGTGCACTGCGACGCGACGGCCTCCTTCGAGAGCGTGGCGTTCATCCACTCGGCGATCGCCGAGATCCACGTCTTGCGCCCGAGCTGCCACCGCTTCTCGATGCGCAGGTCGACGCGGAAGAACGATGGCAGGCGCGTCCCATCGTCCGTCGGATCGGGGGCCTTCGGCAGGCCCGTGTAGAACATCACGCGTCCGCCGGCTCGCCAGTTCTTCCCCAGGTCGTAGGCGACGGCGACGTTCGCGACGTGCGTGCGGTCGAAGGCGGCGACGAAGGTGCGCGAGTCGTACGCGCGCGTCGAGCGCGAGAGCGTATACGAGACGAAACCTCCGAGGCGGCTCGTGAGCTTCTTCTTCACGAACAGCTCGAGCCCGTACGACGCGCCCTTCGTGCGGACCTCGAAGGCATTGACGTTTCGCTGCGCGCTGCTCGAGTCCGCGCCCTGACCGCCGCCGCCGCTCCGATCGGGGCCGATCGTGCCCGGGACGAACCGGGGGGCGCCGCACGACGAGCCTCCGCCACCACCGCCGCCGCCGGGCTGGGCGGCGCGATCGCCGGCGAGCGAGTCGCTGGGGAACGTACCGGGGGCGCAGCCCGTGCTCGCTGCGCGATCGACGACGCCGAGCGGATCGCTCATGTCGAAGAAGCCGTTGTGGAACGCGGTGAGCGTTCCGGTCATGCCCTCGGCGATGTCGAGCTCGATGCCCGCGCTCTGCTGGACGGCCTTCTGCAGCCCTCCGCGGAGGCCGCCCGGCTGGAAGCCCGGCACCGGGATGGCGAAGCTCGGAGGCTGGTGCGCGATGCCCATCGCCGAGAGGAAGCGGAGCCGATCGGTGACGACGGTGCGGAGCGCGAGGCGCGGATCGAAGCCGACCGCGCTCGCGCCCTGGGAAGCGAAGAGGTCGACCCGGGCGCCGGGGGTGAGCTCGAAGCGCTTCGTCAGGGCGAGCACGGTGTCCGCACGGACGCCGAACGCGAGATCGGTGCGCGACGGGAAGAAGGTCGCCGCACGCTGCTGCGACGGCGTGAGGTCGGCGTCGCCGAGCACCACGTCGTACGTGTCCATCTGGAGATCGGTGCCGAAGCGGAGGAGGGCGGCGTCGCCGAGCTTCTGCACCAGCTCGGTGCGGGCCCCCGCGAGCCGGTCGCGCACGAAGCGTCCGTCCTGTACGCGCGTCCGATCGAGCCCGAGCGTCGCGGCCACGCGCATGGTGCCGCCGTCGCCGATGCGACGGTCGTAGCGGAGGTCGACGCGATGGAACTCGGTGCCGAACAGCGTGACCGTCTCGGTCTGCGTGCGCTCTCCGAGGTAGTCGTACGAGCCGAACGCGAAGACGCTGACGCGATCGTCCTTCGTGAGGTCGTAGGAGACGCGGCCCTGGTAGTCCCAGTAGTCGAGCGTCGTGTTCGGCGAGAGCTGCGTGAGGAGGAACGCGGTGTACGAGTAGCGTCCGCCGAGGAGGACGGTGCCCTTGTCCTTGGCGAACGGAGTCTCGACGAGCGCCCCCGCGTCGAAGAGCCTCACGTTGTACTCGCCATGCGTCTCGGTGACGGGCGGCGTCGTCTCTCCCGAAACGATGCCTCCGCTGAAGCGGCCGAAGCGCGCGGGGTAACCGCCGGGATAGAGGTCGACGCGCGACACGAGGCCCGGGTGAACGACCGAAGGACCGACGCCGACGTGGAAGAGGAGGGGGACGCGGACGCCGTCGAGGTAGTACCCGACGTTCCCGGGAGGCGCGCCCCGGATGAAGAAGAAGGGAAGGCCCGAGACGATGGGCGTGACGCCGGGCATCACCTCGATCGCGCGGAACGGATCGCCGAACGCGCCGGGGATCTGCCGGACCTCGGTGCGCGAGAGCGTCGCCGTGCGCGAAGGCTCGACGCGATCGCCACGGACGATGACGTCCTCGATCGGCGGAGGCGCGGGCGTCGGCGGCCTCTTGGCCTCGGTCGCGGCGACGGCCGGCGGCTCCGCCTCGGGCGCGGGTGCGTTGTCGATCTCGGGCGGGCGGAAGAGGACCTCGACGCGGATCTTCGCGGTGATGGGCCGTCCGTCGCGCGTGGCGGGCTCGAAGCGCCAGGTCCTCGCGGCCGCGACCGCGGCGCTCGCGAAGGGCTCGTTGCCCTCTTCCACGACTGCCTCGCGCACGGCGCCGTCGCTCTCGACGGTCACCGCCAACATTACGCTCGCGTCACCCGATGCGCCGTCGGGGTAAGGGGCCCTCGCATCGGTGAGGATCTTCGGAGGCGTCAGCGAGTGACGGGGCGGCGGCGCGGTCTGGGCACGTGCCGGAGGAGCGCAGGCGAGCGCGGCGGCGACGACGACGGCCCTCCAGCGACGCGCGGCCATGCTGCCGCACATCTTCGACCGACGCGGCCGGCGTGCAAACGAGAATGTTCGTGCATGATGCATGAATCTCGTGTCACGTTTTTCCGACGCCGCGCGTCCCCTCGGAGCTCTGCCGCGTGCGTCTCATGCGCGCGTCGCGCTCGCGACATCTGGACAAAGCTCTGCGGCGATGCGACATGGGCTCTCCGCCGGAGGGAAGCGCACTCCCTTCCTTCACAAAAGCACATGAAAGCCTCTCGCCTCCGCATCTCCGCTCTCGGAACGTTGGTCCTCGTCGCATGCAGCTCCCCGTCGGGAGGCGATGCGCCGAGGCCGGTCGTCGGCACGAGCGCGCCGTCGCATGCCGCCGTCGCCCACCGCGACCCGCGCCTCGGGCTGCCCACGTTCGCGTGGATCTCGCGCGCCGAGCTGCCGGCCTTCGCGGACGCGCGCGAGGCGGCGTCGGCGGTCACCGAGCGCGTCGCGCGCGCGTTCGAGCTGCGCGCAGGGATGGCGTCGACGCTCGCCGATCTCGACGTCGACGAGGCGGCGCGCGGTCCGATCGTCGCGCGCTACCACCAGCGCGTGCGAGGGGTCGAGGTGTTCCGCGGGGGCGTATCGATCGCGATGACGCGTGCGTTCGAGCCCATCGCAGCATCGGGCCTGCTCGCGCCGTCTCTCGACGGCAGCGATCGACCGTTCGCGCTCGGGCCGCAGGACGCGGTCGTGAAGGCGATCGCGCTCGTGAGCGGGCAGGCCGCCTCGCGCGCGCTCCTCCCGGTCGGCGCGATGCACGAGTACGAGCGCTTCGCCGCCGCCGGTCTCGCGCGACCGGCACGCGCGAAGAAGGTGCTCTTCCCGCGCAAGGACGGCGAGCGGGGATCCGTGGCGCTGGAGCCCGCGTACTACGTCGAGGTCTCGATCGCGAAGGGGCCGGCGCGCGGCGTCGTCGTCTCGGCGCTCGACGGACGCGTGCTGTTCCAGAACGACCTCGTCAAGTACGACGCGTACACCTATCGCGTCTACGCCGACCCGGCGACGCTCGTGCCGCTCGATGGCCCGCAGGGCAACGGGTTCGCACCGCACCCGAACGGAAAGCCCGACGGCACGAAGCTCACGTACGTCGAGCAGCAGCTCGTCACGCTCCAGAACTTCCCGTTCTCGAAGAACGACCCGTGGCTGCCCGCGGGCGCGACGACCACGGACGGCAACAACGTCGTCGCGTACGCCGATCTCGCGGCGCCCACCGGCTTCGACGCGGCCACCGACGTGCGCCCTCAGCTGACCGACACCGCGACGTTCGGGTCGGCCTACGACACCGCGGCCAATCCGAACGCGACCAACGCGGCCATCCAGTCGTCCGTCCAGCACCTGTTCTACGTCACGAACTTCCTGCACGACTGGTTCTACGACGCGGGCTTCGACGAGAAGGCGGGCAACCACCAGAGCGACAACTTCGGCCGCGGCGGCAAGGGCACCGATCCCCTCCTCGCCGAGGCGCAGGACAACAGCGGACGCAACAACGCCAACGCGCAGGTCCCGGCGGACGGCGACTCGCCGACCATCCAGATGTACGTGTTCTCCGGCCCGAGCAGCGCGAACCTCGTGGTCAACGCGCCGGCGGGCATCGCGGGCACGAAGAACACCGGCATCGCCAGCGGCTTCGGCCAGGACATCTTCGACACGACCGGCGACGTCGTGCTCGCCGCCGACGGTCAAGGCGCCGATCCGGCGGACGCGTGCGAGCCGCTCACGGGCGACGCCGCCGGCAAGATCGTCCTCGCGCACCGCGGGACGTGCTCCTTCGCCCAGAAGGCTTCGAACGCACAGGCCGCGGGCGCCGCCGGCTGCATCATCGCGAACGTGGCCTCGTCCGTGCAGCCCACGATCGCCCCGTTCATGGGCGGTACGCAGGCCGGCATCACCATCCCCGTGCTCTCGCTCAACCTCGCCGATGGGCAGGCGCTCGAGCAGGCGCTCGGCTCCGGCGCGAACGTCACCATGCATCGCAGCCTCGGCGTCGACGTCGACGGCGGTCTCGACACGAGCATCGTCGCCCACGAATGGGGCCACGTGCTCTCCGGCCGGCTCGTCGGCAACGGCGCCGGCCTCACGACGAACCAGGCCGGCGGCCTCGGCGAGGGCTGGGGCGACTTCACGGCGCTGCTGCTCAGCGTGCGAGGCGACGATCCGCCGGGCTTCGGAGGTACGTACGCGAACGGCTCGTACGCGACGAGCGGCAGCGGCGACGACATCTACTACGGCACGCGTCGCGTCCCGTACTCGATCGACTTCACGAAGAACGCGCTCACGTTCAAGCACATCCAGAACGGAGCGCCGCTCCCCACCGGCGTGCCGACGAGCTTCGGCGAGGACGGCAGCTTCAACTCCGAGGTGCACAACACCGGCGAGGTCTGGGCCACGATGCTGTGGGAGTGCTACGCGGCGCTCCTGCGCGATCCGCGCCTCTCGTTCGCCGAGGCGCAGGCGCGCATGAAGCGCTACCTCGTCGCGTCGCTGAAGCTGACGCCGCCCGACCCGACGCTGCTCGAGGCACGCGACGCCGTGCTCGCGGCCGCGTTCGCCGCCGACGAGAAGGACTTCGAGCTGTTCTGGGAGGCGTTCGCGCGGCGCGGCGCGGGCGCCGGCGCGACCGGTCCGGCGAAGGACAGCGCGACGAACGGTCCCGTCGTCGAGAGCTTCTTCGCCGGCAACGACATCCAGATCGCCGAGGCGAAGCTGAAGGACGACGTCATCAGCTGCGACCACGACGACATCCTCGACGAGGGGGAGGTCGGCACGATCGAGCTCACGCTCCGTAACTCGGGCTCGGGCACGATCACCGAGGCGGTCGCGAAGGCGACGTCGAAGACGCCGGGCGTCTCGTTCGAGGGCGGCGCCGAGACGAAGCTCTCGCCGCTCGCGCCCTTCGAGTCGACGACGCTGAAGATCAAGACGCGCATCGACGGCCCCAAGCCGGTCGAGCCGATCGAGCTCGAGGTGGCGCTCGTCGACCCGTCGTTTGCGCCCGGCCGCACGATCGCGGTCAAGGTGCCGACGTACTTCGACGCCGACGAGGCTCCCGACGCATCGGCCATCGACCGCGTCGACACGAAGAAGACCGCGTGGAAGACGAGCGGCTCGGACACGTTCGGCACCAGCCAGGAGTGGTCGCGCGTCACCGTCGGCCAGGAGACCTTCTGGGCGATCCCCAACGCGACCGAGGCCTCCGACCACTACCTCATCTCACCGCGCTTCACGATCGAGGACAGGACCTTCAGCTTCTCGTTCAAGCACCGCTACTCGTTCCGTATCTCGACCCGGCGCAAGCAGGACATCGACGGCGGCGTCGTCGAGCTCTCGACCGACGGCAAGACGTGGAAGGACATCTCCACGTACGGAGCGATCGACTACAACACGACCCTCAGCGGCGGCCGCGGCGACAACTCGCTCACCGGACGCAAGGCCTACGGCAACAAGAGCGTCGGGTACCCCGAAACGTGGAACGTCTCGAAGGTCGACGTCACGCTGCCGGAGCATCCGGCCTTCGTGCAGGTCCGCTTCCGCGTGAGCACGGGCAGCGGGTTCCAGGCGGCCGACGGCTGGTCCATCGACGACATCCGGCTCGACGGCATCTCGAGCACGCCGTTCTTCGCCTTCGTCCCCCACCAGGACGCGTGCGACCCCGAGGGCCCCAGCGCCTTCGCCGGGGACTCGCGCAGCGTTCCGCGGCGGACGCACGTGACGCTCAACGGGTCGGCGACGAGCCCGAAGAACCTGCCGCTCTTCTTCCTGTGGAAGCAGGTCGAGGGGCCGACGGTGAAGCTCGAGCAGGCCGACAGCGCGACGCCGTCGTTCGACGCGGTCTACGATCCCGGGACGAAGCTCGGGTTCGAGCTGCGTGCCCACGACGGCTCGCTCCTCAGCCCGGCGTCGCGCGTCGACATCACGATCGACCCGATCGGTCCAGGCGACGCCGCCCTGGGCAGCGGCTGCGCGTGCCGGACCACGGAGACGCCGCCGTCGAGCATGCTCGGCTCGGGCGCGCTCGCGGCGGTCGTCGCGGCCTTCGTCCGGCGCCGCCGGTCCCGGTCCACTTGCGCCAGCGAAGGTAAATTGTCCCGATAGGGATGATCTGCTTGCGCCGGCGAAGGTAAATTGTCCCGATAGGGATGATCTGCTTGCGCCAGCGAAGGTAAATTGTCCCGATAGGGATGATCTGCTTGCGCCGGCGAAAGTGACGTACGGCGATGACGTCAGCCGGCGCCCGGGGGAAGCCTGGGCGTGACCTTCACCCGTTTCTCGCCTTCGACCTCGACGAGGCCGGCAGGGGCGCCGCGCGGCTTCGACACCTTGCCCGCGGGGCAATAGCAGACCGCGACCTGCTTCTTCTCCCGCGCCTTCGAGTACCACGCCGTGATCGCTGCCGCGGTCTCCAGGACGGACCGCGGGAGCTCTCCGCCGCTCGGGTTGCGTACGACGACGTGGCTGCCCGGCGTGTCATCGTCGACGTGCATCCAGATGTCCTTCGGCTCCGCGACGTCGAACGTGAGGTGATCGTTCTCGTCCTTGCCCTTGCCGACGAGGACCTCGTAGCCCTCGACGACGACGGTCCGGTACGGCTTTCCCTTGCTCGCCACGGCACGACCATTAGCGCCGACGTAAAGCACCGTAAACGACGGCATGCGCGCGTCGCGTCGTTCGTCTCACCGGCAAAGGAGATGAACATGCGTTCGAAGCTCATCGTGTCCGCCGTCACGCTCATGGCCCTCGCCGTCGCCGCGCCTGCGTTCGCCGACGACAAGGCGCCCGATCAGCGCACGAGCTTCCCGATGCCGGCGGCGACGTTCAAGCAGCACATCGACACGAAGGAAGCGAAGATGCGCGAGCACGCGGAGAAGCGCTTCGCGCAGCTCCCGGCCGATCAGGCGAAGGAGGCGCGCGCGAAGCTCGACGCGAAGATCGCGGCGATGAACGCGGAGGTCGCGAAGGCGGTCGCCGACGGCACCGTCACGAAGGACGAGGCCCGCGCGGTGTGGGCCGCGGGCGGCCACGGCAAGGGCGGCGGCGTTTGCGACCACCACCGCGGCGGCGAGAAGAAGTAGCGGCGCTCATTCGTCGTTCCTCTCGATGCGTCCGTCCGCGTGCCTGGCGAATCGACCTTCGCTCCGCGCGTGCACGGGCGCATCGTCCTTCCATGGCCACTTGCCGAACCGCGTGCGCTGGTAATCGAGCATCGCCTGCTGGACCTCGGCGCGGCTGTTCATCACGAACGGCCCGTACTGCACGACCGGCTCGCCGATCGGGCGGCCCTGCAAGAGGAGGATCTCGGCGCCGTCGACGCCGGCCTCGATCTCGACGGGCGCGTCGCTCGCGACGACGGCGGCCGTCTTCGCGCCGATCGCCTCACCGCCGATGTGGAGCGTGGTGCCACGGAAGAAGTAGAGCGTGCGCATCGTGCGCTCGTCGCTCGCCGGCGGCAGCGTGTGCTTCGCGCCGGCCTCCATGGTGATCGTCCAGATCGCGACGTCACTGTCCGGCCGGGATGCCCACGAATGCGGCGGCGGGGACGGAGGGCGCCTGCCCTCGAGCGCGCCGGCCACCGTGGTGATCTCGGTCTTCCGGCCGGTCGCGTCGGTGAACACGTGGCGCGGGATGTCCTTCTGCCACAGCATCGCGAAATGCGGCTCGCACAGCTTGTCGGCGGCGGGCAGGTTCAGCCAGATCTGGAAGAGCTCGAGGGGGTTCGGCTCGGTCTGCTCGACGAGGGGGAACATCTCGCAGTGGACGATGCCCGCTCCCGCCGTGAGCCACTGCACGTCACCCTTGCCGAACCGCGCGGTCGCGCCGAGCGAGTCCGAGTGATCGATGAACCCGCGGCGCGCGATGGTGACGGTCTCGAACCCCCGATGCGGATGGGCCGGGAAGCCGGGGACGACGTCGCCGTGGTACATGCGAAAGCCGTCTCGGAGCTCGAAGTCCTGTCCGAGGTTGCGCCCGGCGAGCAACTCGCGAGGTGGACCCATCCGCTCGTCCCCGGCCGGATAGGCGTCGTCGTGGTGCACGCAGAAGAGGAAGGGATCGACGGTCTCCCAGGGAAATCCGAGAGGTCGGGTCTCGAGCACGAAGGACTTCACGAGACGACTTTAGCGTGCAGCGCCGACCATCGCCTACCGGTCGCGCTCGTGACCAATCCACCGGCGGCGCGTCGGTGATATGCATCGGGACGTGGGCTCGCGCGAGAAGAAGCCGACGCCTGGCGGCAAGAAGGTGAGCCGCGCGCGCGTCCGCGCGCCCGTCGTGCTGGTCGTCGATGACTTCGTCGACAACCGCGAGATGTACGTGGAGTACCTCGAGCACGTCGGGTTTCGCGTCCTCGAGGCGTCCGACGGAGCGGGCGCGATCGCGATCGCGCGCGCGGAGAAGCCGTCGGTGATCGTGATGGACCTCTCGCTGCCCGGGATCGACGGCTGGGAGGCGACGCGCGTCATCAAGAGCGACCCGACGACGAGAGACATCGCCGTGATCGTGCTCACGGGGCACGCCGAGGCGAAGTCGAAGGAGCGCGCCATCGCCGCCGGATGCGATGCGTTCGTCACGAAGCCGTGTCTTCCCTCCGACGTCGCGGAGGAGGTGAAGCGGCACCTCGACGCGGCGGCGGGTGCGTCGGCGGGCCGCCGGCGCTGATCGGCCCAGCGAGCTATCGCTTCTCCCAGAGCTCGAAGCGGCCGGCGCGGCTCTCGCGGAGGACGAGCGCGTACTCGTCCGGCATCTTTCCTCCGAAGCCGCAGTACGTCACCACCCGCGTCCCCGTTCGCGCATCGCGCAAGAACCGCTCGGCACGCGCGACATCGCGCGAGAACCGCGCCTCGTTGAGCTCGACGGTGTCGTCGAGCCAGTCCTCGCGCGAACAGAGGTTCTCGGCGAACGGATTGAACATGTAGATGCCGTCGACCGCGCCGGGGTCCTCGCCGTCGAGCGTGCCGTGCACGAAGTCGACCTGCACGCCGAGCTTCTTCGCCGCGTCACGCGCGACCGAAACGAAGTGGGCACGGTGCTCGACGCCCCGCACGCGCGCCTGCACGCTGGCGGCGGCGATGATGCAGAACTTCCCGATCCCGGCGCCGACGTCGAGGATCGTCGACCTCTTGCCGCGCGACAGCAGCTGCGCGGCGCGCATCGCCACCTCGACCGGGGTCCAGTGCACGCTCGATGCTCTCCGCAGCTCGTACGGGAAGATGTCGTCGAACACGCGGTCCACGACGAGGCGACGGCGCCTGAGCCGGTGCGCGATGAGCGATGACGTGTCGGGGATCGAGTCGGACATCAGTCGGTGAACGGCAGCTCGATCTCGGAGATCGAGGTGCGCGGATCGCGTCCGCAGAGGAAGCGCAGATCGAGGCGGCCGGCCCGACGCGTGCGCGCGAGCGTCCCGTCGTCGAGCGGAGCCCAGGGCTCCTTGGTCACCGGCTCGGAGGCGAACAGGTGCACGCCGGGACGCTCGAGGAAGAGGACGGGACCGCCGAGGCGATTCGCGTAGAGCGTCTCGCCGTCCGAGAGGACGAAGCTGCACGTGCCGACGCCGTGATCGGCGAGCTCGCTGACCGCGAGCGCGACCGCGCGATCGGGATCGCTCGACTCTTCGATCCGCCCCAGCAGGAAGGCGAAGAGGAGCTCGCTCGACGAGGCGGCGCTGGTCCGCTGCGCGACGGGCGTGCGGCGGCGGAGCCAGTCGACGTCGTCGATCACGCCGGCGTGCACGAAGGCCCATCGGCCTCGGCGCGACGGTGCAGGCCCGATGAGCCCGTGCTCGAAGCTCCACGGGGCCGCGACGCGGACGGCGAGCTCGATCGGGCGCTCGGCGAGGAACGCGAGCAAGCGAGACATGTGGTCGTCCTCCAGCACGAACCACGCCATCGCGAGCTCCACGGCGCCGAGCACGCCGCACGGCAGATCCGCGGCGATGCGTGCCGCGGAGGCGCATGCGTGAGCTATGACACGAGGACGTATTCGAGCGAATTTCGGACCCGGAGTATGCCAGTTTGGCGCATTGAGCTATCTTGGGCTGCGTGCCCCGCACCAAACGAGACATCGACGTCGTCCTCGAGCCGGTCATGCAGTCGGCGGCCATGCGCGATCTCGATCGCGTCCTCCGCGCGGTCGCGCCCAAGGACGTCGGTATCTCCTTGGTCGGCGAGAGCGGCACGGGCAAGGAGGTCCTCGCCCGCCGCATCCACGAGCTGTCCCTCCGGCGCGTCGGGCCGTTCGTCCCCATCAACTGCGCGGCGATCCCGGAAGCGCTCTTCGAGAGCGAGCTGTTCGGCCACGAGAAGGGCGCATTCACCGGCGCCACGGAGCGCCAGCGCGGCAAGATCGAGGCGGCCGACAGAGGCACCTTGTTCCTCGACGAGGTCGCCGAGATGCCGATGGCGATGCAGGCCAAGCTGCTCCGCTTCCTGGAGAACCGGAAGTTCATGCGGGTGGGCGGCACCACGAAGATCAGCGTCGACGCGCGGCTCGTCTGTGCGACGCTGCGCTCGCTGGAGGACGAGGTCAAGGCGGGGCGCTTCCGCGCGGATCTGTTCTATCGGCTCCAGGGGATCACCCTCCGCGTGCCGCCGCTGCGCGACCGCGCGGCGGACATCGGGCCGCTCGTGCAGCAGTTCACGGCCCAGATCTCGGCGAGGCACGGCACGAAGCCTCCGCGCTACACGCGTGCGGCGGTCCTCGCGCTTCGGTCGTACGCGTGGCCGGGCAACGTGCGCGAGCTCCGCAACGTCGTCGAGCTCGTCTGCCTCCTTCGCGAGGGAAAGACCGTCCGCGTGCGCGATCTCCCGGAGGCGCTGCGCGCGACCGCGCACGGCGTCGAGGAGCGACCGGCGGCGACCGGCGAGACGATCCAGATCAGGCTCGACCGGCCGCTCGAGGAGTCCGTCGATGCCATCCTCGGCGCCGCGCTCGCGCTCGAGGACGGCAACCGCTCGCGTGCGGCGCGCCGCCTGGGCGTGAGCCTCCGGACCATGCAGCGGTTCGCCTCCCGCCATGCGCCTCGCTGGCGCGCTCGGGGCCGTCCGCAGTCCGCAGCTATGTCAAAGTGACGCGATCGCCCGTAACGTGACGTCGCCGTCAGGAGTCGCCCGGCGGACCCGCGTCTTCGTGCGGTGGCATCGCGGTTGCTACAGGCAGGCTCGATGCAGACGCGTGCCTCGCCGCCGACCAGGAACGTGGAGGTCACGATCGTGTCGTCGAACCCCGAGACGCTCGACGGCCTCCATGCGTATCTGAGCGCCGCCGGCGTCGTCGCGCGGTGCACGCCCGAGATCGAGGACTGTTCCCGCGGCGCAGACGCGAGCGCCCTCGCGTTCGTGTTGTTCCCGGACGACTTCCGGTGGGAGGCCGTCCTCGCCACCGTCGCCGACCTCACCGAGCGTCATCCGCGCGTGCTCCCCGTGCTGGTGACCGCTCAGCCGAAGCGCTACGAGGAGCTCTTCTCCGGAGGCAAGGTGCTCGTCGTTCCACGCCCCGTGTGGGGCTGGACGATCCTCGACGCGATCCGCGCGCATCTCGACCGGCAGAAGGGCAAGGAGAGCGCACGTGGACGTCGGTGACGGTCGGACTCCTCTCGTCTTCGTCGCGCTCCGCCGAGCGTTCGCCAAGGGGTACGGCAGGACGGAGCTGCGCGCCGACATCCTGGCCGGCGCGGTCGTCGCCGTCGTCGCGCTGCCGCTCTCGATGGCGCTCGCGATCGCCGTCGGTGCGCCGCCGCAGCACGGCCTCTACACGGCGATCGTCGCAGGGTTCGTCGTCGCCCTGCTCGGCGGGTGCAAGTTCCAGGTCACTGGCCCGACCGCCGCCTTCATCGTCATCCTCGCGCCGATCGTGAACAAGTACGGCCTCGCTGGTCTGATGACGGCGGGCGTGATGGCCGGCCTGATCCTCATCGCGCTCGGCGCGGCGCGGCTCGGGAACCTGATCCGCTTCATCCCGTATCCCGTGACCACCGGCTTCACGACGGGCATCGCCGCCGTCATCGCGACCCTGCAGATCAAGGACGTCCTCGGGCTCGCGACGGGCCCGCTGCCGGATCACTACGTCGAGAAGATCGGCGCGCTCGTGCGTGCGCGCGGCACCGCGCACCTCGAGGAGCTCGTCGTCGCGTCGGTGACGCTCGCTCTCCTCGTCCTCGTCCCTCGCGTGGTGAAGAAGATCCCCGCACCGCTCATCGCGATCACGGTCGTCACGGCATCGGTCGCGCTCGTGCATCGCGTGATGCCGTCGTTCTCCGTCGCCACCATCGGGTCCCGGTTCGGCTCCATCCCCGCGAGCCTGCCCGCTCCCGCGCTGCCCTGGGGCGGAGGCGTGCCCTCGTTCGATCTCATCGCCGATCTCGCCGGGCCGGCGTTCGCCATCGCGATGCTCGGGGCGATCGAGTCGCTCCTCTCCGCCGTCATCGCGGACGGCATGACGAACACCAAGCACGATCCCAACTCGGAGCTCGTGGCGCTCGGTGTCGGTAACGTGATCGCCCCGATCTTCGGGGGTATCGCGGCGACGGGCGCGCTGGCTCGCACGGCGACGAACGTCCGCGCCGGCGCGCGCTCGCCGATCGCGGCCGTGGCGCATGCCGCCCTCGTCCTCCTGTCGATGCTGCTGCTCTCGCCGCTCGTCGCCTACGTCCCGATGGCGTCGCTCGCCGCGCTGCTCCTGCTCGTCGCGTGGAACATGTCGGAGCTGCGCCACTTCATGCATCTCCTTCGCGTCGCGCCGAAGAGCGACGTCGTCGTCCTGGTGACGTGCTTCCTCCTCACCGTGTTCTTCGACATGGTCGTCGCGGTCTCCGTCGGCTTCGTGATGGCCGCCGTGCTCTTCATGAAGCGGATGAGCGATCTCACCGAGTCCCGCTTGATGCTCGATGCGTCGGAGGACGCGGCGATCAAGCCGCCGAAGGGCGTCATCGTCTACGAGATCAACGGCCCGCTCTTCTTCGGCGCCTCGCAGAAGGCGATGGCGACGCTCGCGTCGCTGCGCGGCGAGTCCTTCCGGGTGCTCGTCCTCCACCTCGGCCGCGTGCCGGTCGTCGATGCGACCGGCTTCGTCGCCCTCGAGAACGCGATCGACAGCATGATCCGCCGGCACAAGCGCGTCGTGCTCGCCGGACCGCTCCCCAAGCCGCGCAAGATCTTCGACAAGGCGCGGCTCGAGACGAAGTACGCCGATCTCCGGGTGGCCGACGACCTCGACGGGGCCCTCGCGATCGCACGCGAGCTCGCCGAGGCCCCGCCTCGTCCCACGAGCGTGGCCCCGAAGAGCGCGGCCTAGCTCGAGGTGGCGACGCAGCCCTCGAAGAAGCCGGCCGCGGGAACGCCCAGCCCCTGGTTCAAGCGCGCCCAGTAGTTCACCTGCGCGACGGCCGTCGCGAGCACGACCGTGTCGTGCGCGTCGAAGTGGCGCTTCATCGCGGCACCGAGCGTGGCATCGCCGACGACCGGCGTGCGAGAGAGCGCGCGGGCGAACGCCACGGCCGTGCGCTCGCGCTCGGCGAGCTCGGCCGGGACATCGCCCGCGAGCAGCGCATCGACGTCGGCACGGGTCAGTCCTTCGCGGTCGTGCCCCGCGGCGTTCATGTCGATGCAAAAGGGGCAGCCCGCCGTGACGGATGCGGCCAGGCGCGCGAGGCGGAGCGTTCGCGCGTCGAGGTCCTTCGGCGCGTGCGAGGCGAGCGCCTCGAGCAGCCCCGCCGCGATCGCGCTCTTCGGGTGGTGCGCGAGCAACCGGCCCGGAAGCGGATCCTTGCCCGTCACGCGGCGCGCGATCCAGAGCGCGGGCTGGAGGAACCACGGGATGCGTCGCGGAGGCTCGACGAGGGGCATCGCCCGTCGAGACTACGGTCATCCCTGCGGCGACGCGACGACGACCCCGCATGCGAGGTTCGCCGGAACCGCTTCGCGGATCCGCGCCGGCTCGGGGAGATGCAGGCCGTTCATCACCGCGATGAACTCCTCGCGCGAGCGCCCCGCGATGCGTGCGTTCCAGCGCTTCTCCTCGGCGATCGTCGTCACCGTCCTCCCGCGGTAGTCGTGCGCGGGATAGACCAGGGTGTCGTCGGGCAGCACGAACAGGACCTTGGTGATCGAGTCGTAGAGCTGACCGGGGTCGCCGTTCTGGAAGTCGGTGCGTCCGGCCGCGCGCACGAGGAGCGCGTCGCCCGTGAACACGCGGTCGCCGACGAGGTAGCTCATGCTGTCGTTGGTGTGCCCGGGCGTGGCGAGGACCTCGATCGCGATCGCTCCGATCTTCAAGCGGTCGCCGTGACCGACGACGACGTCGACGCAGGGGGCACCGCCGCGCCCGGAGACGGTCTGCGCCCCCGTGCGTGTGCGGATCGTGCCCGCGCCCGTCACGTGATCGGCGTGGACGTGCGTGTCGAGCACGTAGCGCAGCGTGAGGCCGAGCTCGCGCACGAGCTCGAGGTCACGGTCGACGTTCTCGATGACCGTGTCGATGAGCGCCGCCTCGCGGCTCGCAGGGTCGGCGAGGAGATACGTGTACGTCGCGCTCTCGCGGTCGAACAGCTGTCGGAAGAGCATCGATGCCTCGACCGACGGGCGGTGCAGCGCTCGTGCCACTCGCGTTGCGCGCGGTACGCGGGCTGCACGCGCGAGTGCGTGGTCTCGCATCGCGCTCACCTCATGGTCGCGCTCGTCGCTCTGTTCGCAGTACACTGCCGGCGGGAACCGCCGCCGCCTCCGGTCGAGACGACGGCGGCGAGCGTCGCACCCCCCGCTCCGATGGCTCCTCCGGAGACGTGCCCGGCCGCGGTGCCCGGCGCGAACGTGTCGGTGCAGGAGAAGGACGACGGCGTCGCGATGACCTTCACGACGAAGGGCGACGTGGCCGAGCTCCGGAAGCGGGTCGAGGCGATGGCCGCGCGGATCAACGCCCACGCGGGCACGGGCATGATGGGGGATGGCATGGGCCGGATGCGCGGCCGTGGAGGCATGATGGGCGACGCGGGCGCCGCCTACCGCGGCATGATGCCGAACGCACGCGCGAGCATCGAGCCCGTCGACGACGGCGCGCGCCTCGTCCTCACGTCGCAGGATCCTGCGGATCGCGATCGCCTGCGCGCGTACGTGCAGCATCACGAGGCGATGATGCACGGCGGCCAGTGCCCGATGGACATGATGCAAATGGGGCCCGTCGGTGGAGCGATGATGGGGCGTTGACCGGGAGCGCACGGCGCGTGCATCGCGCGGAGGTGCATGAGCGCTCTTCGTCACGTGCTTGCCGTGCTCTCGTTGACCGCCACGCTCGCCTTCGCGGCATGCGACAGCGGGTCCGGTGCATCCGGTCCCGGCCGTGGCGAGCCGGGAGGGGAAGGATCGAGCGGCGGCACGGCACCGGGCGGCGGCTCGGACACCGGCGGCGCGAGCAGCGGCGGCGGAGGAGGAGGGACCGGCGGAGAAGAGCCCGGAGCGCCGCAGGTGCAGCTCATCGGCCGCTTCGACACGCGTGACGCGCAGGGGCCGAAGTGCGCGTGGCCGGGCTGCCGCATCGTCGCGCGCTTCGAGGGCAGCGACGTCTCGGTCACGATGAACGAGATCGTCGAGGACTGGATGGACGGCGGACCGAGCGAGTGGGACGTCGCGATCGACGGCGCCTTCCGCGACAAGCTGGTGATGAAGCCGGGCCCGTCGAAGTACGTGCTCGCGAGCGGCCTCGCCGCGGGAGCGCACACCGTCGAGCTGTACAAGCGCAGCGAGGCGCAGACCGGGACGACGCAGCTCGTCGGCTTCGACTTCGCCGCCGGAAGGCTCCTCGCGCCGCCGCCGCGCAAGCAGCGCCGCGTCGAGATCGTGGCCGACTCGGTGGCGACGGGCTACGGCGTCGAGGGCGTCGAAGTCGCCGTGAACGGGATCTGTCCGGGGCCCGGGTACTCGGCGCGCTGGGCGAGCTTCCGCCTGTCGCTCGGCGCGCGTCTCGCCGAGGCGCTCGATGCCGAGCTCTTCGGCACCGCGCACTCGGGCAAGGGCATCTCGCGCAACATCTGGAGGCCCGACACCGAGACGTTGCCGGTGATCTTCGAGCGCACCATCCCGTCGGACCCGACGAGCGCGTGGGACTTCTCGAGGTGGTCCGCCGACGCCGTCGTCGTCATGGGCGGAGGAAACGACTTCGACGTGGGCGAGCCGACCGACGACGGGCCGCCGACGCTCGAGCAGTTCGAGGCCGCGTACGGCGCGTTCGTGGACGCGATCCGCAAGCACTACCCGCAGGCGCACCTCTTCTTGACCGTGTCGCCGAGCGTATCGGACGCGACGCCCGCGGGGCGCAACACGCGGACCAACATCCGCGCGGGCGTGAACGCGATCGCCGACGCGAGGCGTGCGCAGGGCGACGCGCGCGTGTACGCCGTCGAGCCCGGGCCCGCGCAGCCGGGCGAGCTCACGGGCTGCGACGGCCACGGCAACCCCGCGTTCCACCAGCGCGTGGGCCTGGAGCTCGCCGCGGCGATCCGCGCGAAGCTCGGGTGGTAGCGACCGATCAGCGCCCCCGGCGCGGGGCCTCCGGGGTCTTCGCGTCCTCGGCCATGCTCGCGAGCTCGCCCGCGGCGTCGCGTGCCTCGCGAGGCAAGAGCGCCCAGACGCGCGTCGCCGCGCGCAGCGCGCGTCGTTCGGCGCCGAAGATGTGATCGCGCGCGCGGTGCACCGCGACCGCCGGAGCCGCGATGAGGACGACGTGCGCGATCACCAGCAGCGCGATGGTGTGACCGGCCGGGAAGTCGACCGCGCGCGGCAGGAGCTCGATCGCCCCTCCATGGAACGCGATCGAGGCCGGCAGCACGCCGGCGAGCTCGAGGACGATCATCCCGACGAACGTGGCGGTGCAGGTGACGATCGTCGCGGCGCGCAGCCGCCCGAAGCCTGGCTCGTGACGCTCGAGCCACTCGGGCGGCCGGCTCGCCACGGCGAACGCGACGGCGATGGCCGAGAGCACGCCGGGGAGGATCAGGAAAGGTCCGAACGTCATCGAGCAGAAGGCGGCGGCGACGTTCGTGGAGACGAGCAGGCCCCATGCGGTCTGCGATCTAGGGTGTACGGCATGGACGCGGAGGAGCGCGACGGTCGCCGCGATCGATGCGCTCGCCCCGACGAAGGGCCACCACATGCGGACCCCCAGCGATGCCAGCATCCCGAGCACGACGACCCATGCCGCGAACAGCGCCGTGCTCGTCCGGACGATGAGCTTGTTCAGGGCGGTGCCCGAGCGCAGCAGCGCCGCGTCGGTCTCGCCCGAAGCCTCGTCGGCAGGTCGGGTCACGAGCGCGCGCAGCACCTCGAGCGCGTCCGGGTTCTCGCCATCGAGCGCGATCGCTTGGTTCACATACGAGAGGGCGCGCTCTCGCGCATCCGTCGCGCCAGCGCCCCCGAGCATCGCCTCGGCGAGAGCGGAGCGGGCGTGCATCGCATGCTCGACGGAGCGGGCACGGCGCATCTCGCGATCGCGCTCGCCGTCGAGGAACGCCTCGATCTCGTCGTGCATCGTCTTCGCATCGGGCCGCTCCGCGGCGGACGGGGCCGTCGCACGCACGCAGAGGCCCTCGAGCTCGGGGGGCACGCCGCGGTGCGGTGCGCGCACGGACGCTCGTGCGTCGGCCCCCTCGAGCGTCGAGGTCGCCGCGGCGATCTCCTCTCTGGGGTGGAGCGGCTCGAGCGTGAGGACCTCGAACAGCGTCGCCCCGAGCGCGTACACGTCCGCGCGTGCGTCGACCTCCTCCCCGCGCATCTGCTCCGGCGGCATGAAGCCGACCGTACCGACGACGTCGCCCTCTCGCGTCAGGTCGCCGTCGATCATCGGCGCAGCCGGCTCTCGCTCCGTCCCGGACGTGTCGGCCGCCGATGCGCCCGTGTGGGCGACGCCCCAGTCGAGCAGGTAGACCTCGCCGAACTCGCCGAGCATGATGTTGCTCGGCTTGATGTCCCGGTGGACGACGCCGCGCGCGTGGGCGAACGCCGCCGCCAGGCAGACGGTCGAGAGCGCGGTGAGCAGGCGACGCGTCCCGTAGCGCTGAACGAAGTGGGCGTCCCCGCGGCGCAGCCCGTCGAGGATGACGCGAAGGCTCTCCCCCTTCACGCGTTTCATCGTGAAGAAGGCCGCGCCGTCCTCCGCGGTCTCGATGTCGTGCACGGGGACGATCGCGGGGTGCTCGAGTCGGCCCTGGACGCGTGCCTCGTGCAGGAAGCGAGCGCCGATCGAGCCATCGCCCGTGTGCTCCGCGCGGACCATCTTCACGGCGACGTTGCGGCCGGTGCGCTCGTCGTAGCAGAGGTGCACCTCGCCCATCGCGCCCGCGCCGAGGCGGCCGCGCACGACGTACCGAGCAGGCAAGGTCGCCCGCGCGCTCCACGTGCCGACGCGGGGCGCGACGATCGGGGCGGGGGCCGTGGGCGGATCGGGGAGCGTCGCCCCGGTCACGTCCTCCGGATCGCTCGGGTCGCGCCCTCCCATCCCTCGAGCGTGGTCGACTGCAGAGGTCGGCGCAAGGGCCCGTGACGGCGACCCTCGCGCTACGAACGAGACGCGCGAGGAGTGCACGGGGAGGGACTCGAACCCTCACGTCTTGCGACGGTGGAACCTAAACCCACTGCGTCTGCCATTCCGCCACCCGTGCAAGGTGTCTTCGAGGGGGACTCTAGCGCATCATCGCCACGAGGAGCAGGAGCACTCCGAGGAGGTTCGTCACGCCGAG
>WBZO01001880.1_pt1 | contig 30102 bp, 24 predicted proteins | sample 5204261 | NCBI WGS metagenome assembly WBZO01 (sample SAMN12412400, study PRJNA552823) | activated sludge metagenome | isolation source: activated sludge from anammox sidestream of wastewater treatment plant... | place: USA: North Carolina | collected 2017-09
GAGCAGTCCGGGCTCCTGCCCGGCCTGCATCGAAAACGGTCGCGGCAGCGCCGCGCCTCGTTTTCCTCGACGCGATGCTCCGCATCGCGCGGGCGGTGCTTCCTGCACCGCTGGCTCTGCTGGAGCAGTCCGGGCTCCTGCCCGGCCTGCATCGAAAACGGTCGCGGCAGCGCCGCGCCTCGTTTTCCTCGACGCGATGCTCCGCATCGCGCGGGCGGTGCCTCCTGCACCGCTGGCTCTGCTGGAGCAGTCCGGGCTCCTGCCCGGCTTTGCTCTTCCTCGGTGCGATGCATGGCACCGCACGCCTTCATCCTTCCGCCCGACTCCACTCTTCCAGGCGCGCCAGCAACGGCGACCGGTTGACTCCGCGCACCGCATGCGCACGCAGGTCGGGAGGGCAATTTTCCACGATTTCCAACGCCGCTGCAGCGGACGGAACGGCCGCGAAGATGCATCCGCCCGACCCGCTGAGACGAGCCGTCGCGCAGCCTCCCAGCCAGTCCAGCGCCTTGGCGACCGCAGGAAATCGTCCGCGCACGACCGGCTCGAACGCGTTGCAGGTCGTTGCGCCGGCGAGGAAACGCGGAATTGTCAGCTGCGGCGCAGCACGTGTCAATTCCGGCGCGGCAAACAGGGCGGCCGTGGGCACGCGGGCGCCGGGGTCGACGACCACATACCAGCTTTCCGGCAGATCAAGTGGCGTGAGGTGTTCGCCGATGCCTTCGGCCCAGGCGCTGTGCCCTCGCACGAACACCGGGACATCGGCGCCCAGGCGCAGCCCGATGCGGGCCAGCGCCGGAGTGTCGAGGCCGATCCGCCAGAGCGCGTTGAGAGCGACCAGGGTCGTGGCCGCATCGGAGCTGCCTCCACCGAGGCCGCCGCCCATTGGAATGCGCTTGTCGACCGCAATGTCCGCCCCCCAGCGGCTCCCGCTGGCCTCGCGCAGCGCGTGCGCGGCGCGCACCACCAAATCGGCCTCCTCGGCCACACCGGGCAAGGGATGGACACGACGGATCAGGCCATCCTCACGCACCCGCAGCTGTACCTGGTCACCCCAGTCGAGCAGCTGGAACACGGTCTGCAGCAGGTGGTAACCGTCCTCGCGGCGGCCGACGATGTGCAGAAACAGATTCAGCTTGGCCGGAGCCGGCCAGCCGCTCCAATCCAGGGCAGCGGGCGTCGTCATGATTGCCAGTCACGAATGGCCAGCCGCACGCGCAACTCGCCGCGGCTGGCAAATACCCGTCGCGGCAGCGGCGGCGACACGCGGTGATCGTAATCGGCGTAGCGCACCAGCCAGCCGTCCTGCTCGATCTGTTCGGGCAGGCCCTGCGCATCAAAACGGATCTGCGCCGCACCGGGCGCCCGCGCCGCCCGCGCCCAGTCGACCAACTGCGCAAACGGCACCTGCCAGCCGACTTCGCGGCGCAGCAGGGTGGCGGCGTCCTCCCCTTCGACCGCGCCTCCCTGCAGTCCCTCGATACGGGCATGGTGTGCGTCGCCGGTCAGCACCCAGGTCTTGCCCGTGACCGGCGCATGCACGACGAAACGGTACGCCTCGCCGGTTTGCGTCCACTGCAGCGATCCGCTGCCGCTGTCATGCCCGTCGGAAATGCCCAGCCGCCCTTCGAGTGACCAGTGCGCGCGAGTAGCCAGTTCACGCTCGCGCGCGGCCTGTGCGGCCAGCGCCTCATCGGTTGCGCGCGGCGGGCGGGTGGGTTGGACTGCACAGGCGGACAACACGGCGATGGCGACCACCCATGGCCATCGCAACCACGTCCGGCTCATCGGGTCAGCCGCTCGATGGTTTCCAGCAACGCCTTGTTGCTGGCGTCCTTCTTGCGCGCTTCGGCCCAGATGCGGCGCGCCTCGTCGCGCTCGCCCTTGATCCACAGCACCTCGCCCAGATGCGCGGCGATGTCCGGATCGGACTGTTTGGCATAGGCGCGGCGCAAATCCTTGAGCGAGGCCTCAAGATTGCCGAGCCGGTACTGTACCCAGCCCATGCTGTCGATGATGGCCGGCTCATCGGGCTTGATCGCCAGCGCGCGCTCGATCAGTGCAAGCGCCTCCTTCTGCCGCGCCTCGTTGCCCTTGGAGTGATCGGAAATCGTGTAGCCGAGTGCATTGAGCGCCTCGGCGTTGTCCGGATGCAATTCGATGATGCGGCGCAGATCGCGCTCGCCGGCGGCGACATCACCGCGATCGACCTCGAACAGGGCACGGGCGTACAGCACGCGCTCGTCATCGGGCTGGGCGGCCAACGCCTGCGCATACACCTTGAGCGCTTCGGCACCACGCTGCCGCTTGCCAAGGATTTCCGCTTCGAGCAGCCAGATGTCGCGCTGCTGCTCGGGCTCGCCACTGCTCAGCGAAAGCAGCTTATGCAGGGTGTCGAGCGCCTCGCCGGTTCGATCGGACTGATCGAGCACGACTGCCGAGCGCAGCTGCGCGTCGAAGTAGCGATCATCGTCCTCGGCGATGGCGCGATACCAGCCGAGCGCGCCCGCGCGCTGGTCGACCAGTTCGGCCAACTGCCCCAGCAGGTACAGGCGCGCGCCATCGCGGGGAGACTTGTCGGCCTGCACTTCGCGGTACAGCGCCAGGAGCATGGCCTTGTCGTCGGCCCGTGCGGCGTAGGCTGCGCGCGCGGCGAAGCTGGTCTGATCCTGCTTGCCCACCGCCAGCACCCTGGCCGCCTCCACGTTGTCGCCCGCCTGCCCCAGCAAGGTGGCGTAGCCGGCGCGCAGGCGTCGGCTGCCGGGATGGTGGCGCAGCGACTCGGCGAACAACGCCCTGGCCCGTGTCGCATCACCCAGCAGCGAGGCCAGATGCGCGCTCCATGCATACGACTCCTCACCGTGAAATCGCTCGACGGCCTGGCCGGCAAGGTGGCGCGCCAGGCTCTTGTCACCGAGCTTGTATGCCAACTGGCTGATCGCCACGGCATGCGTCTCCTTGATGTCGGCGCGATCGGCGGGTGCCAGACGCGCCAGCAGCACCGCCGCGGTCAGCTTGTCGGGGGCATTGATCAGCAGCTGGGCGACCAGGCTCCAGCCCTGATCGTCGGCACGCGCGGCCAGCTGCCTGAGCTGTGCATAGGCCTCATCGACGCGCCCTTCGCCAAGCGCAATCCAGGCCTGCGCCTGCAGCACGCCCGGCGCAGCGGGGGCCAGCGCCTGCCAGCGCGCGAGCGTGCGCCGCGCGAGCGGCCAATCCTTTTGCGACAGGGCCAGCTGGGTTGCCTCTTCGGCCAGCGCAGGATCGTCCGACAGCATTGCCGCGTCGGCAAATCCCTGCGCTGCGGCAGCCAGATCGTTGTTTTGCAGCGCAAATTGCGCAGCCAGCAACTTGGCCGGCAGGTCGTGCTCGATGTCGACCGGGCGTGCCAACGCCACCTCCGGCTGTGGCCTGGGCGAGGGTCGCACGTCCGGCGCCGAGCAGGCCGCAAGGCACAGCGCGGACGCCGCGCCCGCCAGCCACATCCGCATTGCCATGGAAAATGAGAATCGCATGCAAAGCCTTGTCTTGCTTGATATTGGAGCACGGCGACCGCACAATTCACGCGTTCTGCCGTGCTCGGTTCTAGCTTAGCCGATCCGGTACACGCACGACCCGTACCCCGCCTTCGCAGCAGCGCAAAGTTCAAATCCGCACATGGCGCTGATTGCCCTCGGACTCAATCACCAGACCGCCCCGGTTGCCCTGCGCGAGCGCGTGGCGTTTTCGGCCGAGTCCACACCGCCCGCCCTGGCCGAGCTGTCCAGCCAACCCGGCGTGAGCGAGGCGGCGATCCTGTCAACCTGCAATCGCACCGAGCTGTACTGCACGGTCGAAAGCGGTGCCGAGCACGTGCCGGGCGAATGGCTCAACCGGCACCACGGATTGACTCACGCGCGGGTCGACGAGTTCCTGTACCGGCATGCCGATGCGGATGCGGTGCGGCACCTGTTCCGCGTCGCCACCGGGCTCGAATCGATGGTGCTCGGCGAGCCGCAGATCCTTGGCCAGGTCAAGGACGCCTACCTGCTGGCGCGCGATGCACACACGCTCAAGTCGCCGCTCGACCGCTTGTTTCAAAACACCTTCGCCGTCGCCAAACGCGTGCGCTCGGACACCCGCATCGGCGCCAACCCGGTATCGGTCGCCTTCACCGCAGTGCGCCTGGCCGAACGCGTGTTCGCCGACCTGGGGCAGGCCTGCGTACTGCTGATCGGGGCCGGCGAAACCATCGAGTTGGCCGCCCGCCACCTGACCGAGGCCAAGGCGCGCCGGCTGATCGTCGCCAACCGCACCCTCGACAACGCACAGCTGCTGGCCACACGCTTTGGCGGCTACGCCATTGCCCTGGCCGACCTCGACAAGCATCTGGCCGAAGCCGACATCGTCATCAGCTCGACCGCCAGCCGCGAGCCGGTGCTGCTGCGCGCGCAGGTCGAAGCCGCCATCGCACGTCGCCGCAGGCGCCCCATGTTCCTGGTCGACATCGCCGTGCCGCGCGACATCGAATCCAGCGTTGCCGACATCGAGGACGTGTACCTGTACACCATCGACGACTTGCGCAGCATCATCGATGACAACCTGCGCTCCCGCCGCGAAGCGGCACAGCAGGCCGAAGCGATGATCGACCTGTCGGTGGAACACTTCATGGGCTGGTGGCGCGCCTTCGACGCGCGCAATCCAGTGGCCGACCTGCGGCGTGCCGCCGAGCACAGCCGCGACGAAGCCCTGGCCAAGGCCCACGCCCTGCTCGCTCGCGGCAAATCGCCCGAAGAGGCTCTCGCGTTCCTCGCCAACACCCTCACCAACAAGCTGCTGCACGCGCCCAGCGCCAACCTGCGCGCGGCGGCACAGCGGGGCGACGACGAGCTGCTGCGCGCCGCCGAACGCCTGTTCGACGCCACCACCACGGCCGAGCGCGAGCGTTAGCGCCCATCGCCGTCCGGCGGCGGCGACCGGACTCCACGACCTCCCGACGCGCAGTGCGTCGCGCTCCGGACAAACCCCGCCGCATTCCGCCATGCGCCCGCCTGCCCTCACCGCTTCGAGAGATTCGCCGCATCCATGCACGCCTCCATCCGCCGCAAGCTCGAACAACTGGCCGAGCGCCACGAGGAGCTCGAACACCTGCTCGCCAGCCCCGAAGTGCTCGGCGACACCAAGCGCCTGCGCGAGGTCTCGCGCGAGCACGCGCAACTCGCGCCACTGGCGGGCGCGCTGCGCGCCTACGACGCGAATGCGCGCGCGCTCGACGAAGCGCAGGCGATGCTGCGCGACGCGGACATGAAGGAACTCGCCGAAGCGGAAATCCCCGCACTCGAAGCCGAGCGCGCTCGCCTGGAAGAAGAACTCAACCGCGAACTCATTCCGAAGGACCCGCGCGATGAAGGCAATCTGTTCCTCGAAATCCGCGCCGGCACCGGCGGCGACGAGGCCGCGATCTTCGCCGGCGACCTGCTGCGCATGTACCTGCGCTACGCCGAACGTCGCCGCTGGAACGTCGAAATCCTGTCGTCGAGCGAAGGCGAGCACGGCGGCTTCAAGGAAGTCATCGCGCGCCTCGAAGGCAGCGGCGCGTACTCGCGGCTCAAGTACGAATCGGGCACGCACCGCGTGCAGCGCGTGCCGGCCACCGAATCGCAGGGCCGCATCCACACCTCGGCGGCGACGGTTGCGATCCTGCCCGAGCTCGACGAGATCGACGAGGTGCCGATCAGCGATGCCGACATCCGCATTGATACATTCCGCTCCTCGGGCGCCGGCGGCCAGCACGTCAACAAAACCGACTCAGCGATCCGCATCACGCACCTGCCAAGCGGCATCGTCGTCGAATGCCAGGACGAACGCAGCCAGCACAAGAACCGCGCCCGCGCGATGGCGCTGCTGCGCGCGCGCCTGCTCGACGAGGCGCAGTCCAAGCAATCGGCCGCGCAGGCGCAGGAGCGCAAGCTGCAAGTCGGCTCCGGCGACCGCAGCCAGCGCATCCGCACCTACAACTTCCCGCAGGGCCGCATCACCGACCACCGCATCAACCTGACGCTGTACCGCCTGCCGGAAATCGTCGGTGGCGACTTGGACGAACTCGTCGACGCGCTCTCGCGTGAGGATCAGGCCGATCAGCTCAAACTTTTGACGGGCACCACTTGACCCCCGCTTTCTTGCTAGCACCGAGATTGTCTCAATCGATGCCGAGACTTTGCCGGAACGAAGCGGCTTCGGCTTGAATGATCGAATGGACTCCCCTCGTGTCGCCACACGGCTTCGATGAGCCAGACGGATCATGATGATCCGGACACGGGATCACGAGAGGAATCCGCCATGCATGCTACAACCCAATCCGCCTGCGCCACCACTGTCGCCGTCGACCTGGCCAAGGACGTGTTCGAGCTCGCATTCGCCGATGCCAATGCACGTATTCTCGAACGGCGACGACTGACGCGCGCGGCGTTCGCGCGTGCCTTCGCCAACCACCCGCCGCTGCGCATCGTCATGGAAGCCTGCGGGTCGGCGCACGACTGACCGCGCAGCGCGTCGTTGTAATGACCCATCGTGCGCGTGCTGGAGCGGTTGTGCGAATGGCACGGCGCGCCGGAGTCGATTCGCAGTGACAACGGGCCGGAGTTCCGGGCCGAAGTCCTGCAGGAGTAGGCAAAGAGCAAGGACATTCGCTGGGACTTCATCCAACCCGGCTGTCCGGCGCAGAATGGCTACATCGAACGCTTCAACGGCACTTACCGGCTTGAAGTGCTCGATGCGAACTCGTTCCGATCACTGGACGAAGCGCGGGCCGTCACCGAGGAATGGCTGGCGATCTACAACGAACAACGCACCCACAGCGCCATCGGTCATCTGCCGCCGCTGGCGTTCAAACGACGATGGCAGCAGCGTGAGTTTCCAGAAAAGACTGGACTCGGTTGAGGGGGGATTGACCTTTGGGTTCGATACCAACACACAACGCTAACAGAGCCAACAAATAAAAAGACTCGGTTCAGCCGGGTCTTTTTATTAGGAAGCGCCGAACAATCTCAAGGAAAGTTTCACACAAGGTCGTCAAGCTGGAGGTTTCCACACACTCGTTTACCTTGTGGATCGTCGCATTGCACACACCAAGCTCGACGACTTCGGCGCCGAGCGGCGCGATGAAGCGGCCGTCGGACGTGCCACCGCCCGTGCTCTGCTCCGGCTCGATGCCGCAGTGTTCGCGGACCGCGGCGAGCGTCGCGCGGCGCAGCGGGCCGTCCTGCGTGAGGAAGGGTTCGCCGGACAGCCACCAGTCGATCACGAAATCGACGCCGTGCCTGCGCAGGATCGCTTCGACACGCTCGCGCAGGCCTTGCGCCGTGCTTGCGGTGCCGAAGCGGAAGTTGAACACCGCGCGCAGTTCGCCGGGAATCACATTGTCGGCACCGGTGCCGGCGTTGAGGTTGGAAACCTGGAACGAAGTCGGCGGGAACGCGTCATTGCCTTCGTCCCAGCGCGTCGCGGCGAGCTCGGCGAGCGCGGGCGCGAGGCGATGGATCGGGTTGTCGGCCTTGTCGGGATAGGCGACATGCCCCTGCACGCCGCGCACGAGCAGCCGTCCGGTCAGCGAACCACGTCGACCGATGCGGATGAGGTCGCCCAGCCGCTCCTTCGATGACGGCTCACCTACCACGCAGGCATCGATCCGCTGCCCGCGCTCGCGGAACCGTTCAGCGACGCGGCGCACGCCGTCGACCGCCGCCCCCTCCTCGTCCGAGGTCAGCAGCAATGCAACCGTGCCGCGATGATCGGCTTGTTCGCGGACGAAGGTTTCCAGCGCGACGACCATCGCCGCGACACCGGATTTCATGTCCGCCGCACCGCGGCCGTAGAGAAAGCCGTCGCGCACGCTCGGCTCGAATGGCGGCGATGACCAAGCCTGTGCCGGCCCGCTGGGCACCACGTCGGTGTGGCCGAGAAACACGAATACCGGCGCACCGCTGCCGTGCGTCGCCCACAAGTTGTCGACCTCGCCAAAGCGCAGGTGCTCGATCGTGAAACCGGCATTTTCGAGACGCCCGGCAATCAACGCCTGGCAGCCCGCATCATCGGGGGTCACCGAAGCGCGGCGGATCAGCTCGCAAGTCAGATCGAGCACGGACGACATGATTCCCCCGTCACTTGCCAAACAGCTTCTTGAAGGCGTTGTCGGTGAATCCCTGCTGCACAGTGCCATCATCGAGCACGAGCAGTGGCCGCCGCACCAGCATCGGGTATTCCTTGAGCAGCAAGATCCATTCGGCATCGCTACCCGGCGACTTGCGTGCCTCGGGTAGCGTGCGCCAGGTCGTCGAGGCGCGGTTGACGAATTTCTCCCAGCCGCCAACCGCCTTCGCCCACGCCTTGAGCGATTCGGCAGGGATGCGCTGCGCGCGGTAGTCGATGAATTCGTGGGCAACGCCAAAGCGCGTGAGCCAGTTGCGCGCCTTGCGGCAGGTGTCGCAGCTGTCCAGTCCGTAGACTTTCATGCTCAATCCCTCAGCAGCTCGTTGAGCGCGGTCTTGGCGCGTGTTCTGGCGTCCACCTTCTTGACGATGACGGCTGCGTACAGGCTGTGGCTGCCATCGGCAGCCGGCAGGGATCCGGCGACGACGACACTGCCGGCCGGCACGCGACCATAGCTGATCGTGCCGCTGGCGCGGTCGTAGATCTTGGTCGACTGCCCGAGGAACACCCCCATGCCGATCACGCTGCCACGCTCGACCACGACGCCTTCGACCACTTCGGAACGCGCACCGACGAAGCAGTCGTCCTCGATGATGGTCGGGCCGGCCTGCAGCGGCTCAAGCACGCCGCCGATCCCCACCCCACCGGACAGGTGCACGTTGGCGCCGATCTGCGCGCAGGAACCGACCGTGGCCCAGGTGTCGATCATGCTGCCGGCACCGACATGGGCACCGATGTTGACGTAGCTGGGCATCAGCACCGCGTCGCGCGCCACATGCGCGCCGCGCCGCACCAGCGCACCCGGCACGACCCGTGCGCCGGTGGCACGCAGCACCGCCTCGTCGGCATCGGCAAACCGCAGCGGTACCTTGTCGAAGGCACTCATCGGGCCGCCGTCCATGCGTCGATTGGCATGGATGCGGAAGTACAGCAGCACGGCCTTCTTGAGCCATTGATTGACCTGCCAACCGCCAGCGGTCGGCTCGGCCACGCGCAGCGTGCCCGCTTCGAGTCCATCCATGACCTGCTCGATGGCGGGCCGCAGCTCGCCTTCGATGCGGCGCTCGTCAAGCTCGGCGCGTTGTTCCCAGGCCGCATTGATCAGTGCTTCGGTGGCTTGCATTTCAGGTTCCATTCAAATCGTCGGCTGCCTTGCCGAAGGCGCGCGACAGGGCTTCGCTCACGGCGGCTTTCGCCGCCGCATCGAGCGCATGGCCACGGCCATCGGTCAGGGTGAAGAAATCTTCGACACGATCGCCGAAGGTGGCGATGCGCGCATCGTGCACGCGCACGCGGGCTTCGCGCAATGCCTGCGCGATCTGCGCCAGCACGCCCGGACGATCGCTGCACACGATGGCCAGCTGGGTGGCCCGTGCGCCGTCGTCGAAGACCAGCTGCGGCGCGCGCTGAAAATGCCGCAACCGCCGCGGCAGGCGGCGGCGCGTCAGGCGCGCCTGCAAATCGCGCGCAGACAATGCGCGCAGCAGGGCCGCCCGCAGCTCTCCCGCACGCTCGGTTCCCAGCACCGCGGCGGTTTGCTCGTCGATGATTTCAAACGCATCGAACACGCGCCCGGCTTCCGACACCAGCAGTCGTGCGCGCGTCACGCCAATTCCGTGCCGATCGAGCGTGGCCATGATGGTGGCGAACAGGCCATCCCGATCGGGAGCGCACACGAACAATTCGCTGCTGCCGCGCGCCGGCAGGGTGTAGACGGCAACCAGGACATCCTGTGCGCCGCGACCGGCAATCGCACGCGCCTGTTCGGCAATCTGCTCGGCGCGGAAACGCAGGTAGGCATCGTCGGGCAGCTCGTCCAGCGCAGCCAGCACCGCCGCGTCCGCGCCGCGCGCATGCAGCAGCTCGCGTGCGCGATCGCGGGCGACGGCGATGCGCTCGCGCGCATGCTGCGGCCGCTGCAGGCCGGCACGCAGCGCATAGCGCGTGGCGACATGCAGATCGGCCAGCAGGCGCGCCTTCCAGGCATTCCAGAGCTTGGGATTGGTGCCGGCAATGTCGGCCATGGTCAGCAGATACAGGTGATCCAGGCGCGTGCGGTCACCGACTTCGCTGGCAAAACGGTGCACGACTTCGGCATCGGCGATGTCCTGCCGCTGCGCGGTCACGCTCATCAGCAAGTGGTGCCGCACCAGCCAGGCCACCAGATCGACATCATGCGCGGGCAGGCCCAGCCGCGTGCAAAGCGCGCGCGCCTCGATTTCGCCGAGCTCGGAGTGGTCGCCACCCCGCCCCTTGGCAATGTCATGCATGAGCGCCGCCAGCAACAGCAGCTCGGGCTGCGCAAGCGTGGCATAGACTTCGGCCGCACCGGGAAATCGCTCGCGCGAGGCGTCGTGTGCGAAGGCGGCGACATGCCGCAGCACGCGCAGGGTGTGCTCGTCGACCGTGTACACATGAAACAGGTCGTACTGCATGCGTCCGACGACCCGCCGGAACGGCGGCAGCAAGGCGGCCAGCACGCCATGCCGGCTCATGCTGGCCAGCGCCTCCACCGCCGGCGCGCCACGCCGCAGCAGCGCCAGCCATGCGCCGAGCACGGCGGGATCGTCGGCGAATCCGTCGCCATGCCTGGCCAGCGCCTGCTGCAGCAGGCGCATGGTCTGCGCCGACAGCGTGCACGGCTGCGGCTGGTCGATCTGCACCGCGAACAAATCGATGATCGACGCCGGGCGGCGCAGGAAGACGTCGGCATCGCGCGGCGCGATGCGGGCGCCGATGGCGACGAATTCGGCATCGATGGCGACACTCGGCACGTCGGCTTCGAGCAATTCCGTGCACCGTTCGACGAACTGCGCTCCCAGGCGCTCGACCAGCGTCGCCGCGCGATAGTAGGCCTGCATGAACTGCTCGACGCCGAGGTTGCCGGCAGGATCGTCGGCAAACCCGAGCATTTGCGCGAGCGGGCGCTGATAGTCGAACAGCAGCCGTTCCTCGGCCCGCCCGGCGGCCAGATGCAGGGCAAAGCGGTCGCGGTGCAGGATGGCCTGCGCGTGCAGCAGGGCATCGTGCTCGGTGAGGTCGAGCAGACCGCGCGTCACCATGGCCGGGAAATCGCCCGCCTGGGCGATGCGCCGCCCCAGCCAGCGCAGCAGATCGAGCGTGCGCAATCCGCCCGGGCCGTCCTTGAGATTGGGTTCGAGGTTGTAGGCGGTATCGTTGCAGCGGGTGAACCGCACCGTCTGCTCATCGATCTTGGCCTGCAGAAACTCGCCTGCCGGCCACACCGCCGGGTCGTCGACGATGGCATCGACCGCAGCGCTGCCGCCGGCAAGCACACGCGCATCGAGCAGGCTGGTGAATACGCACACATCACCGCGCGCCAGCTCGTGGCACTGTGCCGGGCTGCGCACGGCGTGACCGGGCTTGAGCGCAACGTCCCACAGGCAGGCAAAGAACGCTTCGAGCGCGCGCACCTGCCGGGCCAGATCCGCATCGCTGCCGAGCACGAGCAGATCGACATCGGAATGCGGAAACAGGCCACCGCGGCCATAGCCGCCCGTGGCCAGCAGGTCGCAGCCTGAGCCATTGCCCAGGCAGGCCTGCCAGACATGCATGACGACGGCATCGACGATCGCGCTGCGCCGAGCGATCAGCACCTCGGCCTCAACGCCCTCACGAAACGCACTCGCCAGCGCCCGATCGGCGTCGCCGAGCATCTGCCGTAGCGCCAGCCGCGCCTCGCTCGACACACCGCTGCGCGGCTGCGCGGGCGGCAGACGCTGCAGCGCGGGCAGCGATGCCGACATATCTCAGGTCGAGCCGGGCCAGGCCGTGAGAATCTCGTAGCCGTCGTCGGTAACGGCGATGGTGTGCTCCCACTGCGCCGACAGGGAGTGATCCTTGGTCACCACCGTCCAGCCATCGGGCAGCAGGCGGGTGTACTGCTTGCCGGCATTGATCATCGGCTCGACAGTGAAGGTCATGCCCTTCTGCAGCTTGAGGCCGGTGCCGGCACTGCCGTAGTGCAGCACCTGCGGATCCTCGTGGTAGATCTGGCCGATGCCGTGGCCGCAGTACTCGCGCACCACGGAGAAGCCCTGCCCTTCGGCGTGGCGCTGGATCGCATGGCCGATGTCGCCCAGCGTCGCACCGGGCCTGACCTGTGCAATGCCGAGCAGCATCGCCTCCAGCGTGGTGTCGACCAGGCGCTTGGCCAGCACCGAGGGCGTGCCGACGCAGTACATGCGACTGGTGTCCCCATGCCAGCCATCCTTGATGACCGTGACGTCGATGTTGACGATGTCGCCATCCTTGAGCACCTTGCCCGGGTGTGGAATGCCGTGGCAGATGACGTGGTTGACCGAGGTGCACAGGGTCTTGGGGAATCCCTTGTAGCCGACGTTGGCGGGAATCGCCTGCTGCACGTTGACGATGTGCTCGTAGGCGAGGCGATCCAGCTCCTCGGTGCTGATGCCCGGCTTGACATGCGGCACCAGCATTTCCAGCACCTCGGCGGCGAGGCGGCCGGCGACGCGCATCTTTTCGATCTGCGCGGGGGTTTTGACGGTAACGGCCATGATGTCCTGAAGGTTCGAAGACTGGCGCAGCACGCGCCGCGCAAGCTATAATCTTACGGTTGCGCAACACGACTTTCGCAAGTCGTTGATGCGCAACGACAAGATGCGGTCACGCGGGCAATCCGCAAGGCCGCGACGGCAATCGTGCCGAATCCGCACACGCATCGTCACCGCGTCCGGGGTGCCTCGCAGGAGGTCGTTCGCGGCGGGTGCGTGGAGGTCAAACCCCGGAACCGCAAGGCGTGTCCCTCGCCAAGCCGCAATTTCCATGCGGCCTTGTCCCGGGCGGGCCCGCGGCGGTTCCCTACACCAAGGAATACTGCAATGCCTCAAGTCACCATGCGCCAGATGCTCGAAGCGGGCGTCCATTTTGGCCATCAGACGCGTTACTGGAATCCCCGCATGGCGCCGTACATCTTCGGCGCACGCGGCAAGATCCACATCATCAACCTCGAAAAGACCATGCCGCTGTTCAGCGACGCGATGAACTTCATCTCGGGCGTTGCGCAGAAGCGTGGCACGATCCTGTTCGTCGGCACCAAGCGTTCGGCGCGCGAAGCGGTCAAGGAAGAAGCCGCGCGTTGCGGCATGCCCTACATCAGCCAGCGCTGGCTCGGCGGCATGCTGACCAACTTCCGCACCGTCAAGCAGTCGGTGGCACGCCTGAAGGAGCTGGAAGCCATGGCCACCGACGGCAGCTACGACCGTCTGGTCAAGCACGAAGTGCTGCGCCTGGTGCGCGAGAAGGAAAAGCTCGAAAACTCGCTGGGCGGCATCAAGGACATGGGGCGCCTGCCCGACGCGCTGTTCGTGATCGACATCGGCCACGAAGACATCGCCATCAAGGAAGCCAAGAAGCTCGGCATCCCGGTGGTCGCGGTGGTCGACACCAACTACGACCCGGCGCTGGTCGACTACGCAATCCCCGGCAACGACGACGCGATCCGTGCGGTGCAGCTGTACGCCGCCGCCGCCGCTGACGCGGTGCTCGAAGGCAAGGCCGCGGCCCCGGCGATTCCGGTGCACGACAAGGACGATTTCGTCGAACTCGATGCCGACGGCAATCCGATCGTCAAGAAGGAAGCGCGCGAGCGCGACGACCGCCGTCGTCCGTCCGGCCCGCGCAAGCCCGGCGCCGACAAGCGTCCGGCCGGCAAGGGTCGCGGTGCCCCGCGCGGCGGCAAGAACGACGCGCCCAGCGCCGAGTAAGCCACTCCGAGCGGTCGCGGCGCGACCGCAGCGCTGCCTTGCATTCCCGACGGCCGGCAAGGCCGTCGGGCTGCCTGACCGATCGCACCAAGGGTCGCCTCACCCCGACCTCCACACCGCTTTCGTTTTCACCCTGCAATGCGCGCCGCGACAATGCGCGCCAGACACGAGGACACCATGGAAATCACCGCATCACTGGTCAAGGATCTGCGCGAGCGCACCGGCGCCGGCATGATGGAGTGCAAGAAGGCACTCACCGAGAACAAGGGCGACATCGACGCCGCCGCCGAATGGCTGCGCAAGCAGGGTCTGGCCAAGGCCGACAAGAAGGCCAGCCGCGTCGCTGCCGAAGGCCGCATCGTGCTTGCCCAGGACGGCGGCAAGGCCGTGCTGGTCGAAATCAACTCCGAAACCGACTTCGTCGCCAATGACGACAACTTCAAGACCTTTGCCGACGCCGTCGCCCAGACCGCGCTGAGCAGCGGCGTCAACGACGTCGAGGCGCTCAAGGCGGCCAAGACCGCCGCCGGCATCACGGTCGAGGAAGCACGTGCCGCGGTGGTCGCCAAGGTCGGCGAGAACGTGCAGGTTCGCCGCATGGCGCGCCTCACCAGCTCGAACACCGTCGGCGCCTACGTGCACGGCAGCCGCATCGGCGTGCTGGTCGAGGTCAAGGGCGGCGATGCCGAATTCGCGCGTGGCGTCGCCATGCACATCGCGGCCATGAATCCGCCTTACAACAAGGCCGCTGACGTGCCCGCCGACTTCGTCGCCAAGGAAAAGGAAATCGAACTGGCCAAGATGAGCGAGAAAGACAAGGCCAAGCCGGCGGAAATCCTCGAAAAGATCATCGGCGGCAAGATCGCCAAGATCGTCAACGAGAACACGCTGTACGGCCAGCCCTACGTGCTCAACACCGATCAGACGGTCGAAGCGGCAGCCAAGGCCGCGGGCGCCGACGTACTCGGCTTCACCCGCCTGGCCGTGGGCGAAGGCATCGAGAAGGTCGTCGAGGACTACGCGGCCGAAGTGGCCAAGGCGATGCAGGTCTGACCGACCGGCGTTCCGGCACCAACGCAAAAAACCCGCAGCCTGCTGCGGGTTTTTTGTTTTGGCGGATCGCCCTTCGCAGATTGCCCGTCGCGGCCTCGACCCGGCCGCCTCTCCACTGCCGGCACGACGCCATGCCGCGGCGGCCGCCTCGCGCCAATGCCCGTCCGGCGCGGATCATTGGATCGGTTTTCTGGATGATCCATCCAGATTCGGGGGATTTATCTCCCCTCTCCATCGCCTCAGGATCGATGCCTGTCGATTCGCAGAGGAGAACTGTCCATGACCGACCATTCCATCAACGGCAAAGTTGTACTCATCGCCGGTGGCGCCAAGAACCTCGGGGGCCTGATCGCGCGCGACCTGGCCCGGCACGGTGCCAAGGCGGTGGCGATTCACTACAACAGCGCAGCCAGCCAAGCCGACGCGCAGGCCACGGTTGCCGCCATCGAGGCCGCCGGTGCGCAGGCGGTGGCATTCCAAGCCGATCTCACCACCGCAAGTGCCGTCGAAAAGCTGTTTGCCGACACCATCGCCGCCGTGGGTAGACCCGACATCGCCATCAATACCGTAGGCAAGGTGCTCAAGAAGCCGCTGACCGAGATCAGCGAGGCCGAATACGACCAGATGTCGGCAGTCAACGCCAAGAGCGCGTTCTTCTTCCTCAAGGAAGCCGGCAGGCACGTCAATGACAACGGCAAGGTATTGACCTTGGTGACGTCGCTGCTCGGAGCCTTCACGCCGTTCTATGCCTCGTATGCCGGCACCAAGGCACCGGTGGAGCATTTCACCCGCGCAGCGGCCAAGGAGTTCGGCGCGCGTGGCATCTCGGTGACCGCGGTCGGGCCGGGGCCGATGGATACGCCGTTCTTCTATCCAGCCGAAGGCGCCGACGCGGTGGCTTATCACAAGACCGCTGCCGCGCTGTCGCCCTTCAGCAAGACCGGGTTGACCGACATCGAGGACGTGGTGCCCTTCATCCGCCATCTGGTCAGCGACGGCTGGTGGATCACCGGTCAGACCATCCTGATCAACGGTGGCTACACGACGAAATGATGGCGAGGCCGCGTTGATGCGACCGGGCGCGGATTTCATTACGGTGCAACCAGCGATTTCGATGCCAGGCGCCGGCTGCGGCAGTGCACAGAGGGCAGCGCAGCCCTCTGTGCGGCATCGACGTGGCCAATGGATTCGCAAACCTGGAGGATGACCCAACCACCATGGCAGAACGTGCCCATGCAACATCGGCAGCGGCGGTGGTGGCGTGGTGGGCCGCCGCACGCCCGGATTGGTTCAGCGCGCATCCGGACTTCGACGCGCGCTTCCGCGCGCGGTTTCTGGACGCGCATCAGCAGGCCGCTTGCGGAGAGCTGGCGGCCTGGGCGGACAGCGCCGAAGGGGCTCTGGCCCTGCTGATCCTGCTGGATCAGTTCCCTCGCAACGCATTTCGGGGCACGGCGCGCATGTATGCCAGCGACCCCCAGGCCCGAGCCACGGCCCGGGCGGCCGTGGATGCGGGCCTGGACACCCGGATCGAACCTGCTTTGCGGCTATTCTTCTACCTGCCGTTCGCGCATTCGGAAGATCCGGCCGACCAGCGGCTATCGGTTCTGCTTCATCGCCGTCTCGGCCAGCCTTGGCTTGGCCATGCCCTGGGGCATCAAGCGATCATCGAACGCTTCGGCCGGTTTCCGCATCGCAATCGCCTGCTCGGGCGCTCGACCACCGCGGCGGAGCAAGCCTTCCTGGATCAAGGCGGCTTTGCCGGCTGAATCGAGACACGGCCAATCCGCTCGGCCCGGGCTCCGACGGGAGGGAATACGATGGATAGATTCGATCAGTACCGCACCTTCGTGCAGGTTGCGGAAATGGGCAGCTTCATCAAGGCAGCCCACGCACTGGATCTGCCGCGCGCCTCCGTGTCGGCAGCCGTCCAGCAGCTGGAAACCCAGATGGGTGTCCGCCTGCTGCACCGAACCACGCGCCAGGTGCAGCTGACCGCCGACGGCATGCAGTTGCTCGAACGCGTGCGCCCGCTGCTGGCCGACGTGGAGGACATCGATGCGATGTTCCAAGTCAGCGCACGCCAGGTGGCGGGCCAGTTGAGCATCGACGCCCCCAGTCGCATCGCACGCCGGCTGATCGCACCGGCCCTGCCGACGCTGCTGCGGCAGCACCCCCGGCTGCGGCTCGTCCTGGGCGCCGGGGATCGCGCCGTCGATCTGGTGCGCGAGGGCATCGATTGCGTGGTGCGCGTCGGCGACGTGCAAAATCCCGCGCTGGCCGTCCGGCGGCTGGGTCTAATCGACGTGATCAACTGCGCCAGCCCCGCCTACCTGCAGGCGCATGGCGTCCCCGGGCAGCCGGGCGATCTCGACGTCGGACATTGGATGGTGGGCTACGCATCGCCCACCACCGGACGCGAGATGCCGTGGGACTATCGCGCCGCGGATGGCACCGAGCACAGCCTGTCCGTGCCCAGCCAGGTGGTGACGAACAACGCCGAGAACTACATCGCCTGCTGCCGCGCCGGCCTGGGGCTGATTCAGGTGCCACGCTTTGACGTGCAGCCCCTGCTCGACGCGGGAGAACTGGTCGAAGTCCTGCCCGCATACCGCGCGGCGGCAATGCCGCTGTCGCTGCTCTATCCACACCGCCGCCAACGCTCTCGGCGGCTGGTGGCGTTCATGGACTGGTTCGAGGCGCTGATGAAGCCGCACCTGCTGGCTGGCTGAGCGAAGGCCGCCGTCGTCCTTCCCGGCAACTCACTCCCGCCGCGGGCCGGGCCGCGCGATGGGCAGCTGCCAGCCGCGGCGCACGGCCAGCATGCGCAGGACAAAGCACACCGCCGCCGCCACCAGCGCCACTGGCGTCGAAGGCAGCCCGAGCGCCTCGCCGGCCACCACGATGAGCGCTCCCAGCAGGGCCGCCACTGCATACAGGTCGGCGCGCAGCACCATCGGCACATCGGCCAGCAGGATGTCGCGCGCCATGCCGCCGCCAATCCCGGTGAGCATGCCCAGCAGGGCCGCCATGAGCGGATTGAGCCCATGGGCGAGCGCCTTCTGCGTCCCGGCCACGGCGAACAGGGCCAATCCAGCGGCGTCGAACATGCGTACCGGGTTCTGCAGGGTTTCGATCACTGCCGCGTAGCGGAATGTCAGCAAGCCCGCCGCCATCGCCGCGGCCAGATAGCGCCAGTCGGCAATGGCCGCCGGCGGCGTGGCGCCGATCAGCACGTCGCGCACGATGCCGCCCGAATTGGCTGCGGCAAAAGCCAGCACCAGCACGCCGAACAAGTCCAGCTGCCGACGCACGGCGGCCAGCGCGCCACTGAGCGCGAACACGAACGTGCCGCACAGATCGAACACGAGCAGCAGGGTTTTCAAGGTCGGCATGGCGCAAGGGCATCGATTCGAATCCCGCGCACTGTAACGCCAGGCACGGCCTGTACCACCGGATGGCGCGCGCACTTTTCGCTGCACCGCAAAATCATGGCCGCAACCGCTACAATACCTGCGTTTTGCCTGCCGGAAATCTGCCATGCCCAACGACATCAAGCACAAGCGCATCCTGCTCAAACTTTCCGGCGAGGCGCTCATGGGCGAAGCCGACTACGGCATCGACCCCAACGTGCTGCAGCGTCTGGCGCGCGAGATCATCGAAGTACAGCGCGCCGGCGTGCAAGTCGGCGTGGTGATCGGCGGCGGCAACATCTTCCGCGGCGCCGGCCTGGCCGCTTCGGGCATGGATCGCGTGACCGGCGACCACATGGGCATGCTGGCCACGGTGATGAACGCCCTGGCCATGCAGGATGCGATCGAAAAGGGCGGCGGCTATGCGCGCACCATGTCGGCCATCAAGATCAACGAGGTGTGCGAGGACTTCATCCGCCGCCGCGCCATCCGCCATCTGGAAAAAGGCCGCATCACGCTGTTCGCCGCCGGTACCGGCAATCCGTTCTTCACCACCGATTCCGCCGCCGCCCTGCGCGCCATCGAGATCGGAGCCGACCTGCTGCTCAAGGCCACCAAGGTCGATGGCGTCTACACCGCAGATCCGGTCAAGGATCCCACCGCCACGCGCTACGAGCGCCTGAGCTACGACGAAGTCATCGAGCGCAACCTGCAGGTGATGGACACCAGCGCGATCGCGCTGTGCCGCGACAACCAAGTGCCGCTGCGCATCTACGACATGTCGCGCGAGGGCGACCTGATGCGCATCATGCGCGGCGAGGCGATCGGCACGCTCGTCCACACGCGGCGCTGAACGCGCGGCGGGATGCCGGCCAGCACGGGGCTTGCCGCCCGCCACCGTGCCGGATACCGTGACCGGACGACCTGCACGCGCGATGACTCCCTCTTTCGTACATCTCCACGTCCACAGCGAATATTCGCTGATCGACTCGACCATCCGCATCGGCGATCTGGTCGACACCTGCGCGCGCGCGGACATGCCGGCGGTGGCGCTGACCGACCAGAGCAACCTGTTTGCACTGGTCAAGTTCTACAAGGCAGCCGAGGCCGCCGGCATCAAGCCCATCGCCGGTTGCGACCTGTGGCTGGCCGACCCCGACGATCGCCAGCGCCCGCAGCGCCTGACCGTCCTGTGCCAAGACCGCACCGGCTACCTCACCCTGTCGCGGCTGGTGTCGCGCTCGTTCGCAGAAAACCGCCATGGCGATCGCGCACAGGTCGACGCCGGCTGGTTCGACGACTGCAATACCGGATTGATCGTCCTCGCCGGCCAGGACAGCGACATCGGCCGTCTGCTGCTGGCCGGCCGCGACGAGGCCGCACACGCACGCGCGCAATGGTGGCGCCAGCGCTTCCCCAACCGGCTGTATCTGGAAGCCACTCGCGTGGGCCGCAACGACGAGGATGTCTTCCTTGCCGGCGCGCTCGACATTGCCGCTCGCTGCGCACTGCCAGTCGTCGCCAGCAACGACGTGCGCTTTCTGGAACGCGACGACTTCGAAGCACACGAGGCCCGCGTCTGCATCCATGCCGGCCGCGTGCTGGCCGATCCCAAGCGGCCGCGTGAGTACAGCGGCGAGCAGTATCTGAAGTCCCCCGCCGAAATGGCACAGACCTTCGCCGACCTGCCCGAGCTGCTCGACAACTCGGTGGAACTGGCCAAGCGCTGCAATCTCGAACTGAAATTCGGCACCTACTACCTGCCCGCGTTCCCGGTACCCAGCGAGCACACCCTCGACAGCTACATCCGCGCGCAGGCGCAGGCGGGCCTGCAAAAGCGCCTGCTCGCCCAGCCACCAGCACCAGGCTTTGCCGACGAGGATTACACGCAGCGACTGGAGCGTGAGCTCGACGTCATCGTGCAAATGGGCTTCCCCGGCTACTTCCTGATCGTGGCCGATTTCATCAACTGGGCCAAGAACAACGATATTCCAGTTGGCCCGGGGCGCGGCTCGGGTGCTGGCTCGCTGGTGGCCTATGCCCTGGGCATCACCGACCTGGATCCGCTGCGCTACGGCCTGCTGTTCGAGCGATTCCTCAATCCCGAACGCGTGTCGATGCCCGATTTCGACGTCGATTTCTGCATGGATCGCCGCGACGAAGTCATCGACTACGTGGGTCGCAAGTACGGCCGCGACCGGGTCAGCCAGATCATCACCTACGGCACCATGGCCGCCAAGGCCGTGCTGCGCGACACCGGCCGCGTGCTCGGCATGCCCTATGGCCAGGTCGACCGCATCGCCAAGCTCATCCCCAAGATGCCGCTGGATCTGACGCTCGAGGATGCTCTTGGCCGTTCGGAAAAATCGCGCAAGGAACCCGAGCGCGTGGTCGGCGAATTCTGCGAGCTGTACGAGCACGACGAGGAGGCGCGCGAACTGGTCGACCTGGCGCTCAAGCTCGAAGACCTCACCCGCAACGCCGGCAAGCATGCCGGTGGCGTGGTCATCGCGCCCGGCCCGCTGCACGAATATGCGCCGCTGTATTCCGAGGGCGGCGACGGGGTCGTCACCCAATATGACAAGGACGACGTCGAAGCGGTCGGCCTGGTCAAGTTCGACTTCCTCGGCCTGCGCACGCTGACCATCATCGACTGGGCGGTCAAGGCGATCAACGCGCAGCGGCAGGATGGCAACCAGCCGGCGCTGGACATCGCCAAGATTCCGCTCGACGACCCGGCGGTGTTCGACCTGCTGCAGAACGCACGTACCGTGGCCGTGTTCCAGTTCGAATCGCGCGGCATGCAGGGCGCCCTCAAGGACGCCAAGCCCGATCGCTTCGAGGACATCATCGCGCTCGGTGCGCTGTACCGCCCCGGCCCGATGGATCTCATTCCGAGCTACTGCGCCCGCAAGCTCGGGCGCGAGGCCATCGAATACCCCGACCCGCGCGTGGAACCGGTTCTCAAAGAGACCTACGGCATCATGGTCTATCAGGAACAGGTCATGCAGATGGCGCAGATCGTGGGTGGCTACACCTTCGGCGGTGCCGACCTGCTGCGCCGCGCGATGGGCAAGAAGAAGGCCGAGGAGATGGCCAAGCACCGCGCGATCTTCCGCGCCGGCGCCGCCAACAACGGCGTCGGCGAGGCCAAGGCCGATGCCGTGTTCGATCTCATGGAGAAGTTTGCCGGCTATGGCTTCAACAAGTCGCACGCGGCGGCCTATGCGCTGGTCTCGTATCAGACGGCCTGGCTGAAGGCGCACCATCCGGCGCAGTTCATGGCTGCCGTGCTGTCATCGGACATGGACGGCACCGACAAGGTGGTGAATTTTCTCGTCGAATGCCGGGCATTGGGACTGCGCGTGCTGCCTCCCGACGTCAATGCCTCGGAATACTTCTTCGTCGCCATCGACGAGCGCACGATCCGCTACGGGCTGGGAGCGGTCAAAGGTGTTGGACGCGGTGCCGCGGAAAACATCGCCCAGTCGCGGCAGCACGGTGGCGCATTCCGCGATCTGGCCGACTTCTGCGCGCGCGTCGATCCGACCAGGCTCAACAAGCGCGTGCACGACGCGCTGATCCTGTCCGGCTCGCTGGATGCCTTGGGCGCCAACCGCGCCACACTGGCCGCGCAACTGCCCGAGGCAATGCGTGCCGCCGAACAATGCGCGCGCGACGCACAAACCGGGCAATTCGACATTTTCGGCAGCAGCACGGCGCCCGTCGCGGCGCCCGCCCTGGCCCTGCCTAGCGTGCCCGAATGGCCTATTGCGCAGCGCCTGGCTGGCGAGCGCGACACACTGGGGCATTACCTGTCCGGCCATCCGGCCGATGCCTGGCGCGCGCTGTTCGCGCGTCTGACCACCTGCCCCATCGGCGATCTCGCCAAGCACTACAAGCCACCACGCGAAGGCCGCCTGCGTCAGTCCGAGCTGCCGCAGTTCATCCTTGCCGGCAGTGTCGTTGCGCTGCGCAAGCAAGGCGAGAACCGGGCCTTCGTCAGCGTCGAGGACGGTACCGGCAAGTTCGAAGCCTTGCTGTACCGCGAAACCTGGCTCGAATACGGTGCCCTGCTCACCCGTGATGCGATGCTGGTCTTCGAAGGCGGGCTGTCAATCGACGATTTCACCGGCGGCTATCAGCTGCGCGTGAACAGCGTGGCCACCATTGACACCGCCTGCGAAAAACGTGCTCGCGCCCTGCAACTCAAGCTCAATGGCATCGACGGCGCATTCGTCGCCCGGCTGCAGCAGGTGCTGGCCGGCCATCGTGGCGGCGCCACTCCGGTGCGCCTGTCCTATCGCAACGCCAGCGCCAGCGCCGAACTGGAGCTGGGTCCCGCATGGCGCGTGCGCGCCAGCCATTCGCTGGCCGAGGCGCTGCAGGCCCTGGATGGCGTGGTCAGTGCCGATCTGCAGTTCCATTGAGCCGCGCAGTGCCGCGACGGGCCAAATCGCTATAATCCCCGCCTTTGCGTCGCCCGGATGGCGGCATCCGGCCTCGACTGACGATCATTGCAGCGCATGAATCCCAACTTCCTCGATTTCGAACAGCCCATCGCCGACCTGGAAGCCAAGCTCCAGGAGCTGCGCAGCGCCAGCCGTGGCCATGCGCTGGACATCGACGACGAAGTGGCCACCCTGCAAGGCAAGCTGCGCAGCAAGACCGCCGAGATCTTCCGCAACCTCACGCCGTGGCAGGTTGCGCAGATGTCGCGCCACCCGGCACGTCCCTACACGCTCGACTATGTTGGCGTGATCTGCCAGGAATTCCACGAACTGGCCGGTGACCGTGCCTATGCCGACGACGCCGCCATCGTCGGCGGACTGGCGCGCATCGACGGTCGCAGCGTGGTCGTCATCGGCCATCAGAAGGGCCGCGACACCAAGAGCAAGATCCGGCGCAACTTCGGCATGCCGCGCCCTGAGGGCTATCGCAAGGCGCTGCGTCTGATGCAGCTGGCGGCACGCTTCAAGCTGCCGATTCTCACTTTCATCGACACGCCCGGCGCCTATCCGGGCGTCGGCGCGGAAGAGCGCGGGCAGAGCGAGGCGATCGCCCGCAACCTGCTCGAAATGGCCCAGCTGCGCGTGCCGATCCTGTGCACCGTGATCGGCGAAGGCGGCTCCGGCGGCGCCCTGGCGATCGGCGTCGGCGATGTCACCAACATGCTCGAATACAGCACCTATTCGGTGATCACGCCCGAAGCCTGCTCCTCGATCCTGTTCAAGACGGCCGAGCGCGCGCGCGATGCCGCCGGCATGCTGGCGATGACTGCACCGCGCCTCAAGGAATTCGGCCTGGTCGACAAAGTGATCCGCGAACCGCTGGGGGGCGCGCATCGCAATCCCCGTGGCATGGCGGTGCGGCTCAAGGCAATCCTGCTCAACCAGCTCGACGAGCTGCAGCGGCTGTCCGAGAAGAGCCTGCTCGACCGCCGCTATCAGCGCCTGCGCAGCTACGGCGCGTTCATGGGCGGCTGAGCGCAGCCGCGCACACGGCCAGCCCCCCCCGACCAACAGCACCCGATCTCCGCCTGGCGGCACGCGCCGCCGGCGCCGTGCAGGTCTCTGCCGGCCGCCTCAATGGCTAAGGACAGCCATCGAATCCCGAATTGAACACGACATCATCCTGCTGCACTTCGTAGGCACCGATGTCCGCGGCAGCACCGGAAACGCGCACGAACGGCGCCCCGCGCTGGTCGACGGTCTGCGGCACGGTGTTGTTGCCGTGGTCGATTGCCGGGCTGCCACTGAACAGGGCATGGGTTCTGGTCTTGCCACCGTTGTCGCGCAATGGCCCGAGCCGGGGACACACGCCTTGCGTCGCAATGTTGTTCGTCAACGTGGTCATGACGCCGGGCAAGAACACGAGATTTCCCGCACCGCTGACCGGCACCAGGTTCACATTGGAGAACCGGGTGATGCCGAAGTCGTCCGCCACGGGCGTGAGTGCACCGCTGGTGTTGTTGGAAAACACCGAGCTTTGCAGGGTTACCTTCTTGAACTGGTAGTGCGTGCTGTCGGTGTAGTAGGCGCCGGAGTCGTCGATATCGAAGCCAGCCGAGTAAAACCAACTGTTGTTCTTGCTCAAGTTCGCCTTGTTGAACGCCACGGTGGAGTTCTTGACCTCGACCGTGCCGGCATTGGTCATCACGCCGCCGACGACCACGGTGCCGAAATTCCCCGACACGGTGCTGTTGCTGAGCGTGAATGTGTTGGCTTCGCTGTTGGCGGCGCGGCGCGCATAAATGCCACCACCCAGCTTGGCCGTGTTTCCGGAAATCGTGGAGGCGATGATGAACGTGCTGCCGCCCACGGCCGCGCCGCCGCCGAAGCTGGCCTGATTGCCGCTGATCGTGCTGCTGCCAACGATCAGGTCCTGCTGAGCGTAGACGCCCCCGCCATTCGTTAAATCGAAGGTGTCCACCGTGGCCAGGGCGTTGTCCGCGATCTCGCTGTACTTGTTCATGGACACGTTTTTGGCGGCATAGATTCCGCCTCCCTTCGCACGCGCGGCAGCACCACCGGCAATGGCCTCGCAGGAACGGACAGCGGTACCGCTCAGGCTGACCGATCCGTCCGAGAAGATGCAGCCGCCATAAGCCGGCATATTCGCGCTGGCCGCGAAATAGCCGTTGGCTATGGTCAGGTCGTAAATGGAAAGCGTTCCCGTGCCCATGTGGTTCAACACGCGGGAGCTGTGATTGCCATCGATGCTCAGCGCGGTCTTTCCGGGGCCTTTCAGGGTGATGTCGGCCTGCGTCAGCAGGATGGCACCGCCGGTCGACAGCGTGATCGTGCTGCAGCTGGTATTGGTCAGGTCGATGGTGTCGCCGCTCACCGCGTTCGTCGCGGCGAAACGCAAGGTGCCCGTATGCGTGGGCAGGTCACCGGAAGTCCCCGGATCGCAGGAGTTGACGATCCAGTTGGTGGCGGCCATTGCCATCGGCGTGACCAGCGAGAAGATGGCGGCAATGCCTGCGGCCAGGGGCCTGCGATAGCGGCTCAGATTTGCGGATTGCATGGGCGATCTCCGGTAACTGGATTCTGGAATTTCAGATTCGAACCTGCTGCCCTTACGCAAAATCGGACAGAAAACCCCAACGGCGATGGTCGCGTTTTAGCGAAGGGCCGCCATCCTGATCAATGGCGCCGCCTGCGGCGAAGTATCCTAAGCCGCTCCATGCCATCGGATCCGCCCCATTGACCGCCTCTGATCCGGCCTCGCCCTGCCTTCGGCTGCCTTGCCCGTGACTGCGCCTCCGCCGACGACGGCCCATCAGGCCGAACTCACGCCACTGACCGGCCTGCGCGGCTTTGCCGCCCTGTGGGTGCTGGTCTACCACGTCTGGGTCGATGCCACGCCACGCCTGATGACGCTCGGCCCACTCGATCTGACCCCGCTGTTTTCTGCCGGCTGGGCCGGAGTCGACCTGTTCTTCACCCTGTCGGCCTTCCTGCTCAGCCTGCCCTACGCCAGCCGGCTGGCCGAAGGCGCGCCACGGCCTTCGCTGCGCATCTTCTGGCTGCGCCGGGTGCAGCGCATCCTGCCCGCCTATTACGCGCAATTGATCGTCCTGGTCGCACTGGCTGGCCTGTTCGGCATCGGCGCATGGCCCAGTGTCCGGCAGTGGCTGGGCAATCTGCTGCTGCTGACCAATCTGGGGCCGCATGGCGCAGCGCCGCTCAACCCGGTGACTTACACCCTGCCGATCGAATTTGCGTTTTACCTGTTGCTGCCGCTGCTCGCGTTCTGGCTACGCCCGCAACGCTGGCCCTGGCTGGCGCTGTTGGCAATCGTGGTGACTCAGCTCTGGCGCCACGCCGTGTTTCCGCTGGTGGCGCAGGCCGAAGTTCCGTTGCGCGTGATCGCGCTCGAACAGATGCCCGGGCGCCTGGATCAATTCGTCGCCGGCATGCTGGCGGCCTATGCCTACACGCGCGCGGCAGCAGCCCGGCGCCCCGCGCATGGGCTGCGGGCCGATGTCCTGCTGCTGGCCGGCATGGCGCTGTTTGCCATGCTGCTGTGGGCCATCCATTACCGGGCGGGCGTGTACTGGGAGGGACACTGGTTGCTGTTCACCTGGCATGGACTGGCCGGCGTTGCCTGCGCGTGCATGATCTACGCCTGCGCACGCGGCAGCCGCCTCGGTCGCCTGCTGTTCGACCGTCGCGCGCTGCGCTATCTGGGCCTGATCAGCTTCGGTGTCTACCTGTGGCATTTCCCGATCCTGCAGTGGCTGGACAGCGCCCAGGTCTTCGCCCATATCGAGGGTTACCGGCTGCCCTGGATGTTGCCGACCGTGCTGCTCGGTGCCGTGGCCGTGGCCAGCCTGTCGTATCGCTGGGTGGAACTGCCATTCCTGCGCCTGGGGCGACCGCGTTCAGCGCGGCCACAGCTGCAAACCGAGATGATCGTCGCCCGCGAGGACGAGGCCACACCCACCGTCGCTCGCGTCGACTGATCCCATACCGATGCCTGCTTCGTCACCGTTCATGCTCCGCGCACGCCGCGGATGCTGGCTTGCGCCAAGCTGCGCGCTGCTTGTCCTGGCCTGCGCCGTTGCGCATGCTCAGGCCATGGACAGTGAGCAGGAGGCCGTGGTCGATGCCACTTCGCTGGTCGAGCCTTCGCTGCTGTCGGGCCCCGGCTTTTCGGTCGACCCGCATGTCGAACTGCGTGGCTACATGGCGCATTTCACGCTCGATACGCGACTGGGCCCGCTGCAGGCCCCGAGCGTGGAGATTCTTGCCGAACGCGAAGCCGAACTGCCGGCGCTCGAAGCACTTGACGCCGCAACCCACAGCGCTGCCTTCGTGCACGCAGCCGGCGATCGGCTGACCGCGACCGGCAAGTCGCTGGCCAACATCGCGCTGCATCCTCTGGAGACGATCAGCGGCGTGCCGCGGGGCGTGGCGCGCTTTCTGCGCGACAAGCTGGTGCGCTTCGGCCAGCAGGCGCAAAGCCTGTCCGATCATGCCGCACGCCGGCTCGGCAGCAGCGGCGATCCCTATCCTGCCGATATCGGCCCGATGACCGATGCGCGCCAGGGCGATGCCGAGGATCAGCCCGCGCGCAAGCACAAGACCTGGTTCACGCGCATCACCAGCGAGGGCGAGCGCTGGGTCAAGCGCGAAATCAAATACAACTCGGTCAAACGCGACATCGCCCGCCGCCTGAACATCGACCCATATTCGAGCAACCCCTACGTGCAGGAGCGCCTGACATCGCTGGCCTGGGTCGGCAGTGCCGGCAACTACAGCGCGGGACTCGCCCTGGCCCAGGTCGGCGGAGTCGGCGCCGACGTGCTGTCCAAGGGCGGACGCATCGACGAGATCGTCTGGCGCCTGTCGCCCGAGGACTTGCGTGCGCGCAACCAGACCCGCCTGCTGGCGCATTGCCGGGACAATCTCCTGGTACGCCAGTTCCTGCGTCGCGGCGCGTTCTCACCAACCTTGCAGACCGAGTTGGCCAATGCACTGGATGCGCTGCAGCCGCGCGATGGCTGCGATGCGTTCCTCGAACTGGCCATGACCGCGCAAAGCGAACTGGAGGCGCGCTTCATCGTCAACGGCTTGAACCTGATTCGCAGCCATCTGGGCGCACGCGCCAGCAACGGGCGGCTGCGCACGATCGGCGCAGGTTTTGCCTACCTTGCCCGCGATGGCGAACAGGTGCTGCCGCTGGCGGTCGATCGCCTCAGCTGGACTCCCGAAGCCGCCGCCTTCCTGCAGCGCCACGAGTTTTCCGGCAACCACAAGACCGTGCTGCTCGATGGCGATGCCACTCCGATGGCCCGCCAGCATCTGGATGCGCTCGGCTGGCAGCGCATCGAACGCGCTCCGCGTCCGGGGGCGCCGCCTTACGCGCGCGATCCACTCGATCGCAGCGCAACGCACTCACGCAACCATGCGCCCATCCAAGCTGCGCAACACAATCCTGCTTGATGCACAAGCACACTGATCAGCGGGGTTAGCTGATCTGCGCCCATGGAACTATGATCTGCTTCACGATTGGTGAAGCCGGGTCATCGACCGCCCTGCCAGCCTGGCGCACTGCAACCTGCGACATCAGGCGCCGATCGGGTTGGATCCAGACCATCCGCCACAGGGGAATGCGTACCATGCGAAGCATCACTGCCGCCGTGGGCCTGCTGTTGTCGCCCGTAATGATTGCGGCTCTGCCCGCACAAGCCGCAGATCGGACATCCACCGGCGCCTGGACGATCGGCATTGAAGCCCTGTCCTGGCATTTCAGCGACAGCCCGGTGCCCTTTCCGATCATCACCGATGGCGTGCTCGGCGCTCCCGGCACCCAAGTGCTGCTCGGTGATGCCGCACTGTCGACCGGAAGCCATCGCGGTGCCCGTCTGCACCTGGAACACGCCTTCGACGCTCGCTGGGGCGTCGAAGGTCGGGCCTTCGGCCTCCAGACCCGCCACGCCGGGGCAGGTGTGGCGTCGTCGGGCGAAATCGGTTCGATCGACCTGATGCTGCCGTACATCGATGCCATCACCGGCGAGGAGTCGGGAGTGGCGCTGTCGCAATCGCAGATTTATCGCGGCAGCGCTCAGGAGCAGCTGCGGAACCGGCTGCGTGGCGCGGATCTCGACCTGCGCTGGTCGCTGACGACGTCGACGCCCTGGCGCCTGGATGTGCTGGGCGGCCTGCGCTATCTCGATTTCCGCGAAGACTGGACACTGACCACCGAAAGCCCCTATCTGCCGGCCTTCGAGCCCGATGTATGGCAAACCACGGATCGCTTCGACAGCCGCAACCGCTTCTACGGTGCGCAGCTGGGGCTGCACGCGCAATGGGCAGCAGGTCGTCTGGTCGCCGATACCATGCTCAAGGTCGCGGTTGGCACGGTGCGGCAATCGACCCGGGTGCAGGGCACGCTGCTCACCAACGACTTCACCTCGTTCGGCCCCACGCAGACCTTCGTCGGCGGCTACTTTGCGCAACCGAGCAACATCGGCCGCCATTCGCGCAGCGAACTGAGCGTGGTGCCCGAAGCGGCGCTCGATCTCGGCTATCGCATCACCGACACCCTGACCGTGAAGCTCGGTTACAGCTGGATGCAGTTTTCGCACGTGCTGCGTCCGGGCAACCAGGTCAATCGCACGCTCAATCCGACACAGAGCACCTCGTTCACCGAGACTCCCGATCCCGTGCCGTCGGGGCCGGCAATGCCGGATTTCCGCCATCGCAATTCCGATCTGCGCGTGCAGGGGTTGCAGCTTCGCCTCGACCTGAGTTTCTGAGGGCCCAACGATGAACATCACCCGATCACTCAACGTCTGTCTTGCCCTGGCCATCGCCCTGCAGATCGCTCCGCAACCGGCCTCGGCACAGGACGCCGACACCTGCGCCGACGGTGTGCTGCAAGCGGGCAACGGGGGCGACCTGATCGTCACGGCCCCCTGCACGGTCAAGGCCGGAACCTATCAGTACAAGGACGTGCATGTGCTGGCCAACGGCACCCTGACTTTCGAGGATGCCAAGATCGATTTCTGGGCCGCCAACATCCTCGTCGAAAAGGATGGCGCCCTCGTCGCCGGTTCGCCCCAGGCGCCGATCGGCAGCCAGGGCGGCAGTCTCACCATCCACCTGTGGGGGCAGGACCAAACCGGCAGCGACCGCACGCGCCAAGGGCGCGGCGTGCCCTGCCTGAGCGATGACAAGGGCCAATGCGGC
>WBZO01001881.1_pt1 | contig 30100 bp, 22 predicted proteins | sample 5204261 | NCBI WGS metagenome assembly WBZO01 (sample SAMN12412400, study PRJNA552823) | activated sludge metagenome | isolation source: activated sludge from anammox sidestream of wastewater treatment plant... | place: USA: North Carolina | collected 2017-09
GGCTGTGTTAGTGAAATAGTTACGTAGCTAAGGCTATGCGCCTATTTCACTGCCTTGCCAGCCCCCAAAATACACTCGCCGAAATACCCAACTTGTTTCGGGCACGTTCCTAAGTATTTACATTTGGCCTCAAAAAAGGCATGAACAGCAAACGACTTTTCCAAATTGCATTAGGGGATATTCATCCATGGTTCATTGAAAACGTCGAATTTCAACAGAGCGAAGATAACACGAAGGAGTTGCACCTTTATCTTGACTTTCCCAAAGGCAGCACCTTCGCAGATGGAAGTGGCGTCATGTGCAAAGCACACGATGCCAAACTCCACACCTGGAGGCACCTGAACTTTTTTGAGCACCGCTGCTACCTTCATGCTTATGTACCCCGTATCAATTCCTCGGACGGCAGTATCAAAACCGTTCAGGTGCCTTGGGCAAGGCGGAATACGGGCTTCACCCCTGTTGTTTGAAGCTTACGCCATGAGTCTCATCGAGATGGAGATGCCCGTGCGTAACGCAGCATCGCTTTTGGGAGAGTACGACCAGCGAATCTGGGTCGCCCAAGTCCGGGAGAACACTTCTTTTGAAGGCACCATCAAGGTGGGACTGGATGAGACCAGTTCCAAAAAAGACCACTGCTACATCACCATCGGGGTTGGTCTCTGGAGGAGTCGCAGGGTGTTCGAGGTAGTGGAAGGCAAAGACGCCGCCGCCGTGGACAAACTGGGTGCATTCCTCGAAGACAACGGCTGCCCCAAGTCTGAAGTCAGCCAGCTTTCCATAGACATGTCGCCTGCTTTCGTCTCCAGTTGCATGACCACTTTTGAAAATGGAGCCACCACCTTTGGCCACTTCCATGTGACCAAGGTAGTGAACAAAGCCATGGACGAGCTGCGTAAAAGCTTGTTTGGCTCTGGGCGGAAAAGACACCTTTTTAGCCCGGTAAGCTCAACCCCAACAGCATCGCTGCTCAAGCACCAAGACGCAAACAAGCTCTAATGACTCCGCACGACTATTTCGCTACGCTGCCGATACCCTGGTGGTGAAAAGCGAAGCGTCAAGACGAGCAGAAGTCTCGCCTCACTCTCAACCAACCAGTTCAATCACCCTTGCGGTGAAAACAGCTTGGCACTCAAATACCGGTCGCCCCGGTCGGGAAGGATGCACACGACCAACGACTCCTCCGCTAATTCCTGTGCAACCCGGACAGCAGCCAGCGTGGCACCTCCACCGCTCATGCCAACAAAAATGCCACATTCTGAAGCCAGTCTTCTGGTCATGTGGGTTGAATCGGCCTGGTTGACCAGTATCATTCTGTCAATTTTCGAGGGGTCGTGGATTTTTGGCATAAACGCTGGCGACCACTTACGAATGCCTGGAATCTGGGAGCCAGGCTCCGGCTCCACACCTGCGATTTGTATGGCTGGATTCTTCGCTTTGAAAAACATGGAGCCGCCCATGACCGTACCCGTCGTGCCCATACTCGATACAAAATGGGTAATCTTTCCGCGGGTGTCCCTCCAGATTTCGGGGGCTGTTGTTTCAAAATGTGCCTTGACGTTGTCGGGGTTGGCGAACTGGTCGAGCATGAAGTAACCTTCTTTTTCTACCATTTCGTCGGCCAGTTCCCGGGAGTATTCTATAGTCCGGGAGGCTTCGGTGAGGATGAGTTTTGCGCCATAAGCCCGCATGGTGTCAATGCGCTCCTGGGTGGAGTTCTCGGGCATGATAAGCGTAATGTCCATCCCAAACGAAGCAGCAACCATAGCCAGTGCCACGCCGGTATTTCCGCTGGTAGCTTCTACCAGCCTCGTTTTTTTGTTGATGTCACCGCGGCGCAGCGCTTCCTGAATCATATAAAAAGCCGGGCGGTCCTTTACGCTGCCACCAGGGTTGAAGCCTTCCAGCTTGCCGTAGAGTTTGACGTGTTTGGGGATTTCTGGCAGTTTGATTCGGACCAGCGGCGTGTTGCCGATAAGCTGAGAAATGTTTTCCTTTTTCATTTTTAAAAAATAAAGATGTTCAGGACACCTCGTTTTGGGTTAATTGTCCCTTTTGTGAATAATAGATTTTAGAATGGGGCGGCACGCTCTCCGTCAACCAGACGTTGCCGCCGATGATACTGTTTCTTCCGATGACAGTATTGCCGCCCAGGATAGTGGCTTCTGCGTAGATGACCACTTCATTTTCAATGGTCGGGTGGCGCTTTTGCTTTGCCTGTTCTTTGTTGACACTGAGCGCTCCCAGGGTGACGCCCTGGTAAATCTTTACGTCGTCGCCTATTTCCGTCGTTTCGCCAATCACGATGCCTGTGCCGTGGTCAATGCAAAAACGGCGGCCGATCTTCGCACCAGGATGGATGTCAATGCCCGTTCTGGAGTGCACCAGCTCAGTGAGAATCCGGGGGATATAAGGCACCTCCAGCTTCAACAACAGGTGGGCGATGCGATACACGGCAATAGCATAAAACCCAGGATAGGTGCGGATTACCTCTTTGGAATCTACCGCTGCAGGGTCGCCCATGAGGATGGCCTGGCTGTCTTCCAGGCACAGCTCGTAAACCTGCTCAAGCTCCTCAAAAAAACGACGGCTGACCCCGCGCACATCCGACCTGGCGCAGGCTTCTGTTTTGTGCAGCAGGGTCTCAAACTCCAATTGTAGTATTTTGAAATGTGTCTCTACAGCCAAGGGGCTTCTCAGGCGGTTGTCATTGAGTTCAGGGAAAAGAAACCGGATTAGATCTGACAGAAAACCCTTTACTTCCTCCACACCTGGAAGCGTTACAGGAGATTGGTGAGCCAGATAAATTTTTTCCAAAAAAGTCATGTCGCGGTGGCTTATCAGATATTTTACTCTTAAAGCGCACTTCGTGTTTCATTCTCACTCTCCTTTCTGATGAAAACACCTATTGGCATACCGCATCAACCTGCCTTTGGGCTGTAGCTTGCTCCATGGAGCACACCTGTTGGGTGGCAGGCAACCTGCTCCCTGCTAAGAGCATGTTAGAGATTTGGCCTCCCGGCTAAAGAACAACGGCCCTTTTTCGCCTGCTTTTTGCCTTTTTTAACTCCGTAGGGATGCTACGCCACTTCAAAAAGCTAAAAACCGGACAAAAAATGGCTCGTTTTCAGATGCTGTTTGGATGGGGCTGTCTCAGAAAAAAGACGACTTTTTAGCCCGGTAAGCTCCATTCAAACAGCATCCCGGCTCCAGCACCAAAACCCCCAACATGCTCTAATTGGGCAGCAGCTCCCCTGCAGCATCAACGAACACCCGCCCAAACAATACTCCTCACAATTTCGCCGCCAGCCTGGCGCCTTCGGCAATAGCCCGGACGGCATCCAGCTCTACAGCCAGGTTTGCTCCGCCGATGAGATGGACGAAGAGGCCCCTCTTTTCCAGAGGCTCCATCAATTCCCGCTGCGAGTTTTGCCCGGCACAGATTACGACGTTATCCACAGGTAGTACTTTGGTTTCACCTTCGTGCAGGAGGTGCAGGCCCCCGTCGTCAATTTTCAGGTATTGCACTGCTGCCAGCATTTTTATTTTTTTCATCTTCAGGCTGCTGCGGTGAATCCAGCCGGTGGTCTTGCCTAAGGCTGCACCGTGCTTCCCTTTGGAGCGCTTCAGCAGCCATATTTCTCGGGCAGGCAACTCAGGCTCCGGCAGGCGGAGGCCACCCCGGTGCTGATAAGTCGTATCAACGCCCCATTGCCTGGCAAAGGAGCGCAGAGTCGGTGGGTCGGTGGCTGAGGGTGGGTAGGAAGCCTCCAGAGGAGCGTGAGACAGAAATTCAGCAACGTCGAAACCGATGCCGCCGGCACCAATGATGGCGACGGATTTCCCAACGGGCTTTTTTTCCAGCAAAACTTCGGTGTAGGTCAATACCTTAGGATGGTCTTCTCCTTCAATCCCGGCCCGGCGGGCAGTGACACCGGTAGCAAGTACGACATGCTGGAAGCCTTCTTCGGCCAGCTTCTCTGCCGTAGCACGGCAGTTCAAGTGTAGTTTTACACCTGTGAGTTCAATTTGGCGGTTGTAGTAGCGCAGGGTTTCGCCGTATTCCTCCTTGCCGGGGATGCGCTTTGCCATGATAAACTGGCCCCCTATCTCGCTGTCTGCTTCGAAAAGGTGCACCTCGTGCCCCCGCTGTGCCGCTACCGTTGCTGCGGACAATCCGGCAGGCCCTGCTCCGACGACGGCAATTTTCCTCCTGGTCTTTGCAGGCAAATAATTCAGCTCCGTTTCGTTGCACGCTCTGGGATTGACGATACAGGAGGCGGTTTTCCCCTGGAAGGTGCGATCGAGGCAGGCCTGATTGCAGGCAATGCAGGTATTGATCTCGTCATCCCGGCCCTTCTGTGCTTTTTTGACAAATTCGGGGTCAGCCAGGAAGGGCCTGGCCATACTGACCATATCGGCGCAACCTGCTGCCAGCACCTGCTCAGCCACCCCGGGCATGTTAATGCGGTTGGAGGTGATGAGCGGGATGCCCACCTTACCCATCAGCCGCTTCGTCACCCAAGCAAAGCCTGCACGAGGCACCATCGTCGCAATAGTCGGCACGCGGGCTTCGTGCCATCCGATACCTGTATTGATCATCGTAGCGCCACTTTTTTCAACTTCTTTGGCCAGGAGCTCCACCTCTTCCCAGGTACTGCCATCCTCTACTAAGTCGAGCATGGACAAGCGGTAAATCAGGATAAAATCACGCCCGACCCTTTCCCGGATACGGCGCAGGATTTCCAACGGGAAGCGGATGCGGTTTTCAAAGGAGCCGCCCCACTCGTCTTTGCGCAAGTTGGTTTTTGATACGATAAACTCATTGATGAGATAGCCTTCACTGCCCATTACCTCCACACCGTCGTAACCTGCCTCTCTGGCCAGCGCAGCACATTTAGCAAAATCTTCGATGGTGCGCTGGATGCCCCGCCCTGTGAGTTCCCAGGGTTTAAAAGGCGAGATGGGCGACTGGATGGCAGAAGGAGCCACTGCCAGGGGGTGATAGCCATAACGCCCGGCATGCAGGATTTGCAGGCAGATCTTTCCACCCTCCCGATGAACGGCCTGAGTGACGATGCGGTGCTTCCTGGCTTCCTGCTGCGTGGTAAGCTTAGCGGCAAATGGTGCCGTCCAGCCCTGCCGGTTCGGAGCAATGCCACCAGTAACCATGAGGCCTGCGCCACCTCTTGCCCTTTCGGCAAAATAAGCAGCCATGCGTTCAAAACCATTTTTAGCCTCCTCCAACCGGGTGTGCATGCTGCCCATGAGTACGCGATTGGGCAGGCGGGTGAAGCCGAGGTCAAGGGGTGAAAAGAGCAGCGGGTATTTCATAAGCAGTAGGTTATCCTGCCGCTAATTTTCCCAGGGATGAAGCCCCGGAAGATCAACAGCAAAGTAGGAAGCGAAATTGCGATTTTATAAACAATTCTCCAGCAAGGCCGCAGCTATCTGCTGGACAAGGTCTTTTAAAGCTTGTTTGTGATTGGGTCGCTTGGTCAAAAACGGCCTTTTTTTCGTCCTGTTTTCATCTTTTTTCAAATCCGTAGCGCTGCTACGCTACTTCAAAAAGGTGAAAACCTGACTAAAAATTGCTCGTTTTCAGATACTGTATCATAAGTCCAATGGCAGCGGCCACCGCCAAATAACCTTTCACAGGCCGTCTCAATTTAGGATCCAAGGAAAAATATAATATACATTTGATTTTAAAAAACCATTTCCACTCCGGTCTTTTTGAAAATGATGGGTGTAATTAATGCCCTGTTTCTCGAGGTGTTTTTTGGAAAAATTTTCAATTCCTCCCACCCTCTTCTAAATAGTTACTAAAAACAATGACTTCTTCATAACAAAGAGAGCCTGTACAGGCTGTGCTTTTCTTTCCTTTGCAGTTTATTTGGCTCAGGAGCGCGGGAGGGACAGAGGAAAAAGGATTTTCCCCTCACTCTTTCCATTTTCCGGATTACCTTTGAGAGGAGGCGCAATTTTTCCTTCCGGAAAGATGTGCTCAACGGGCCAAATCCAAACAGCTTCGTAGTTGCGAAATTTCAACCCTGGTTTAGAAGGTTGAATGAGGTATCTGCTGTTGAGAGGTAGTACCCATGGACTTGCTAAACCTTCTAACATTTATTTTTTATGAAAACCATAACTCAGGTATTGCTGCTCGCTGTTGTGTTATTAGCGGGTTGCACGACAAAACCCGACAGGTTTCAGGCGTATGCCAAAGACTTCTGCACCTGCCTAAAGCCCATGGTCGAACTACAGCAGAAGTTCATGCAACTTTCCAGCGAAGGAAAGGAGGATGAACTCATGGAGCTGCTCATGCAGGGGCAACAGATGGATCAGGAAAGCCAAGCTTGTGTCGCGGGGCTGGAAGCAAAACACGGCACTATCGAAACGGAAGAAGATGAAAACAAAATGATGGAAGCGATGCGCAAAGCCTGCCCTGACATTGCACTGTTACTGGAGGAAGCAGCCAAGGACATTCCGGACAACTTGTTTGAGGATGGAGATATGTTTTTGGATGAAGATGCCGTAGATGAAGAACAGTAGCAAGGAGGCTGTATCAAAAGTCAACTGGCTGCGGCGGCGGCCAAATAACCTTTCAGAAAGGGACGTTTTTTTTTAAATTCCTTTGAAATCTTAAAAAAACGCCCCCATTTAGGAACGTGTCGGAAATAAGTTGGGTATTTCAGCGAGTGTATTTTGGGGGCTGGTAAGGCAGTGAAATAGGCGCATAGCCTTCGCTACGTAACTATTTCACTAACATAGCCAGCGCCCAAAAGACGCCGCCCAAATGCGTAAGTTATTTCCGACACGTTCCTTAAAGAATCTTATTCGCTGCCAAAGGGAGCAGTTTGACTTGTGAAACAGGCTCTATTTCCCTCACCCCCCAAACCCTTTGCTGTCAAAATACTCCTTAATCCAGCCATCCTGGCCGGTGTTCAGGTTTCCTCTTATTTCGATAAAAAGCTCATTCACGAAAGGTCTGGGGTCGGAGATCGGGCTTTGGTAATAGAGAAAATAGATGCTCTTGGACAAGCTTTGTATTTGCGACTGGATATCGAGGAACATTTTGTCGAGACCTTCGGTGTCGTCGGCCTTGAAGTACCGGTCAAGATCGCCTGCCAGCACTTTCAGGGAAGCCTCGTCGAGGTCGGGGCTGGCCAGGGCAGCGATATAGACCTGGCGGTTACCTAATGCCTGTTTTGCTGCGGTGAGGGTAATGGACTGCGAGGCATTGTGCCGCCCGTCAGTAAATATCACCAGGCTGCCGTCCACGATACTGTCAATGGTAAAATTATCTTTCCACAAACCGGCCATTTCGATTACAGCTCCGTAGAGATTGGTTGAATTGACCAGCCCGGTCTCGGGGATGGCATCTATCGCCGCCAGCAGGGCTGCTTTGTCTTTTGTAAAACCTTGGGCTTGGTTGGCCTTTGCGTCAAAGGTGTAAATCGCTATTTGTTGCTCGGGCAGTTTCATCTCAATCAGCGATTTGGCGGCCTTCTTGATCTGTGGAACCATTCCCTCCACGCTGCGGGTAATGTCGAGCAGCAAAATAGTTTTCAGCTCAAAAGGGATGAAACCCCGCCCTACCCTCAGGTCGGCTTCCGAATCGATTTTTCCCTTGTTTTCTGTGACGGCAAAATCATCCTCCACCAGGTCAGACACACCTTTATTGTAAAAATCCGTCACCTGAAAAAGCACCTTGACCATGCGGTTTTCAGGCACGACACCTACTTCAAAAGTTTTGAGCCGGTAAAAGTTGGAGAGATCAGCTGGCTCTGTATCCTTGTCTTTTTTACAGCCGACAGCAACTACGAGCACAAAAAAGAGGGACAATTTCAAGATGGAGGAAATAAATTTCATGATGGCATTTTTTTACACCAACGAATGGTTCTGTGATTTGATATGAAAGTGGTGTTAAAATTTCAACCCTTTAGGAACGTGTCGGAAATAACTTACGCATTTGGGCGCTGGCTGTGTTAGTGTAGTTACGTAGCTAAGGCTATGCTCCTATTTCACTGCCTTGCCAGCCCCCAAAATACACTCGCCGAAATACCCAACTTATTTCCGGCACGTTCCTAAATGGGAGAGTTGAGGGCTTCTCGATTTCACAAATGATCTTCAATTTAGAGCTTGTTTGCGTTTTGGTGCTTGAGCAGAAATGCTGGGGTTGGGCTGCCGGAGATAAAAACGAGCAATTTTTCGTCAATTTTTCTCCTTTTTTCCGTTGCGTAGCAGCGCTACGGAACTGAAAAAAGGGGGAAAAGTGGCGTAAAAGGGCCGTTTTTTAGCCAAGTGACCAAAACGCAAACAAGCTCTAAAACTCTTCACTATGAATTGGATTTCAGTCATTGTCATTGGCGCCATCGCCGGATGGCTTGCCGGACAGCTTTTCCGGGGCTACGGTTTTGGGCTTCTTGGAAACATCATCGTTGGCATTTTAGGTGGGATTATCGGCTTTTGGCTGTTGGGCAAGGTGGGCATCCAGCTTGGCAGCGGGTTGATCAGCACCATCCTGACGGGCGTTATTGGCTCGGTCGTGCTATTGTTCATCGTGGGACTATTTAAGCGAAAATAGGAGGCGAGCATACGTGAGGATTGCCATCAATACTCGTTTTCTATTAAAAAACAGCCTGGAAGGCATTGGCTTGTTCACCCATGAAGTGGTGCGGAGGCTGGTACAGGAACTCCCGCAGCATGAGTTTATCTTTTTTTTTGACCGGCCTTTTGATCCTTCTTTTATCTACGGGAAAAACGTGAAGCCCGTCGTGCTGTTTCCTCCAGCACGACATCCTTTTTTGTTCCTTTGGTGGTACGAATGGTCAGTAGCCCGGGCACTCAAAAAGTACAAAGCGGACGTCTTTCTGTCGCCCGACAATTTCCTGTCGCTGCGCACCCAGGTAAAAACTGTACTGGTCACGCACGACCTGGCTCAGGAGCATTACCCGGAGCAAATCCCCTTTTTGCACAGAAAATACTATCAGTTTTTCTCAAAGAAATTCAACCACCGCGCCGACAGGATCGTGACTGTGAGCCGCTTCACCCGGGATGACCTCGTAAAGCGATATGGGATTCCGCAGGGAAAGATTTCGATTGCCTGCAACGGCTGCCGGGCCTTTTTCAAACCGCTCGGAGAAGTGGAGCGACAGCACACCCGCCAGAAGTATTCCGGCGGGATGCCGTATTTTTTGTATGTTGGCGCTGTGCACCCGCGCAAAAACGTGCACCGACTCATTGCGGCTTTTGATTTGTTTAAAAAAAATACCGGTGCACCGCTGCAACTCCTGATCGTCGGACGCTTTGCCTGGAAAGCAGGTGCAGTACAAGATGCCTGGCGAGTTGCCTGTCATCAACCAGAAATACACTTTTTGGGTTATGTAGAGGATGGCACTCTGGCTGCACTGACAGGGGCTGCTTTTGCCAGCACTTACGTTTCCTTGTTTGAAGGATTTGGGGTGCCTGTTTTAGAAGCAATGCACTGCGACGTGCCCTCCATCACCTCCAATGTTTCTTCATTGCCCGAAGTGGTGGGGAAGGCAGGCCTGAAGGTCAATCCGGAGTCTGTAGAGGAAATTGCAGGAGCCATGCAGCGTCTTTGGGAAGACGAGTCCCTCTACCAGGCTCTGGTGGCACAAGGCAGGCAGCAACGCAAGAAGTTCAGCTGGCAAAAAGCTACTGAAGTCGTCCGGGAGGCATTGACAGCAAAGGAGTGACCCCAGGCTGGGCTTTGCTTTGCAAGGAAGCGAGTTTCAAAGGGCCATTGAGCAGGCTATTGTTCCACCATAATTAAACTGAGAAATGTCATTATTCGGATTTTTAAAACAACCCAAGCCAGTTGGCTTTGATTACAAGCCCCGGTTTTACGATCAAAAGAAGGAAGAATTTCAGCGGCGTCTGCGGGAAGCACAGGAGCTGAAAGGCGATGACCCCGAAGTTGTCAAGTTGCGCATTCGCAGGAGTTTGCAGCGCAAGAGCAGTTACTTAGCGGGAGCCCAGGCCCGCCAAAAGCAGGTACTTCGGTCAAACCTGATGCTGCTGGTGATTATTGTCGTTCTGATAGCCCTGACGATCGCAGCGATTGAGATATATTTGCCCCGAATCATTCAGATTTTTGAATAAAAAGGATCCAAAAAATGGCTGACATCATTCAGCTTCTGCCGGAATCCATTGCCAACCAGATAGCAGCCGGTGAGGTCGTTCAGCGGCCTGCTTCTGTGGTCAAGGAGTTGATGGAAAACGCCATAGACGCAGGCGCTACCAGCATTAAGCTCATTGTTCGGGAAGCCGGAAAGTTGCTGATACAAGTAATAGACAATGGCTGCGGCATGTCGGATACCGATGCCCGCATGAGTTTCGAGCGGCATGCTACTTCCAAGATCAGGGAAGCTAAAGATCTGTTCTCCATTCGCACAATGGGGTTCCGCGGAGAAGCAATGGCATCCATTGCAGCCGTAGCCCAGGTGGAGATGCGTACCCGCATTCACAAAGAAGAACTGGGCACCCGCCTCGTCGTGGAGGCTTCGAAGCTGACCGTACACGAGCCTTGCCAATGCGTAGCAGGCACGAATATCTCCGTCAAAAATCTGTTTTACAACGTGCCTGCCCGACGCAGCTTCCTAAAGTCCAATCCCATAGAAATGCGGCATATCCTGGACGAGTTTCAACGCATAGCCCTGGCCAATACAGACGTGTTTTTTTCCCTGCACAACAACGGCGACGAAATTTTTCATTTGCCCCCTGCCAATTTGCGGCAGCGAATCGTCAACATTTTCGGCAATTCCTTCAACCCCAAGTTAGTCCCCGTAGCCGAGGAAACGGATGTGATGAAGATCTCGGGATTCATCGGCAAGCCCGAATTTGCAAGAAAAACCAGGGGCGAACAGATGTTCTTCGTCAACCAGCGCTTTATCAAAAGCGGCTATCTACACCATGCCGTCATGCAGGCCTACGAAGAGTTGTTGCCCAAAGAGACCTTTCCCTTTTACATCCTTTTCATCGAAATATCCCCCGACCGCATTGACATCAACGTTCACCCCACCAAGCAGGAAATCAAGTTCGACGACGAACGAATCGTTTACAATTACCTGAAAGTCGTGGTGCGCCATGCCTTAGGCCAGCACAACATCACCCCTACCCTGGACTTTGAACAGGAAACCAGCTTCTCAAACACCCGGAACTTTGGCCTGCCTTTAAATCCGGCACCCCGGGAAGATTTCGAAAAGGAACTCTCGCAAACTCCAGTGGGCGAAAGCGGAAAAAAGGAGGATGCGAACTTTGGCTTCGAGAGGGGGCTATCGGCCCGGGAGCGCTCTAACCTGAAAAACTGGCAAAAGCTTTTTGAAAATTTACCCGACCCCGGAGAGGAAAGCTCCCCGGTAGGAGGTAGCAAAGCAGGGCCGTCCATCACAATTGAAAGCGAGTGGTCTTCAGGAGGTGAACTGGACGACAAGAGCAGCTCCTTTTCCCGACAGCAAAAAGAGCCTTACCAGATTCACGCTTCCTACATCGTCAGCCAGATCAAATCGGGCTTTATTTTAATTGATCAACAAGCCTCCCACGAGCGGATCCTCTACGAGCGCTACCTGGAAATGCTGGAGACCCGGCAGTCCTGGACCCAGCAGGAGCTTTTTCCCAGGACGATCAACCTGCCCACGAGTGATGCTACCCTGCTGCGGGAAATCTTGCCCGAGGTCAATTTATTGGGCTTTGACATTCAGGAGTTTGGCAAAGACGCCTTCATCATCCATGGCGTGCCAGCAGAGCTGCCGGGTGGAAAAAGCGAAACCCGAATCATCGAATCCCTCATTGAGCGATTTAAATCAAACCTGGAATTGCGCCTGGACATCCGGGAGAACCTGGCCCGCTCCATGGCCCGCAGCACTGCCATCCGACACAACCAGCCACTGACGGTGCAGGAAATGCAGGAGCTGATTGACAAGCTTTTCGCCTGCACCATGCCTTTCAAAAGCCCCTCGGGGCGCAATTGCTTTTTGACCTTTGAACTGGAGGAGTTAGAGGAGAAATTTAAGAATGGGTAGCCTGGCCTACCCCAGAAGGGAGAATGGAGGAAAAGCCTTCCCTCCATTCTCTTGCTTCAGGATTTATTTCTTCTTACCCATTTTGGACTTCCATTCACTAATGGACTCGTTGTTCAGACGCTCGTAGTCCTTGCTACCTGCCTCAATGGCCATAGCTTTTGACTTTTCTGCAACGGCAATAGCCTCGCTGTATTTGCCCAGGGCTGCAAGCACCAGCGACTCCTGGCGGAGCTTCCAGAAGCGCGGCTCTTTTTCGTTGGATTTGTGAATCCACTCATAAGCCTGGTTCAAGTCCTTGCCTGCCTGGAAATAGTACTGACCTGCGCTGTAATAGTCGTTGGAGCTGGGGCCTGCCATCACGTTAGCGATATTTTTGGTGACGACTTCATCCGTATTCAGGGCCACCTCAAATGATACAGCTGTCTTTTCCCAAACCAGGGTGATAGTGCAGGCATCGTTGCGGAGGTTGCCAATGTCAATCAAGAAAGTTTCCATGTCGAAAGGCAGCGCCGTGGGTGTAACTTTGATGCGGAGTGCTTCCTTGCTTGCGTCCCAAGTTTCAGGAAGGCCGCCGTTATCTGTGTCTGTATAAAAGATGACGTCCCAGGAAGTTGGGTTGGGCACAGTGTACAAGGCGTAAGAGCCTGCTTTCAACTCCTTGCCTCCGATTTTAACCCGATCGCTGAAAGACACCACTGTATTCATGTTGGCACCCGTGCGCCACATTTCGCCCCAGGGAAGGAGGCCTCCAAAAATGGTGCGTCCTCTCATACTCGGACGGCTGTATTCAATTTTAATGGTCGTAAGACCGGCTACTTGCTCCACCTTGCAAAAGGGGCTGGGAGCGGGTGTTTTGATTTGGGCACTTGCAAGGCTGAACATGCCTGCCACGGCCAGAACGGTGAAAGTCAATAATGCTTTTTTCATTTTAATAAATTTAGTTTCACAATCAGTTTTACTTGAAATTTTGTAAAATAATGGGCGTGAAGATAGGCCATTCTCAATAAAAACAGGGTTTAAGCCAACACACCTTAACAGTTTGGTAAAAGTCAGAGCCTGGCGACCCAGACATAGCACTGCCTCCGATATTTCAAAAAAGAGGAGGACACTCCTCCTTTGGACAGCTTTCAGGGCGTTCGGTTTTTCTCTAAAAAAAGACCCCGCTGCTGCCGGATTGCCTACTGTCCGACGGTATTTTTCCTAAGTTTGCACATCTTTTAGAGCTTGTTTGCGTTTTGGTGCTTGAGCAGAGATGCTGTTAGGATTGAGCTTGCCAGGCTAAAAAGGTGTCTTTTCCGCCCAGAGCCAAGCCAATTTTTCAGCAATAACTAAGGCTATTCCTTCAAAGTTTCCTTTGCTCTGGACAAAAAATCCTTTCTTTTTATCTCCGGCAGCCCAACCCCAACAGCATCTGAAAACGAGCAATTCTTTGTCCGATTTTTAGCTTTTTAAAGTTGCATAGCAGCGCTACGCAACGGAAAAAAAGGGGAAAGTGGCGTAAAAGGGCCGTTTTTTAGCCAAGTAACCAAATCGCAAACAAGCTCTATGGGATTAACCACCAACCAAGATGGCTTTCGTAGTATCAGCAAGGAAATATCGCCCGGCCCGGTTTGAGGACGTTGTAGGGCAGGAACACGTTTCCCAGACCCTGAAAAAGGCGTTGCAGACCGACCACGTAGCACACGCCTTCCTGTTTTGTGGCCCGCGGGGTGTCGGCAAGACGACCTGCGCCCGCATTTTGGCTAAAGTGCTGAACTGCCAAAACGTATCAAAAGACTTTGAGCCTTGCGGCGAGTGCGAGAGTTGCAGGGCTTTCAACGAGAACACCTCGTTCAACATCATAGAACTTGACGCTGCCTCCTACAACAGCGTTGACCACATCCGGGCACTGGTAGAGCAGGTGCGCTTTCAGCCGCAGCAGGGCAAGTACAAAGTCTATATCATTGACGAGGTGCACATGCTGTCTCCGGCAGCATTCAACGCCTTTTTGAAAACCCTGGAAGAGCCGCCACCCTATGCCATCTTCATTCTGGCAACGACCGAAAAGCACAAGATTATTCCAACCATCCTCTCCCGATGCCAGGTTTTTGATTTTAAAAGAATACAAACCAGGGACATGGTCGCTCACCTGCAATTCATCTGCGATCAGGAAGGCATTCAAGCAGAGGAGGAGGCACTGCACGTTATCGCCCAGAAAGCCGACGGCGCCTTGCGGGATGCCTTGTCCATCTTTGATCGCATTGTCAGCTCAGCAGGTGAAAAGGTCACTTACGAAGTTGTCATCACCAACCTCAACGTCCTCGACCACGATTACTTTTTCCGCTTCACCGACGCACTGCTGACCCAACACCTGTCGGAGGTCTTGTTGATTTTTGACGAAGTGCTAAAGAATGGATTTGAAGGCGATCTCTTCGTCAACGGACTGGCAGAACATTTGCGCAACCTGCTCATCTGCAAGGATGAAGCAACCTTAAGGCTGCTCGAAGTCGGCGACTCACTGCGCGAGCGCTACCGACAGCAGGCTGGCATAGCTCCTGCGTCCTTCCTGCTCACGGCCATTAATCTCTGCAACGACTGCGATATCAACTACAAAATGGCCAGAGCCAAGCGCCTCCACGTAGAAATGGCGCTGATAAAAATGTGCTACATCGGCGAAGCCCGGCGACTGGCAACCTCAGGTACGACACCACCAGCCAGTACTCCAGCACCTGCCGCCAATCCGGAAAAAAAAACGGCTGACCTGAAATCCGGTACCTCTGCCGGCCAGGAAACACAAGCCAAAACGGAGACTGCCGCCACCAAAACACCGGAACAAAAAAGAGAACATCCACCTGCAGCAGGCTTGGAGCCTGCTGCACCAGCAAGACTTGCAGAGGAAGGCAGTTCTTCCGACCCCGAGGTAGATACCCTCTCCCCTGCATCAGAGGAAGCACACAAGGTACTGCCGGTCGCCATAGAGCAAGGAAGCCGCTTGGAAGAACTCAATGGTGAAACAGGCACAGGCCGGGAGACAACGGCCGTAGCAACGCAAACACCACCCCCTTCTCTGCAAAGGCCTAAGTCTGGCAGCCTGCCGGTTTTGCCGCGGCTTGACTCGCTTCACACTGAAGTCGCAGCAGAAGAAATCAGCAACCACAATACAAAAGAAGAAGCTAAGCTGACGCTCCAGGATCTGCACCAGGCCTGGGCTTCCTACCTGGAAGCCCTGGATAAAGACTCCGTAAAATCCATGCTGAAAGGAGCTGACGTCAGCATTCAGGGAGAACAGGTGACCGTCATAGTTGGCTCGGCACTGGCTGAAAATACCATCCGACAGGAAACTGGCCTGATGCAATTCCTGAGGGAAAGCCTCCATGCCCCCAAATTGGATCTGAATATAAGGTTGGATCCTTCCCGCTCCAATGCCGTCCCCACCAAGTCCAAACGCCTGACTGACAGCGAGAAATACTGGGCGATGAAGGCTCTCAATCCTCTGGTGGACGAGGTGCGGAAGCGATTTGATCTGAATCTTGACAACGCCGGCTAAGCCCGCTGTCCAACCTGTGCAGAAGAATTGCTAGAGCGTAAAAACGATGCTCCTCCATGTGCAGACAGGAGGAGCTTCTTAAGAGTTTGTTTGCGATTGGGTCACTTGGCTAAAAAACGGCCCTTTTACGCCACTTTTCCCCCTTTTTTCTGTTGCGTAGCGCTGCTACGCAACAGAAAAAAGGAGAAAAATTGACGAAAACTTGCTCGTTTTCAGATGCTGTTGGGATAGGGTTGCCGGAGGTGAAAAGGCGACTTTTCAGGCTGATAAGCTCAATTCAACCTGCATCTCTGCTCAAGCACCAAAACGCAAACAAGCTCTAAAAAATTCGTAACTGCCAAGTAGTGGCAATAATTCAAAGTTTTTAAAAAAGATATCTACTGCCAGGCGGCTATTCCTGGCTCAAAAAACATCTGCCATGGAGGAAAAAACAACAAATGCAAACGCCGAAACCGCCAAAGACAGAAATTACCGGATCATTGACCCGGGCACACTTCCGCATCGCGACTTTCACCAGTTCATCGTCGGCTCAATTGCTCCCCGGCCCATTGCTTTCGTCAGCACAGTGGACAAAGACGGCAACCCCAACCTGGCACCGTATAGCTTTTTCAATGCTTTCAGTTCCAATCCGCCGATTTTTGTTTTTTCTTCCAACCGCAGGGGTACCAATAATACGACTAAGGACACCCTGGCCAACGTGCGGGAAGTACCCGAAGTGGTCATCAACGCCGTGACCTATGACATCGTCAGAAAAGCAGCCGTCTGTGGAGCACAATTTCCGCGGGGAATCAACGAATTTGAAAAAAGCGGCCTGACTCCCCTCCCTGCAGACCTCGTTCGTCCTTTTCGGGTGAAGGAATCACCAGTCAACTTCGAATGCAAGGTGACCGACATCATCACACTGGGAGACCAGGGCGGGGCAGGACACCTGATAATCTGCCATATGCTGCGCATGCACATCCTGGAAGAAGTCATTGACGAACGGGGTCGCATCATCCCCCACAAGCTCGATCTGATGGGTCGTCTTGGCCGCTCTTACTACGTTCGGGCCAGCGGCGATGCAGTTCACACCATCGTGCAATCCATCGAAACTATGTGTATCGGATACGACCAACTACCACCGAGCATCCGCCATAGCACTGTTTTTACCGGCAACAACATCGGGCAACTGGCCGGCCTCCACGAAATACCCTCCCGGGAAGAAGTGCTGGCACTGAAAGAAACAGATGACAGGATCCAGCATATTCTTGCCTCCCCTACCCCACTTGAGAACCTGCACTACTACGCCAAAGAAATCCTGGAAAAGGAAGAGGAGCTACGTCCCCTCGCCGGAAAAATTGCCTGGTTGGGGCAATATCTGGAAGAAACAGATCAGCACCACAGGCCGTAGTTTGTACGTAAACACACGGTAAACCCCTCCCTTCCTCAACTCTCTTCACCGGCAACAGGTCATCCAGGCAAGAGAGGGTTGACTGCCAGACGCTGGTGGGCATCCGGCAGGTGTTCAAAAGAAGACTTGGTTGGGTTGCTACCTGTCCAGTGATAGTCAGCTTTCTATCAGGGGCATCTGTGTCTTGCTCGGTTGTGTCGTCTGCTGCTTCACAGGTGGTTTTTCGCCAAAGAGGACGGCGCGGTTGGGCTGGGGTGGTGGGTTGACGGCACGCTTACTTTTGTGTGTTGTTTAGAGCTTGTTTGCGATTTGGTCACTTGGTAAAAACGGCCCTCTTTCGTCCTGTTTTCACCTTTTTTCAGTTCCGTAGCGCTGCTATGCAACTTCAAAAAGCTAAAGACCTGACAAAAAATTGCTCGTTTTTAGCTGCGGTTGGGCTACCGGAGATAAAAAGAATGGATTTTTTGTCCAGAGCAAAGCAAATTTTGAAGGAATAGCCACGGCTATTGCTGAAAAATTTGCTTGGCGCTGGGTGGAAAAGACACCTTTTTAGCCCGGTAAGGAACGTGCCGGAAATAAGTTGGGTATTTCGGCGAGTGTGTTTTGGGGGCTGGCAAGGCAGTGAAATAGGCGCATAACCTTAGCTACGTAACTATTTCACTAACACAGCCAGCACCCAAAAGACGCCGCCCAAGTGCGTAAGTTATTTCCGACACGTTCCTTAACTCAATTCTAACAGCATCTCTGCTCAAGCACCAAAACGCAAACAAACTCTAAATCAGAAAATCAGATTACCCACAGACCTTCGTACGGAACCATTTTTTGTAAGTACCCAGGAGGGTGTGAGAGGAGGAAGAAAAATAAACTTTTTTCTCCCTCCTCCTGCAATTCGCAGGGTAGGGAGAATTTTCAGTTTTCCCCCAAAAACACTCCTTGCTAAGTAGTTAGAAACAGGGCACTAATAAATTGTACCCATCATTTTAAAAAGGGCCGTAGTGGAAATGGTTTTTAAAAGTAAAATGTACATCCTGCTTTTTCTTCAATCCTTAGTTGATAACAGCATTTATTTTTTCCCAAAGTGCATTGTCGAATCCCGAAACAGCAAAGTTGGGATTTTCGGGATTAGAAGCGTTTCCCATTCTTACAATAACCATTTTTCTGCTGGGCACCACATATATTCGTTGGTCCTTGGCTCCCATGGCAGCAAACATATCTGCTGGTGCATTAGGCACCAAAAAGCCCTCATATATTGTTTGCTCCCCAGGTACCATAAAGTTTACTTTTCCGTTCAACCACCACAGATATCCGTAAGAGGGGTTTATGGATTGCGACGTGCTGATGCTTTCGTTGAAATAAATTTCATTGATTATCTGCTCGTCTTTCCATTTTCCTTTGTTTAAAGCCATAAGTCCGAATCTTGCCATGCTTCTTGTATCGCTGTGGTATATGGTGAAAATCAAACCGAAATTCCAATAACCGCTCATTCCGATTTTGTTTTTCAGCTTTTCATTGAAATAAGTCTCAAAACTTTGGTTGCTAGCTTCGGTCACTACATCTGTCAGTTTTTGAAAAACATTGCCATAAGCCCACCTTGTGCCTGCATCTGCAACATAGGTAAGGTTGGGCTTTATCACTAATTGCCTGGTGTCATCAATTCCCGATGTCATTGTCAGTAGATGTTTTACCTTTATCAGGTTTTCTTTTTCTAAAGGCATATTCGTCCATTTTGTTCCTAAGTAATCGGACGCTTTATCGTTTATGCTTAACAAATTTTCCTGTTGGGCTATGCCTGTTGTCGTTGCCACCAAAGTTTTGCCTGCGCTGTTCCATTCCCATTCGGCAGAGGGGCTATGTCCGTTAAAATATTCCTCCATAGCAATTCTGCCGTTTACCAATATCATAAATGACTTAGTATTCTTTTGAGCAAGAAAAGTTTTTAACTCCTCAATGGAGCTTGTATCCCAGCCTAATTGCGAAACGGAAATCCTTTCCCATTCCGTGCCTGAATTCGCAGGGAAGTACATAGACGGGTTAACTGGAGTTTTCACCAGATCGTCATCTTTGCTACAACTTATCAATGACAATATCACAAATAACAATATGCTGGCATTTTCCATATCGCAATGTTATTGAGAGCTTGTTTGCGATTGGGTCACTTGGCTAAAAACGGCTCTTTTACGCCACTTTTTCCCCTTTTTTCAGTTCCGTAGCGCTGCTACGCAACGGAAAAAAGGAGAAAAATTGACGAAAAACTGCTCATTTTTCCTCAAGCACCAAAACGCAAACACGCTCTCAAAATTAAATTGTAACTACCGAGTAGCTGTTTGAATTGAGCTTATGGGACTAAAAAGTCGTCTTTCTCGTCCAAAGCAAGGCAAATTTTTCAACAATAGCATTGGGTATTCCTTCAAAATTTCCTTCGTTCTGGAGGAAAATCCATCCTTTTTTCTCGGGCAGCCAAATCCAAACAGCTTCTTACTGAAGTCTTCTACACTACCTGCCTCCTTTCGGGCGAGGGTACAGATTGGAAGCGGTTACCGCCGGGAGGTTTTTCAGCCTCCTTTAGAGCTTGTTTGCGATTGGGCCACTTGGCCAAAAACGGCCCTTTCCCGTCCTGTTTTCACTTCTTTTTAAATCCGTAGCGCTGCTACGCAACGGAAAAAAGGAGAAAAATTGACGAAAAATTACTCGTTTTTAGCTCAAGCACCAAAACGCAAACAAGCTCTAACGCTAATCTGGGAAAAACTGTCTAATTTCGTCAGCCCGAAACAGCAGGGGCCGTAGCGAATTCTTTTGAGTGCTTGTTTTAGATCAGAAGTCTGAGCTAAAAATGACCAAAAAAAAGTCGGCTCGAGCCAGATGACCAGGCTTCAAACCAGATTCCGGTCAGTCCAAAGACAAGACGATATTTCTTAGAGCAAGTTGGGGTTCTGGTACTTGAGCCGAAATGTTGTTTGAATCGAGCTTACCGAGCTAAATCCAAACAGTTTCTTACATTAAGGAACGTGTCGGAAATAACTTACGCATTTGGGCGGCGTCTTTTGGGCGCTGGCTGTGTTAGTGGAATAGTTACGTAGCTAAGGCTATGCGCCTATTTCACTGCCTTGCCAGCCTCCAAAATACACTCGCCGAAATACCCAACTTATTTTCGGCACGTTCCTAAGCACCGCTCCTGACTTACCCGAGGCTGTGCCAAAGGTCAAACTGCCACCTTTGGCCTATTGGACTTGTGAGGCAGCCTCACGGGGGACGACGAGTAAGAGCTTGTTTGCGATTTGGTCACTTAGCTGAAAAGCGGCCCTTTTACGCCACTTTTCCCCCTTCTTTGCGTCCCGTAGCGCTGCTACGCAACGGAAAAAAGGAGAAAAATTGACGAAAAATTGCTCGTTTTCAGATGCTGTTGGGGTTGGGCTGACGGTGCTCAATCCCAACAGCATCTCTGCTCATGCACCAAAACGCAAACAAGTTCTAAATGATTTCAACTGCCAAATCATCTTCCAACGACTTTTGAGTCAACTCAAACAAAGACAAATCACCTTATGCCTGACAGAACCATCATGCCTGAAATCAGGGAGGTAAAAAACCTGGTCGTACCTCCGCCAGTGCTTTGGCATTTGTCCAATGGTGTTCCGGTATATGAAACGAACCTAGGAACACAGGACATCATAAAGCTGGACATGGTCTTTTTCGCCGGGAGGCCCTGTGAACACAAAAAGCTGGTTTCCAGAACCACCGCAGCCATGCTCAAGGAAGGTACAGCCCACTATTCTTCTGCCGATATTGCCGAGCTGGTGGACTACTACGGAGGTACACTTTCTCTGCCAATAAGCCTGGACACCTCCAGCGTTTTGCTGTATTCTCTACGGAAACATTTTGACAGGTTGTTGCCCGTTGTCACGGGGCTGCTCTCAGAGCCGACCTTCCCTCAGGAAGAGCTGGAGGCTTTTGTCAAGCGAAACAAGCGTCGCCTGCAGGTAGAGTTGACAAAAAACGACGTCGTGGCTTACCGGCATTTTACAGAAATGCTCTACGGAACAGAACACCCCTACGGCTACAACAGCTTTCCCGAGACCTATGATGCTGTAAAACGGGAAGACCTACAACGGCACTTTCAAGACAACTACACGACGGGGAATTGCCTCATTTTCCTGAGTGGAAAAGTTGACAAGGAAATCCGAAGCCTCCTGGATGAGCACCTGGGGAAGGCCATGTTGCCCGGGGAGCGCAGGCAGGTCGCCGTGCCAAGTGCTACGACCCGTCCACAAAAAGTAAAAATCGCCCACCCTGATTCCGTGCAGACGGCTGTCCGGGTGGGGCGCCGCCTGTTCAATCGCGACCACGAGGACTACAACGGCATGTACGTCCTCAACACGATCCTGGGCGGTTATTTCAGCTCCCGCCTCATGGCAAATATCCGGGAAGACAAAGGATACACCTATAATATTTACAGTTCACACGACATCATGCTCCGCGGAGGGTATTTTTACGTAGGCACAGAAGTGGGCAATGAGTTCGTGGAGGCTACCCTTCGGGAAATTTACCACGAGATGGATCGCCTACAGAAAGAACCGGTGGGTAAGGAAGAGTTGACAATGGTGAAAAATTATCTTTTGGGCAACCTGCTGACCAACCTCGATGGACCTTTCAACATTGCAGAGGTGGTGAAAACATTTGTCACCGAAGGCCTACCCTTGAGTACTTTTGAGGAACTGGCCAAATACATCGGCTCCGTACAGCCGGAACAACTACAGGAACTGGCAGGTAAATATTTCAAAAAAGATGACTTGTGGGAAGTGGTGGTCTGATGCAATGGCGTTTCAGGAAGAAAGAACCCTCAGGGAGATGGGATGAAGGATGAAAAAACACGAGAAAGTGCGTTGTCTTAAAAAAATTTTGCTGGACGCGGTTGTAAGGCCACACTACCGTACCTTTTTGGAAAAGATAGAAGAAACCTTGCTTTGAGCACTCTGAATTCAACACCACACGATGCCATCAGCCCCCAAACTCCAAAGGAGTGGCATTATTCTAAACCATGTTTGGTACGACTTACAACTTACAGCCGGGGAGGCTGGAATTTTGCCTTCTGAAAACAATCCCTGCTAAACAGTTGCGATTTCTTAAATAATTATGGGAATTTCTTTTGCTTTGTACCGCTTTTCAAAAAAGCAAGTGGCCGGGTGGCTCCTGTTGCTTTTATACAAGCGGGAGGACAGACTTTTTACCCGGCACCGGATGCAGGAATGACGGTTAAGAATATCAAAAATTGAGGAACTAAGATTAATGAAACTCTTTAGCTTTTTTACGCAAGAATTGGCAATTGACCTGGGCACTGCCAATACGCTAATCATGAGCGATGGAAAAGTCGTGGTAGATGAACCATCCATCGTCGCAGTGGACCGCCGTTCGGGCGAGACAATTGCCGTGGGGAACAGAGCCATGCAAATGCACGAAAAGACCCACGAAAACATCAAGACTATTCGCCCTCTGAGAGATGGAGTAATTGCCGACTTCCAGGCAGCAGAGAACATGATCGAAGGCCTGATCAACATGATCGGCAACCGGCGCCGCTTTTTCTCTCACCTGAAAATGGTCATTTGTATTCCTTCTGGCATCACGGAAGTAGAAAAACGAGCCGTTTTTGACTCGGCAGACCACGTTGACTCCAAAGAAACCTACCTCATCCACGAGCCAATGGCCGCTGCACTCGGCATCGGGCTTGAGGTGGAAGAGCCTATCGGCAATGTGATCATTGACATCGGAGGAGGTACCACGGAAATTGCAGTCATCGCACTGTCGGGAATCGTCTGCGACCAGTCCATCCGCACTGCAGGCGACGAATTTACTGCCGACATCATTGACTACATGAAGCGGGCACACAACATGCTCATCGGAGAGCGCACAGCCGAGCAGATAAAAATTCACGTCGGCTCAGCTCTGCACGAGCTGGAAAGCCCCCCACCCGACTACGCCGTCAATGGCCGGGACCTGATGACCGGTATTCCAAAACAAACTATTATCTCCTATCACGAAGTAGCCCAGGCTATTGACAAATCCATTAACAAGGTTGAAGAGGCCGTAATGAAGGCTCTCGAATCTACACCACCCGAACTGGCCGCTGACATTTACAGAACCGGCCTCTACCTCACCGGCGGCGGTGCCTTGTTGCGGGGGTTTGACAAGCGCCTCAGCGCAAAAACAAAATTGCCGGTTTACATCGCGGAAGACCCCCTGCGGGCTGTTGTAAGAGGCACGGGAATCGCTCTAAAAAACACGGATCGTTTCTCTTTCTTAATTGACCGGAAAAGCGTTTGATGGCTGATTGGTTAAATGATTTTACCTTTAGAGCATGTTGGAGATTTGGCCACTTGGCTAAGAATAGCCCTTTTTCGCCTGCTTTTTACCTTTTTTCAACTCCGTAGAGAGGCTACTCCACTTCAAAAAGGTAAGAACCGGGCAAAAAATTGCTCGTTTTCAGATGCTGTTTGGATTGGGCTGCCGGAGCTTGATTCCAACAACATCTCGGCCCAATCTCCAAAACTCCAACATGTTCTTACAGAATTGTGAGGTTTGTTTAGCTATTCAACTGTTATAACCATTTGCCCATGTTTAACCTTCTCCAGCTTTTTCTCAAACTGAGCAGTGTGTTCCTGTTTATCGTGCTGGAGATCGTGTGTTTCTCACTGATCGTGAAGTACAACCAGCGACAAAGTGAGATCTACGTAAACACCGTCAATAATTTCACGGGCTACCTGCAGGCCAAAGCAGCAGTCACATCCCAGTACTTCCAGCTTTATTCTGAAAATAAGCGCCTCGCACGGGAAAACGCACTCCTGTTCGACCGGCTGTCCAATGTGGGAATCAATCTACCTGCACCACTTGATACGGTCTGGGCCGACTCGCTGACACCCCAGTACAGCTACATCGAAGCACGAATTATTCAGAACTCCATCAACAAAAACCACAACTATATCACACTCGACAAGGGAAGCAAAGATGGCGTTGAGCCGCACAGCGGCGTGGTGACGGCAAACGGCGTGGCGGGCATCGTGCGAAAGGTGTCGGAGCACTACTCTGTGGCTATGTCTATCCTGCACCGCCAAACCCGAATCAGCGCTCGCTTGCGGCACAAGGGGTATTTCGGGCCACTCCTGTGGGATAGCCAGGACATCCACACCTTTAAGCTCACCGACATCTCCAAAGACAAAGCCGTAGCAATAGGCGACACCGTGGAAACCAGCGGCTACTCCGCCATATTTCCCGAAGGGATCGTGCTGGGTGTGGTAGATAAATTCTGGATAGAGCCTGGCAGCAATTATTTCACCATCCAGGTAAAATCCAGTCTTGACATGAGCAACCTGCAACACGTGTACATCGTGCAGAACCGCTTCAGAAAAGAGCAAAGCCAACTCGAACAGGCAGTAAGAAAGGAAGATGAATAATACCATAGTCACCAATGTTTGGCGCTTTATCGGATTGGTCCTGCTTCAAGGGCTGGTATTCCGCAACGTCGGAGCCGGATGGGAAAATTTTCCCTACCTGAACATTATTCTATTCCCAATTTTCATCCTGCTGTTGCCCTTGCGCCTGCCCAAAACAACCGTCATCCTGTTGGGCTTCCTCATCGGCATCGCCGTTGATTTTTTTTACAATTCAATGGGATTGCACGCCAGTGCTGCCGTCTTTACCGCCTTTATGCGGCCCTTTGTTTTAAATATCCTGGAGCCAAGAGGTGGATACAACATGAATTACAGCCCCACCGCATCGCGCATGGGACTCAACTGGTTCCTTCGGTATGCCGCAATTCTCATGTTCCTGCATCTGTTTTTTTATTTTTCCGCAGAAGCTTTTACTTTCGTCTATATCGTGGATATCTTAGCAAAAACAATGATCAGCTTCGTCGTGTCCATGGTCTTTATTCTGATTTACCAACTTCTCCTGAACCCAACTGATTGAGCAGGAGCAAAGGCCGCCGCAGAATCAGCGCTGAACCCGCCTGAAGCTTCAAAGCGACCCAACAATCAACAATCCAATAATCCTGAGTCTTGGGCGAACAATTTAAAAACAGGCAATTTACCATCCTCGCAGTTTTCGTGATCACCGCTCTGATCCTGGTGGTGAGGGCATTCCAATTGCAGATTCTCGACGATAGTTTCAAAATCAAAGCCGACGCCGTGGCAATGAGCAAGGTGACCACTTACCCTGCCCGAGGCCTCATCTACGACCGAAACGGAAACCTGCTAATCAACAATACCCCCGTCTATGACCTGATGGTCATCTACAACCAGGTGCGAACGACGATGGACACAACCAAGTTCTGCACCATCCTGGGCATAAGCAAAGCCTCATTTTTGGAGCGGCTCAACAAAGATTTCAGAAACGACAAGCGTTTCAGCAAGTTCAAGCCCTTTGTCTTTATGGACAAAATTTCCCCCGAAATTTATGCTCAGCTCCAGGAGAGCCTGTATGAGTTCCCGGGGTTTTTCGTCCAGGTAAGAAACATTCGCAGCTACCCCGTTAAGCATGCGGCTCACCTGCTGGGTTACATCACCGAGGTCAACGACGACGACATTAAAAAATCAAAAGGCGAATATGTCATGGGGGACTACATCGGCGCCAGCGGCCTGGAGGCTTCTTACGAACAAGTGCTCAAAGGGACAAAAGGATATCGGTACGTGCTGAAAGACAACCTGGGAAGAGACATCGGAAAATTTCAGGATGGCAAGCGGGACACCCTCCCCCAGTCGGGTTTCGACCTTATCTCCACCATAGACATCAACCTGCAGGCTTATGCTGAAAGCCTGATGGTCAATAAGATAGGTGCCATAGTTGCCATCGAACCCAAAACTGGCGAGATACTGGCCTTCCTCAGCTCCCCGGGCTATGACCCCAACCTGATGGTAATCGGCCAGGACAGAGGCAAGGCCTTCATGCAACTGCAAAGCGACAAATCCAAACCGCTGTTTAACCGGGCTATCATGGCGGAATACCCTCCCGGCTCCACCTTCAAAGCCACCGTTGGGTTGATAGGAATGCAAATGGGCGTCATCACACCCGAAACGGGCTTCAGCTGCCCGGGCTACTACGTCAACGGCGCCAGGGACATCCGAAAGTGCAGAAGCCACCCATTCCCCGCCAATGTCGCTACCGCCCTGCAATGGTCCTGCAACTCGTACTTCTTCCGAACCTTCCGGGAAATCGTGGACAAATACGGATACAGCAATGCCCGGCAGGGGCTTGATACCATGGTGTACTACCTGAACGCCTTCGGCATCGGGCGCAAGTTGGGTGTGGACTTCCCGGGCGAAAAATCCGGCAACGCCCCCACCTCGGCACTTTACGACCGCATGTATCCCAAAGACAAGGGTGGCTGGCGAGCACCCACCATCATCTCCCTGGGTATCGGGCAGGGAGAAATGCAACTGACTACCCTGCAGATGGCCAACACCGCAGCTATCGTGGCAAACCGGGGCTATTACTACATCCCACATTTCGCCAAAGCGCTGAAACAGGGAGAGCAACTGATCCCTCCGGCCGGATCCTACTTGAAAAGGATCAGGCTACCCATTCGCCCCTATTATTTTCCTTCCGTAGTGGAGGGAATGGCCAGGGTAATTTCCGGTGGCACCGCCCGCTCTTCAGGTATTGCCGACATCCAAATCGCAGGTAAAACCGGTACGGTGCAAAACCCACACGGCGAAGACCACGCCACCTTCATTGGTTTTGGCCCCGTGGACGACCCCGCCATCGCCATCGCCGTTTACGTGGAAAATGCTGGCGGCGGTGGCAGATACGCCGCTCCCATCGCCAGCCTGATCATGGAAAAATACATCCGGGGCTGGATCAGCGAGCAGCGCAAATTCAAGGAAAAAGAGATCTTCGCAACCAACCTCCTCGAACCCAGACCCAAACGTACTTTTGTCGCCACGGAACCTGCGCCAGTTGCCCAAGAACTCCAGGACTTCGAGTGAGTGCCGAATTGCGCTGGCTGCCATCTGCTCTCTTTCTAAGAGCTTGTTTGCGTTTTGGTGCTTGAGCCGGAATGCTGTTTGAATTGAGCTCCGTCAGCCCAATCCAAACAGCATCTGAAAATGAGCAAATTTGTACGGTTTTTAGCTTCTTGAAGTGGCTTAGGAACGTGCCGGAAATAAGTTGGGTATTTCGGCGAGTGTATTTTGGGGCTGGCAAGGCAGTGAAAGAGGCGCATAGCCTTAGCTACATAACTATTTAACTAACACTGCCAGCCCCAAAAGGCGCCCCCCAAATGCGTAAGTTATTTCCGACACGTTCCTTAGCATCACTGCAAAGTTGAAAAAAGGTAAAGACCAGGCAAAAAGGGCCGTTTTCAGCCAAATGACCAAATTCCTGACATGCTCTAAATCTCAAACTGTTTTAAATAATGATCATCTCTGCTATTGTAGCTGCCTCAAAAAACAACGTCATCGGAAAAAACAACCAGATCCCCTGGTACCTGCCGGGAGATTTGAAATTTTTCAAAAAAACTACCCTGGGGCATCACGTCATTATGGGGCGGAAGTCATTCGAATCCATGGGCAAACCCCTGCCTAAACGCACCAACATCGTCATTACCCGCAACCCCTTTTTCGTGGCAACAGGCTGTATCATCGTCCACACCCTGCAAGAAGCTCTGGCCATCGCAGAGGCCAACGGCGAGGAAGAGGCATTCATCCTCGGCGGCGGTGAAATTTACAACCAAAGCTGGGACTACCTCAACCGCATCTACCTCACCCGGGTAGATGCCGAAGTAGAGGGCGACGTATTCTTTACCATAAAAAATGAAGGTGATTGGAAGGTGGTTTGGTCGGAGCCTCACTATGCCGATGAGAAAAATGACTTCGACTACACGTTTTACATTTTAGAAAAAAAGTAGTCGCCGGGGCAGATGCAGGTAGAAAGCTCCGTTTTCCACCTCTTCCCAGCCTCCCACCCCGATAGGTGGTAAAAAAAGGTACTACTACTCAGAAGGGGATGAGAGGCTGCCTCATAAGTCAAACCGCCACCTACGGAGGCGAAAAAAATCTTCAAAGAAGGGTGCTTTTTTTAAAAGAATTTCAAAGAAATTTAAGAAAGCACACCTCTTTGAAAGGTTATTTGGCAGCAGCTGTCACCTTCTATCTTTTCATACAGCCCCTGTTAAGTAGTTACAGTAAGTGCTTGTTTGCGATTTGGTCACTTGGTCAAAAACGGCCCTTTTTCGTCCTATTTTCACCTTTTTTCAGTTCCGTAGTGCTGCTACGCAACTTCAAAAAGCTGAAAACCTGACGAAAAATTGCTCGTTTTTAGATGCTGTTGGAGTTGGGCTGCCGGAGATAAAAAGAATGGATTTTTTGTCCAGAGCAAAGGAAATTTTGAAGGAATAGCCTTAGTTGTTGCTGAAAAATTTGCTTGGCTCTGGGCGGAAAAGACACCTTTTTAGCCCGGTAAGCTCAATCCCAACAGCATCCCGGCTCAAGCACCAAAACGCAAACATGCTCTAAAAAACAAGCACACCGATGGAAATAAGCCAAAACTCCAAAGGCATGACTTCTTCGCAAATTGAAACAGCACTTTCGGATCTTTTTGAACAATGGGCAGGCGAGCGGCCAGAGCTGATTCTACCACTCGCACCGAGCGGCTCCCATCGCATTTACTACCGGCTAAGCCGAAAGGACAGGAGCGCCATCGGAGCCTACAACCTGGATCACAGGGAGAACATAGCCTTCCTCACCCTCTCCCGGCATTTTAAAGCCAAGGGGCTACCCGTGCCGGAAATCTACGCCCAAGACCTGGGGCGCAGTGTTTACCTGCAGGAAGACCTGGGCGCCACCACTCTGTACAGCTACCTGCTACAGGCAAAAGGTGGCTTTCCCGATTACCTCATCCGCATTTATAAAAAAGTCGTGGAGCAGCTTGCCCTGCTACAGGTAAAAGGAGCACAAGGACTGTCCTTCGACATATGCTACCCCCGGCCGGCCTTCGACAAACAGAGCATGCTTTGGGATTTCAACACCTTTAAATACTATTTTCTCAAACTCGCACGCATCCCCTTCGATGAGCAGGCCCTGGAGCAGGATGCACACCGTTTCGCAGAGTACCTGCTCACCACGGACTGCCGCCACTTCATGTTCCGTGATTTTCAGGCGAGAAACATCATGTTAAAAGGCGGGGAGCCTCATTTTATTGACTACCAGGGTGGCAGGCAGGGTGCGCTGCAGTATGACCTCGCCTCCTTGCTCTTTCAGGCAAAAGCCAATATCCCTGAGGATATCCGCAAGGAGCTTATCGGCCACTACCTGGACAGATTGTCGGAGCTGCTACCCCTGGACAGAGAACAGTTTATCGAATATTTCTACGCCTATGTGCTCATGCGCAGCATCCAGACTTTCGGCACCTACGGCTTCCGGGGGCTGTTCGAACGGAAGGACTATTTCATCAAAAGCATCCCCTTTGCCATGCGCAACGTGAAATGGATTTTGGAAAACACAGATATTCCCGTTAAAATGCCCGAGCTTCTCAAAGCCCTCAATGCCATCGCTGCGTCAAAAAAATTTGAACTGTTCGACAAGGAAAAAGCCGCTGCAAGCCTGCTCACCGTCACCGTGCAGAGCTTTTCCTACAAGCGGGGCATCCCCGAAGACAGCTCCGGACACGGCGGCGGCTTCGTCTTTGATTGTCGGTTCATTCACAATCCCGGTTTGTACGAGCCATATAAAAACCTGACCGGACGGGATGAGTCCGTGGCTAACTTCCTGCAACAACACGCCAGTGTGGAGGAGTTTCTCAATCGGGTTTACCTCATCGTAGATCCTGCCATCGAAAACTACATCGAGCGCAGTTTTACCAGCCTGATGATAAACTTCGGGTGCACCGGCGGCCAACATCGCTCCGTCTATGCCGCCGACCAACTGGGCAAACACATCCAGGAGAAGTACGGCATCCGCGTCGTGGTCAATCACATCGAACAGGAGTTGAAAAGGTGGAAAAATTAAACCGGATTCCCCCATCTATTTTGCTACCTTCGCTAAGGAACGTGTCGGAAATAACTTACGCATTTGGGCGGCGTCTTTTGGGCGCTGGCTGTGTTAGTGAAATAGTTACGTAGCGAAGGCTATGCGCCTATTTCACTGCCTTGCCAGCCCCCAAAAT
>WBZO01001882.1_pt1 | contig 30096 bp, 25 predicted proteins | sample 5204261 | NCBI WGS metagenome assembly WBZO01 (sample SAMN12412400, study PRJNA552823) | activated sludge metagenome | isolation source: activated sludge from anammox sidestream of wastewater treatment plant... | place: USA: North Carolina | collected 2017-09
GGACATCTTCGCGGCTTCGACGATCGACGCCTTGCCCGGTTCGCTCGTGACGACGGCGCCCGCGGCGCCCTCGGGCTTCTGCGCAAACGCGGTCGCGGCGAAGGCAGCTGCAACCAGGGCGAGGGCGACCGTGGATTGGATCCTCATCGAAAACTCCTTGGTGTGAAAAGTCGAAAAAAGAGACCGGCCGCCGCGCGCGAGCGCCGCGGCGGCGGGGTCGCGGGCCGGGCGCCGCTACTTCTGCTGCGACTGCTGCCTGCCGGCCTGGACGCCGCGCTCGTAGGCCTGCTGCTGCTGCTGCTTCTGGTGGTCGACCAGCAGGCCGCCGACGAGCCCCACGCCGGCACCGATCAACGCGCCCGCACCGGCGTCGCCGGCGATCGCGCCGATGATTGCGCCGGCGCCGGCGCCGATCCCGGTGCCGGTCATCGCGCGCTGCTGCTGGTCGGTCATGCCGGCACAGCCCGAGAGCAGAACGGCGCCGCCCAGGGCGCCGATGGTCAGGATCCGTTTCATGTCAGCTTCCTTTCCGGATGGGTCGTGCATCACTTCTTGCATGGGTAGGCGGCGGCCGCCCAGCGGATGATTCCTTCGATCGGCGCCTCCGCGCCGAACTGCGGGTTCCTGCGGTGGTAGTCCACCACCATGGCGATCACCTGTTCGCGCGTGTGCTTCAACCCCTCCGGCGGACAGTAGAGGATGCCCCGGAACGGTCGCCCCAGGATCTCCGAGGAGTGATTGACGCCGACGAAATACCCGTGGCAGAAGTGGATCGCCGCATTCGCGTTCGGGTCGTCGCGGCTCACGCCGCACAGCGCGACGAAGTCGCGCATCGTGTGAAAGGTGAAGTTCTCTTTCGTCACCTCGGCGCGCGCGGCACCCGCGACGAGCAGCAGCGCGGCCGCGCCGGCAAGCAGTCTGGATTTCATTAGTGAACTCTCTTGGAGGGTGTGCGCTCGAATCGAAGCGCGGCGGGATTCTACCCCGTTCGTTCACTCGGGCGGTAGGACCGCGCCCTTGCGCTCCACGATGAGGCCATAGGCCTGCGGCTCGCGGTGGCGCGCGAAGTCGAAGACGGTGCGCTTGTACGACTTCGTGAGGTCGAGATCGCAGCGCGCCACCGCGAGCTCGTCGCCGAGCGTCGTGCACGCCGCCACGATCTCGCCCGACGGCGCCACGATCACCGAGTTGCCGATCTGGTCGACGCCTTCCTCGCACCCGCCCTTCGCGACGCCGACCACCCAGGTGCCGTTCTGGTAGGCGCCCGCCTGCATCACGAGCTCGTTGTGGAAGTGCGAGAGCGCATCGTGCTCCGGCGCGGGCGGGTTGTGCACCGGCGTGTTGTAGCCGACCAGCACCATCTCCACGCCCTGCAGGCCCATCACGCGATAGGTCTCGGGCCAGCGCCGGTCGTTGCAGATGCACATCCCGAGGATCCCGCCGAACGCGCGGAAGACGGGAAACCCGAGATCGCCGGTCTCGAAGTAGCGCTTCTCGAGGTGCTGGAAGCGCCGCCACGGCTCGTGCTCCGCGTGCCCGGGCAGGTGCACCTTGCGGTACTTGCCGACGATGCGGCCGCTCTTGTCGACGAGGATCGAAGCGTTGAAGCGTCGCGTGCGGCCGCCTTCCTCCGTCAGCTCGGCGTAGCCGAGGTAGAAGCCGATTCCCAGCTCGCGCGCGGCGTCGAAGAGGGGCTGCGTTTCGGCCGAAGGCAGCGCGCGCTCGAAGAACGCGTCGATCTCCTCCTGGCGCTCGAAGTACCAGCGCGGGAAGAACGTGGTCAGCGCGAGCTCGGGATAGACGACGAGGTCGCAGCCGTGCGCTTTCGCCTGGCGCATGAGCGCGAGCAGGCGGGCCACGACCTGCGTGCGCGTCTCCGCGCGCGCGATCGGCCCGAGCTGCGCCGCGCCGACGGTGACGATGCGGGACACGAGGAGCCTCCTATGCGGCCAGCTCGAGCAGCGCGTGCAGGAGCACGTTCGCCCCGGCGGCGAGGTCGGCGGGCGCGGTGTGCTCGGCGGGGTTGTGGCTGATGCCCTGCACGCTCGGCACGAAAATCATGCCGGCGGGGCAGATGCGCGCCAGCATCTGCGCGTCGTGCCCCGCGCCCGAGGTCATGCGCCGGCACGAGTACCCCAGGCGGGCGGCCGTGCGCTCGACGAGCTGCACGACGCCGGCGTCGAAGGTCACCGGCGCGAACCGGGCGAGCGGGCGCGTCGCGATCGTCACGCCCTCGGCATGCGCGAGCCCGCCGACGAACAGCGCGAGCCGCCGCTCCGCCTCCCGGAGCAGCGCCTCGTCGGTGTTGCGCAGGTCGGCCGTGAGCGTCGCGCGGGCGGCGATCACGTTGATCAGGTTCGGGTGGAGGTCCACCTTGCCCATCGTGCACACCTGGCTCCCGCCCAGCTCGCGGGCGAGGTCGCGCAGGAACCCGCCGATCGCCGCGGCGGCGTAGCCGGGGTCGTGCCGCAGGCGCATCGGCGTCGTGCCGGCGTGGTTCGACTGGCCGGTGATCGCGATCTCCTGCCACGAGATGCCCTGGAGGTCGGCGACCGCGCCGATCGTGATCCCCTCCGCGTCGAGCACCGGGCCCTGCTCGATGTGCAGCTCGACGTAGGCGTGCGGGCGGTGCACGCCGGGCGGCGCGTCGCCGGCATAGCCGATGCGCGCGAGCTCGTCGCCGAGGCGCCGGCCGTCGATCGAGACGACGTCGAGCGCCGCGGGCAGCGCCAGCGCGCCGACGTACACGAGCGAGCCCAGCATGTCGGGCGCGAAGCGCGCACCCTCCTCGCCGGTGAAGAACGCGACCACGATCGGCCGGCGCGTGACGATTCCGGCGGCGTTCAGCGTCTCGACCGCCTCCAGGCCGCCGAGCACGCCGAGGTTGCCGTCGTAGCGGCCGCCGGTGCGGACCGTGTCGATGTGCGAGCCGGTCATCACCGGCGCAACGTCCTCGCGGCCGCGCCGCAGCCCGAACACGTTGCCGATCGGGTCGATCGCGACCTCGAGCCCCAGCGCGCGCATCCAGCCGACCACGAGATCGCGCCCGGCGCGGTCCTCGTCGGTGAGCGCGAGGCGCGCGCACCCGCCGCCCTCGATCGCGCCGATCGCGGCGAGCCGCTCGAGCCGGCGCATCAGGCGGTCGGCGTCGATGCGCAGGGCCTCGGCCTTCACGCGAGCAGCTCCTCCGCGCTCCGCCCCACGATGCGGCGGTAGATCTCCGGGTCGGTGTCGCCCTCGCTGCCGAGCAGGAGGACGCGCGCGGCGCCGTCGAGCCCGAGCTCGGCGCGCAGGTCCGCGCGGTCCTGCAGCGCGAGCAGCGCGGCGAGCCCGGCCCCGCCCGTCTCCCCCGCGACGATCACCGGGTCGCCGGCGCGCGGCGCCGCGAGCGCGCGCACGGCGGCGAGCGCCCAGTCGTCGCCGATCGCGAGCGCGGCGTCCGCGCCCGCGCGCAGCACTTCCCAGGCGAGCTCGGACACCTCGCCGCACGCGAGCCCGGCCATCACCGTCTCGAGATCGCCGTGCACCGCGACCGGCCGCCCGGCCTCGATGCTGCGCACGAGGCAGTCGGCGCGCGCCGGCTCGACCGCGACGAAGCGCGGCCGCCGCGGCCCCCAGGCGAGCCAGAAGCTCGCGCAGATCGCCGCGGCGAGCGCGCCGACGCCCGCCTGCACGAAGACGTGCGTGGGAATCTCCCCCGGCGGCAGCTGCCCGACGATCTCGGACGCCATCACCCCGTAGCCGTGCATGACGTCCACCGGCACGTCGCGGTAGCCCTCGTACGAGGTGTCCGACACGACGAACCAGCCGTTCCGCGCCGCCTCCGCCGCCGCGTGGCGCACGGCGTCGTCGTAGTTGCCCGGCACGCGCACGACCTCCGCGCCGTAGCGCCGGATCGCCTCCGCGCGCCCCTCGCTCACGGTCTCGTGGATGAAGATCACGCACTTGCAGCCGAAGAGGCGCGCGCCCCACGCGACCGAGCGCCCGTGGTTGCCGTCGGTCGCGCACGTCACCGTGACCTCGGCGGCGGGACGCCGCTGCCGGTCGAGCACCCGCCTGACCGCGTACGCGCCGCCGAGCGCCTTGAAGCTCTTCAGCCCGAAGCGCCCGCGCTCGTCCTTGTACGCGAGCGACGCGAGCCCGAGCGCGCGCGCGAGCGCGGGAAGCGGCACGAGCGGCGTCGGCGCGTAGCCCGGCCAGCCCGCGATGGCGCGCGCGGCCGCGGCGAACCCGTCGGCGGAGAGCGCGGCGGCGCGGTACGCGGCGGCGCGCCCCGCGGCGCGCGGGTTGAGGACGAGGCGGACTTCCGCGCTCACGGCTGCACCGCCGTGCGCAGGTGGCAGGCCACCAGGTGTCCCGGGCGCACTTCCGTCATCGCGGGCTCCTCGCGCCGGCAGCGCTCCTCCGCGTACGGGCAGCGGGTGTGGAAGCGGCAGCCGGGCGGCGGCGTGATCGGGCTCGGCACGTCGCCCTGGAGAATGATGCGCTTCTTCTTCGCCTGCGGGTCGGGCACCGGGACGGCCGACAGCAGCGCCTCGGTGTAGGGGTGCTGCGGGTCGCGGAAGAGCGTGCGCTTGTCGGTCAGCTCGACGATCTTGCCCAGGTACATCACCGCCACGCGGTGGCTGATGTGCTCGACCACCGCGAGGTCGTGCGCGACGAAGAGGTACGAGACGCCGAACTCCGCCTGCAGGTCCTCGAGCAGGTTGATCACCTGCGCCTGCACCGAGACGTCGAGCGCGGACACCGGCTCGTCGCACACGATCAGCTTCGGCCGCACGGCGAGCGCCCGCGCGATGCCGAGTCGCTGGCGCTGGCCGCCGGAGAACTCGTGCGGGTACTTCACCATCTGGTCGGGCCGCAGGCCCACCTTCTCGAAGAGCCACGCCACCTGCTCGCGCGCGCGCGCCGCGCCGAGCCGCTCGTAGTTGCGCAGCGGCTCGGCCACGATGTCGGCGGCGCGCAGGCGCGGGTTGAGCGAGGAGTACGGGTCCTGGAACACCGCCTGCAGCTCGCGGCGCACCGGGCGCATGGCGGCGCGGCCCAGGCCCTCGATGCGGCTGCCGCGCCACTCGATCGTGCCGGCGGTGGGATCGACCAGGCGCAGGATGGTCTTCCCGGCGGTCGACTTGCCGCAGCCGGACTCGCCCACCAGTCCGAGCGTCTCGCGCTCCGCGATCGAGAAGCTGATGCCGTCCACCGCGTGCACCTTCGCCACCGCGCGGCCGAGCAGGCCCTTGCGCACCGGGTAGTGCTTGCGCAGGTCGCGGACCTCGAGCAGCGCGCTCACGCCGGCGCTCCCGCGAGGCGCCCGGCCTCCCAGCACGCCACCCAGTGCCCCCCGTCCTTCTCCTCGAGCGGCGGATACTCGGCCGCGCAGCGCGCGGTCGCGTGCGGGCAGCGCGGCGCGAAGAGGCACCCCGGGACCGCCTCCTTCAGCGAGGGCACCATGCCCGGGATCTCGGCGAGCCGCTTGCGCCCGCCCCCCGCGGCCTCCTGCGCGAGGCGCGGGATCGAGCCGAGCAGCCCGCGCGTGTACGGGTGCAGCGGGCGCGCGAAGAGCGCCGCGACCGGCGCCTCCTCGACCTTGCGCCCGGCGTACATCACCACGACGCGCTGCGCCATCTCAGCCACCACGCCGAGGTCGTGCGTGATCAGGACGATCGCCGCCCCGGTCTTGGCCTTCAGCTCGCGCATCAGGTCGAGGATCTGCGCCTGGATGGTGACGTCGAGCGCGGTGGTCGGCTCGTCGGCGATCAGGAGCTTCGGGCTGCACGAGAGCGCCATCGCGATCATCACGCGCTGGCGCATTCCGCCGGAGAGCTCGTGCGGGTACTGCGTCACGCGCCGCTCGGGCTCGGGGATCTTCACCAGGTGCAGCATCTCGACCGCGCGCGCGAGCGCGCCGCGCTGGTCCAGCCCGGCGTGCAGCACGAGCGCCTCGGCGATCTGGCTGCCGATCGTGAGCACCGGGTTGAGCGAGGTCATCGGCTCCTGGAAGATCATCGAGATCTCGTTGCCGCGGATGGCGCGCATCTCGGCCTCGCTCAGCCCGAGCAGGTCGCGGCCCGCGAACGCGAGCCGCCCGGAGACGATCTTCCCCGGCGGCGAGGCGATCAGCCGCAGGACCGAGAGCGAGGTCACGCTCTTGCCGCAGCCCGACTCGCCGACCACCGCGAGCGTCTCGCCGTGGTGGACGCGGTAGGAGACGCCGTCCACCGCGCGCACGATCCCGTCGCGCGTGTAGAACCAGGTGCGCAGGTCCTCGACTTCCAGCAGCGGCGCGGCCCGTGCGTCCATCGGCTACATCCTGCGCGCGAGGCGCGGGTCGAGCGCGTCGCGCAGGCCGTCGCCGAGCAGGTTCACGGCGAGCACGGTGAGCGACAGGAACGCGCCCGGGATCAGGATGAGCCAGGGCTTGAGCTGGAACAGGCTGCGCGCCTCGGCCATGATGTTGCCCCAGCTCGGGATGTTGAGCGGCGTGCCCGCACCGATGAAGGACAGGATCGCCTCGGTGATCATGGCGGAGGCGAAGATGTAGGTGCCCTGCACCAGCAGCGGCGCGACCGTGTTCGGCAGGATGTGGCGCACCAGCGTGCGCGCGACGCCGGTGCCCGCGGCGGTCGCCGCCTCGACGAACGGCTGCTCGCGCAGGCCGAGCACCAGGCTGCGCACGAGGCGCACCACGCGCGGGATCTCGGACACCGTGATCGCGAACACGACGTTCTCCAGGCTCGCCCTGGTGAGCGCCATCAGCGCGATCGCGAGCAGCACGGACGGGATCGACATCAGGCCGTCCATCACGCGCATGACGATCGCGTCGGCCCAGCGGACGAAGCCGGTCACCAGCCCGATCGCGAGCCCGACCAGCGTCGAGAGGATCGCCACCGCGATGCCGACGGTGAGCGACACGCGCGCGCCGTAGATGACGCGGCTGTACACGTCGCGCCCGAGCATGTCGGTGCCGAACCAGTACTCGCCCCACGGGTCGCGCAGCCGCCGCACCGGCGACATCGCCTGCGGATCCACCGTGCCGAGCCACGGCGCGGCGAGCGCGATGGCGATCATCGCGAGCAGCACGACGGCGCCGAAGATCGCGGTCGGATGCCGGCGCAGGGCGTCCTTGAAGCGCGCGACGGTGGGCGAGGCCGAGCGCGCGGCGCTGATCGATGCGGCCGCGGCAGCCATGTCAGTACCGGATGCGCGGGTCGAGCAGGGTGTAGCTCAGGTCGACCGCGAGGTTGATGAGCACGTACGCCGCCGAGAAGAGCAGCGTCACCGCCTGGATGATCGGGTAGTCGCGCCGCAGGATCGCGTCCACCGTCAGCCGCCCGACGCCGGGGATCGCGAACACGGTCTCGGTCACCACCACGCCGGAGATGAGCAGCGCGACGCCGAGGCCGATGACGGTGACGATCGGCACGGCGGCGTTCTTGAGCGCGTGGCGCACCAGCACGCGGCGCTGCGAGAGCCCCTTCGCCTGCGCGGTGCGGATGTAGTCCTGGGCGAGCACCTCGAGCATCGACGCGCGCGTGATGCGCGCGATCAGCGCCATGTACACCGTGCCGAGCGCGACGCTCGGCAGGATCATGTGGCGCAGGAACGGCCACCAGCCTTCCCTGATGCTGACGTAGCCCTGCACCGGCAGCCAGCCGAGCTGGATCGAGAACAGCATGATGAGGAGGTAGGCGAACACGAACACCGGCAGCGAGAAGCCGAGCACCGAGAACCCCATCACCACGCGGTCGACCCAGGTCCCGGCGCGCCACGCGGCGATCACGCCGACCGGGACGGCGACGAGCACCGTCACGACGAGCGTGCAGAGCGTGAGCGCGAGCGTCGGCTCGATGCGCTGCGCGATCAGCAGCGACACCGGCAGGTTGGTGAAGATCGACACGCCGAGGTCGCCGTGCGCGAGCGCCCACAGCCAGGCGCCGAAGCGCACCAGGTAGGGCTGGTCGAGGCCGAGGTTGGCGCGGATGCGCGCGATGTCCTCGTCGGTGGCGATGTCGCCCGCGATGATCGCCGCCGGGTCGCCGGGACTGATGTACAGCAGCGAAAAGACGAACAGCGCGACCACCCCCATCACGGGGATGGTCGCGAGGACGCGCTTTACGAAATAGGCGAACACGCGCCGAAGCGCGCGGTGGGTGGGGTTATTTCTTCTCGACGTTCCACATCAGGGTCATCGGCGAGACCAGGATGCCCGCCAGGTTCGAGCGGTACGCCGTCGGGATGATGAACTGCGCGGTCGGAATGTACGGCACCATCTCGAAGGCGCGCGCCTGCATCTGCTCGGCGATCTTCTTCTGCGCCGCCAGGTCGGGCGCGGCGAACCACTGGTCGCGCAGCGCCTCCATCTTGGCGTCGGTCGGCCAGCCGAACCACGACTTCTCGCCCGCCCCCCGCAGCGGGGTGTTCAGCGCGGGCGTGGTCAGGTCCGGCCCGACGAACCAGGTGTGGAAGATCGACCAGCCGCCCTTCTCCACCGGCTCCTTGGACGAGCGGCGCGTGATCAGCGTGCCCCAGTCGCCCGCCTGCAGCTCGGCGTTGAGCCCGGCCTTGCGCAGGATCTCGGTCGTGATCAGGGCCTGCGGGTGGACGATCGGCTGGTCGGTGGCGTCGAGCACCACGATCTTCTCGCCCTTGTAGCCGGACTCCTTGATGAGCTGCTTCGCCTTGTCGAAGTCGCGCTTGCCGGTGAGCACCGCGGAGCCGGCGCTGTTCGCGAGCGGGGTGCCGCAGGTGAAGTACGACGCGCAGGGCTTGCCGTTCTTCGGGTCGCCGGCGATGCCGATCGCGTAGTCCTGCTGGTTCACGATGTACAGCACCGCTTCGCGCAGCTTGGCGTTGTTGAACGGCGGCTGCAGCTGGTTGAAGCGGATCAGGCCGATCGAGCCGAGCGGGTCGGTGTTCTCGATCTTGACGTCCTTGTTCTTGGACAGCACCGGGATCAGGTCGGGCGGGAGCTGCTGCCACCAGTCGACCTCGCCCGAGTTGAGCGCCGCCGCCGCGGTCGCCGAGTCGGGGATGTAGAGCCACTCGACGCGGTCCACCTTCACCACCTTGCCGCCCGCCGCCCACGACGGCGCCTCCTTGCGCGGCACGTAGTCGGTGTTCTTGACGTACACGACCTTGTTCCCCGGCACCCACTCCTCCTTCACCATGCGGTACGGGCCGGAGCCGGTCGGGTCGCTGATCTGCTGGAACGGGTCGGTCTTGGCGACGCGCTCCGGCATGATGAAGGGCACGTTCGACGAGGGCTTGCCGAGCGCCTCGAGCACGTACGGGAACGGCTTCTTCAGCTTCAGGCGGAAGGTCTTGTCGTTGACCGCGGTCCAGCTCTCGGTCATCTCGTCGAGCTTCTGGCCGAGCACGTCGCGCTTCGACCAGCGCACGACCGAGGCGATGCAGTCGGCCGCGCGCACCGGCTGGCCGTCGTGGAACTTCAGCCCGTCGCGCAGCGTGAACGTGTAGGTGAGCTTGTCCGGGCTCACCTCCCACTTGTCCACCATCTGCGGCTGGATCTGGAACTTGCCGTCGGTGGCGAAGAGCGTGTCGTACACCATGTAGCCGTGGTTGCGCGTGATGTACGCGGTGGTCCAGATCGGGTCGATCGCGCGCAGGTCGGCCTCGGGGATGAACCGGATCACCTTCTGCTGCGCCGCAGCGGGGCCGGCGGCGAGCGCGCCGGCCGCGAGCGTCGCGGCGAGCGCAAGGGCGCGGATGCGAACGGGAAGGGGCTTGCTCATCGGACTCCTCCTGGGCGTGGGTCGGCGGTCGCGGAGGCGGGACGACCGCACCCGCGGCCGCTCGACGCCTCCTCGAAGCGCTTCGCGCCGAGCGCGCGAGGTCTTCGGAGCGGCGATTCTGCCCCAGTTTGACGCGGCCCGGCAATGCGGCCGGGCGGCGGGGCTAGGTCTGGCCCGGAGCGTGCTGCACGCGGTGGGCGTGCAGCGCGCGCTCCTTCCAGTACAGGCCCGCCAGCCGCAGCGCGAGCGTGTCGACGGCACCGAGCGGCGCGCCGGCGAACTCGAGCACGCGCGCCGGGCGCGTGCCGTCGCCGTCGATGCGCTGCACCACCTTGCCGTCCAGGCCGGAGTACTTCTTGGCGAGCTCCGCCACTTCCTCGTCGGTCGCGTCCGGCGGCACGTTGCCGATCCAGAGTCTCTCGCTCATCGGGGATCTCCTCGCGGCGTCCTCACGCCATGATGTTCACGCCGCCGTCGACGTAGATGGTCTGGCCGGTGATGCGGCGCGCGTACGGCGTCGCGAGATACGCGCAGGCGAAGCCGACGTCCATGATGTCGACCAGCTCGCCCACCGGGGCGCGCTGGACGGCGTCGTTCAGCATCAGGTCGAAGTCCTTCAGGCCCGACGCGGCGCGCGTCTTGAGCGGTCCGGGCGAGACCGGGTGCACGCGAATCCGCTGCGGCCCGAGCTCGTAGGCGAGGTAGCGGCACGCCGCCTCGAGCGCGGCCTTGATCGGCCCCATGACGTTGTAGTTCGCAACCACCTTCTGCGCGCCGTGGTAGCTCATCGCGAACATCGTGCCGCCGTCGGTCATCAGCGGCGCGGCGAGCCGCGCCATGCGGATGAACGAGTGGCAGGAGACATCCATCGCCTTCGCGAAGCCGTCCGCCGACACGTTCAGGAGGCCGCCCTGCAGGTCGTCCTTCGGCGCCCAGGCGATCGAGTGCACCAGCATGTCGAGCCGGCCCCAGTCCCGCGCGATGCGCTCGAACAGCGCCTCGAGCTGGCCGGGCTGCGACACGTCGAGCGGCGCGAGGATCGGCGCCTCGAGCCGCCGCGCGAGCGGCTCGACGTGGGGCTTCGCCTTTTCGTTGAGGTAGGTGAGCGCGACCTCGGCGCCGAGCTCGCGAAACGCGGCCGCGCAGCCGTACGCGATCGAGTGCTCGTTGGCCACGCCGACGACCAGCGCCTTCTTGCCCGCGAGCACCGGACGGGGATTATCGCTCGCCATGTCGTTCATCCTCTCGCGCCGGCTTTCCCGATGACGCGTCGGGTGTGCCGCGCGATCATGAGCTCTTCGTTGGTCGGGATCGACCACACCGCGACGCGGCTGCCCGCGGCGCTGATGCGCGGCCCGCCCTGCGCGTTGGCGGCCGCGTCGAGCTCCACCCCGAGCCAGGCCGCGTCGCGGCACACCCGCGCGCGGATCGCCGGCGAGTTCTCGCCGATCCCGGCGGTGAACACGATCGCGTCCAGCCCGCCCAGGGCCGCGGCGAGCGAACCCAGCTCGCGGCGGATGCGATAGCAGTAGAGGTCGATCGCGAGCTGCGCGCGCGGGTCGTCCGAACCGAGCAGCGTGCGCATGTCGCTCGAGATGCCGGAGACGCCGAGCAGCCCCGACTCGTTGTAGATCAGGCGCTCGACCGCGCGCGCGTCCATCCCGCGCTCGTCCATCAGGTACAGGATCACGCCCGGGTCGAGCGCGCCGGTGCGCGTCCCCATCGGCAGCCCGTCGACCGCGGTGAAGCCCATCGTGCTCGCGACGCTCCGGCCGCCCGCGAGCGCGCACATGCTCGCGCCGTTGCCGAGGTGCAGCGCCACCGTCCTGCCGGATGCGGCTTCGGCGTCGTACTGCGGCAGCACCGAGGCGATGTACTCGTAGGACAGGCCGTGGAAGCCGTAGCGGCGCACGCCGGCCTCGTGCAGCTCGGCCGGGAGCGCAAAGCGCTGCGCGATCTCGGGGTTGGTGCGGTGGAACGACGTGTCGAAGCAGGCCACCTGCGGGAGCTCGGGCGCCGCGGCGAGCAGCGCGCGGATCGGCGCGAGGTTGTGCGGCTGGTGCAGCGGCGCGAGCGGGACGAGCTTCTCCAGCTGCGCGATCGCCGCGGCGTCCATGCGCACCGGCTCGCGGAAGTCGAGCGCCCCGTGCACGACGCGGTGCCCCACCCCGACGAGGCGGTCGTCGGCGAGCTCGGTCTGCAGAAAATCGAGCAGGTGGCGCAGCGCCGCGTCGTGGCCGAGCTTGGTGCCCGGCGGCCAGGACTTCTCGCTGCGCTGCGCGCCGTCGCGACCCTTCGCGACGAAGCGCGGCGCGGTGTAGAGGCCTTCGATCTGCCCGCGCACGTCCAGCGCGAGCTCCGCGCCGCGCGCGAGGAAGAGCGAGAACTTGATGCTCGACGAGCCGGCGTTCAGGACGACGATCGCGTCGGCCATCGCGCTACGCGATCGCCCTGGCCGCGCTTTCGCGCCGCGCCTGCACGACGAGCGCCGCCACCGCGCAGGAGGCGAGCCGGACGTCGAGCGAATCCGCGCGGCTGGTCAGGATGATCGGCACCTTCGCGCCGAGCACGATCCCCGCCGCGTCCGCCCCCGCGAGGAACGACAGGCTCTTCGCGAGCATGTTGCCCGCCTCGAGGTCGGGGACGATGAGCACGTTGGCCCGGCCGGCGACCGGCGAGACGATCTTCTTGATCGCGGCCGCTTCCGGGCTGATCGCGTTGTCGAGCGCGAGCGGGCCGTCGAGGACGCCGCCGGTGATCTGGCCGCGGTCGGCCATCTTGCACAGCGCCGCCGCCTCGACGGTCGAGGGCACTTTCGGGTTCACCGTCTCCATGGCCGACAGGATCGCGACGCGCACCTCCGGCAGCCGCAGCGCGCGGGCGAGGTCGATCGCGTTCTGCACGATGTCGACCTTGTCCTCGAGCGTCGGGGCGATGTTGACCGCCGCGTCCGAGATGATCAGCGCGTCGGGGTGGTTGGGCACGTCCATCACGAAACAGTGGCTGATGCGCCGCGCGGTGCGCAGCCCCGTGTCCTTCCTCACCACCTCGGCCATCAGCTCGTCGGTGTGGAGGCTGCCCTTCATCAGCGCTTCCGCCCTGCCCGCGCGCACGAGTTCGACCGCCGCCGCCGCCGCCGCGTGGCTGTACGGCGCGTCGACCAGTTCGTGGCCGGAGATGTCGAGCTCGAACTGCCTGGCGGTCGCTTCGATCCTCGCCTTCGGCCCGACCAGGATCGGCCTGATCAGCCCCATCTTCGCGGCGTCGACCGCGCCCGCGAGCGCGCTCTCGTCGCACGGATGGGCGACCGCGGTCGCAACCGGCCCGAGCGCCTTGGCGGCATCGATGAGGCGCCGGTATTTCTCGTGGCTCATGCGGACTTCAGCCCCTGCACCGGGCTGTCGAGGCCGAGGATGCCCGCGAGCCTGCGGAAGCGCTCCTCCTGGCCGGGCGTCAGCTCGCCGCGCGACTTCATGATCGTCCGCACGGCGTCGTAGCCCTGGCGGCGGTGGCGCATCTCGGGCACGAGCCGCGGCAGCGCGGCGATCGCGCGCTCCTCGTCGAGCGCGAGCACGAGCGCCTGCCGTTTCACCGCGGCCTTCAGCGCGGCGAGCGAGGGCACGTTCTCCGGCTTCAGCTCGTCGATCATGCGCCGGACCATGTTGAACGGGCGCTCGTCGACCGGGCCGTCCGGCCGCACGTAGATGAGCAGGCGCGCCCAGGCGTCGAGCAGCGTGCCCGCCTCCACGTGCGCCTCGAGCTCCTTGCGCTTGAGGCGCTTGAGCTCGTCCTGCTCCCAGGTCGCGGACTGCGGGCCGCGCCGGCCGGGCGCGCCCGGTTCGACGCCGACCGCCGCGGCGAGCCAGGGCGACTCGTAGATCGCCTTGAACATCCGCTCGTACATGTCGTCGCGCACGTCGCGGTACTGGTCGAGCGCCTGCTCGATGCGTCCGGAGACGTCGCGCTCGACCTGCACGAACGGGTTGTCGGCCGCGGCCGGCCGGCGGTTCGCGCGCACCGTGTCCGCCATCGACTTGACCCAGAGCATCCACGGGTTCAGGTCCGAGAAGAACCAGCGCTCGAGCCGCGCCGGGTTGGTCGCGCGCAGCACCCGGGCGGTCGCCTCGTTCGACATCGCCTGCACGATCGGCGAGGCGAACGTGTCGTAGAGGCCCTGGTTGATCTGCGCGACGCGGTTGACGACCTCGAACGCCTGCTCGTCCTTGCGCCCGTCGTCGAGCGCGAGGATGTCGTCGATCGTGCGCGGCGCGAACTGGATCAGGTAGCGCCCGTCGGTGTACTCGAGGCCCGGCATCTCCGGGTGGGTGTCGGTGATGATCGCCTCGTACAGCCCGGGCGGCAGCGTGTCGATCAGCTCGAGCGCACCGGCGAGCTCGGACGTCTCACGCCGGGCGACGCCCGCCGAGACGAAGATGCCGAGGTGGCCGATTCTCTCGTGCAAGCAGTAGACGATCGTCTGCTCGTTCAGGCGGATGTCGTCGACGCTCGTGTAGAGATCGGGGATCCAGTCGAGCGCCTGCTGCGGCGGGGTGATGTTGTCGCCCCACGAGGCGAACACGACGATCGGCGAGCGGATGTTGCGCAGATCGACGCGGTGCTTGCCGTCGAACGACTCGACCTCCCCGACGGCGAGCTTGTTGCCGACGAACAGGTTCTGCGAGATCCACTCCATTTCCTCCTTGTTCATGAGGTAGTGGCCGCCCCACCACTTCTCGAACTCGAGGAAGCGCGCGCGCTCGGTGTCGACCTTGGAGTAGAGGTTGTAGAGCTTGGTCCAGTAGGTGTTCGACGGGTTGAGGTTCTCGAAGTTGTTGACGAGGTACGCGCCGTCGAACTTGCCGTGGCCGAGGTCGCCCGCCATCGAGGCCATCCACGTGCCGCCGAGGAGGCCGCCCGAGTAGCGCATCGGGTTCCTGCCGGCGACGCCCGCCCAGTACGAGACCGGCGAGCCGGCGAGCAGGATCGGGCCGACCTCGCCCGGCGCGAGCGCGGCGAGCATCATCAGCGCCCAGCCGCCCTGGCAGTTGCCGATCACGAACGGCCGTTCGGCGTGCGGGTGCAGCTCGTTCACCTTGCGCAGGAACGCCACTTCGGCCGCGCAGACCGACTCGATCGTCTGCCCGGGCTCGGGTTGCGGGAAGAACATCACGAAGTAGCAGGGGTGGGCCTGCTTGAGCGCGATGCCGATCTCGCTGTCGATCTTGAAGCCGCCGATGCCGGGGCCGTGTCCGGCGCGCGGGTCGATCACCACGAACGGGCGCTTCTTCGGGTCGGCCGCCGGATAGCCGGCCGGCGGCTTGATCCGCACCAGCGCGTAGTTCGCCGGCTTCGCCAGGCTGCGGCCGTCGACGACCATCTCGTAGTCGAAGACGAGCACCGGCGGCTTGCCGGACCGCTCGTGCTCGAGGTACTGGTTGCCGCGCTCGCGCAGCACGTCCCAGGTGAGGATCGTGCGCTGCCACGCGTCGAGCAGGTATTCGGTCGCGGCCTGGGCGGCCTGGGGCAGCGGCCAGAGGCCGGGCGTCAGGGGGGATTCGTTCGCCATGGGGGGACTCCGCGGAGGGACGGGACGGCGGGATTCGAACCGTAGCACTGCTCATGTTGCAGTGCAACCTACGTCTCGCCGCGGCGCCGGCGACCGCCCCGCGGCGTTCCCCGGCGCGACCGCCGTGCAGGCGATCGGGCCCCGGGCGTCCTCGAGGCGCCAGCGCCGGCGCCGCGGGAACGGGCCCGCTATTCGACTGCCGCGATCAGCAGGGCGAGGAGGGCCCCGACGGCGGCCGGCACGCCCCAGCGCTCGAGCCGCGAGACCGCGTCGCCGGCGATCAGCTCCACCGGCACGCTGGTGCGCTCGAGCACTTTGTTGGTCGTGGAGTCCTGCAGCATGCGGGTGAGCGAGTTCTTGCGCGCCGTGCTCATGACGATGCGGTGGCAGCGCAGTCGGCGCGCCTCGTCGGCGACGACCCGGGCGCGCTCGCCGAGCTTGTAGCTGCTCGCGTACGGCACGCCGTGCTGCTCGAGCAGGCGGCGCGCGGGCGCGAGCGCTTTCTCGGCCTGGTCGCGGTGCCAGGCGTCGCGGTTGCGGCGGCTGACGAACTGCGCCACGTACTGCGACAGCGGCGGCTGCACGTTGAGCAGGTGGATCTCCTTCGCCGAGTCCTGCATGAACTCGGCGATGACGTGCCGGACCGCGAACTCGGCGTTGCGCGAACCGTCGACGGGGACCAGGATGCGTTGCATGGCGGATGCTCCTGCGCTGGAAGACTCGGAGGGAACGGGGTCACCGCTGCGCATCGCGGCCAGGCGCGCGGTGATGCGGGAATCGAGGCGGCGGTGGTTGCTGACGAAGCCGGTCCAGAGCACCCCGCCGATGAGGGCCAGGTAGACGAGCGGCGCGATGAAGCCGTTGGCGTCGACCCGTTCCTTCACCAGGGGCTCGCCGAGCATCATCTTCGCCGCCGTCCAGGCGAGCACGCCCGCGCCGACGTAGACGATCGCCGGGAAGCGCACCACCCACTTGAGGATCAGCGTCGAGCCCCAGATGACGATCGGGATGCTGAGCAGCAGTCCCAGCGCCACCAGCAGGTAGCTGCCGTGCGCCGCGCCGGCGACCGCGAGGACGTTGTCCAGGCCCATCACCGCGTCGGCGATGACGATGGTCTTCAGCGCGCCCCAGAAGGTCGTCGCCGCGAGTCCGTGCTCGTCGCGGCCGGCGGGCGGCGCGAGCAGCCGGAACGCGATCCAGACCAGCAGCGCGCCGCCGATCAGCATCAGGCCGGGGAGCTTCAGCAGCCATACGACCACCATGGTCATGGCGCTGCGCACCACGATGGCGCCGCCGGTGCCCCACACGATGGCCCGCCGCTGCAGGTGGTGCGGCAGGCTGCGCGCCGCCAGGGCGATGACGATGGCGTTGTCGCCGGCGAGAACGAGGTCGATCAGGATGATCGCCGCGAGGGCGGAGAGGAATTCGACCGAGAAGATGTCCATGGCGCTCGAGCAGCCTCGGGCGGCATTGTTGGACCCGTCCGCCGCGCGCGTAAAGTCGCCTTTCGCAATGCTTTGCATCGCGCAGCGCGATCGAATCGCCCTGCCGGATCGAAATCATCACGGTCCGCGATGGCGGGAGATTGCGCCGGCGCGGCCTGCATGGTGTAATCCCGAGCGCCAGCAAAGCGGGAGTAGCTCCGGGCCGACTTGGTCCCCGCCGCGAGGTCGTCATTCCGGGCGCTGCCCCGGCCTCGCGGGCCTGCCGCCGGATCCTCCGGCGGGCACGAGAGCGAGACCTTTGCCTCAACAGGTAAAGGGCCCCGCCATGCCGACGCCGCTCGTCCGGCGCTTCATGCGCCACGGAATGCTCCCGCAACTCGCCGTCTTCGAGGCCGTCGCGCGCCATTGCAGCTTCACGCGCGCGGCCGAGGAACTGCACCTCGCGCAGCCGACGGTGTCCACCCAGATCCGCAAGCTCTCGGACACGCTCGGCCTGCCCCTGTTCGAGCAGATCGGCAAGAAGGTGTACCTCACCCCCGCGGGCACCGCGCTGCGGGACGGCTGCCGCGACCTGTTCTCGGCGTTCGGGCGCATCGAGGATTCGCTCGCGGGCCTGCGCGGGCTGGAAGGCGGCCGGCTGTGCCTGGCGGTGAGCACCACCGGGATGTACTTCGCGCCGCGGCTGCTCGGCGCCTTCGTCGAGCGCCACCCCAACGTCGAGGTCTGCCTGCAGATCCACAACCGCGCGGGCCTGATCGAGCGCCTGGCGCGCAACGCGGACGACCTCTACGTCTTCGCCAATCCGCCGACCGGGCAGGAAGTGGTCTGCCAGCCGATCCTGCCCAACCCGATGGTCGTGTTCGCGCGCGCCGACCATCCCCTGGCGCAGCGGCGCAGGATCCCGTTCGCCGCGCTGGCGAGCGAGCCCTACCTCATGCGCGAGCCCGGCTCGGGGACCCGGCTGGTCGCCTGCGAGCAGTTCGACCGCCATGGCGTCGCGCCGCGCGTGCGCATGGAGCTGTCGACCAACGAGGCGATCAAGCAGGCCATCCTCGCCGGGCTGGGCGTGTCTCTCCTGTCGCGCTACACCCTCGGGTTCGACACCGGACAGCGCGAGCTGGCGGTGCTGGACGTCGAGGGGCTGCCCGTCGAGCGGCAGTGGCAGCTCGTCTACCCGGTCGGCAAGCAGGTCTCGCCCGCGGCGCGCGCCTTCATGGATTTCGTGCGCGCCGAGGCGAAGCGGCTGGTGCAGGACCCTCTCGGCCGCGCAGCGGCGCCGGAAGCAATGGCGCCGAGGTCGGACCCGGCCGCAGCCATCCCGGCTCCCCTTCCGCGCAGGGGACTGGCCGCAGCGGCATAGGCCGGCGGCGAAGCGGGCGCGCCCGCCTGGCTACCGCTCTCTCACCAGCGCCGCGCGCGCGGCGGCGAGCTCCTTGCGCTTCGCGGCGTCGATCTCGGGGTACTTCAGGTCGAGCTTCTCGAGCGCCTCGACGACCGCCGCGGCGACGACCAGCCGGGTGAACCACTTGTTGTCCGCCGGCACCACGAACCACGGCGCGCGCTTCGACGCGGTCGCGCGGATCGCGTCCTCGAACGCGGCCATGTAGTCGCCCCAGTACCGGCGCTCGTGCACGTCGGCGGGCGAGAACTTCCAGTTCTTCTCCGGCTGGTCGAGGCGCTCCATGAAGCGCTTCTTCTGCGCCTTGCGCGAGACGTGCAGGAAGAACTTGAGCACGATCGTGCCCTGGCGCGTCAGGTAGTCCTCGAAGCCGGCGATGTCGCGCAGGCGCTCCTTCCAGATGCGCCTGCCCACCACCTCCGGCGGCAGCTTCTGGCGCGCGAGGATCGCCTCGTGCACGCGCACCACCAGCACCTCCTCGTAGTAGCTGCGGTTGAAGATGCCGATGCGCCCGCGCTCGGGCAGGCACTTCACGTAGCGCCACAGGAAGTCGTGGTCGAGCTCCTCCGGCGAGGGCTGCTTGAACGAGTACACCTGGCAGCCCTGCGGGTTCACCCCGCTCATGACGTGCTTGATCGTGCCGTCCTTGCCCGCGGCGTCCAGCGCCTGGAACACGAGCAGCACCGACCAGCGGTCCTGGGCGTAGAGCTTGTCCTGCTCCTCGGCGAGCCACTCGATGCCCTGCGCGAGCACCGCCTTCGCCTCGTCCTTCTGGTCGGACTTGAGCCCGCAGGTGTCGCCCGGGTCGAAGTCCTTCAGGCGGAACTTCCTGCCCTTCGTCACGCGGTACGGCGCGACGAACTGCTCGATGCGCTCGATGATCTCCTTCCTGGGCATGCGCGCGCTCCCTCTCGGCCGGCGGCCCGGCAGTCTAGCCCACCCCGGCGCGGTCCGATCCGTGCTTGAATGGCGCGAGCCATGCGCACCCGCCTGGAGGCCCTCCGGGCCGACATCACCACGCTCGCGGTGGACGCGATCGTGAACGCCGCGAATTCGTCGCTCCTCGGCGGCGGCGGGGTCGACGGCGCGATCCACCGCGCCGCGGGGCCGGCGCTGCTCGCGGAGTGCCGCACCCTGGGCGGCTGCGAGACCGGCGCGGCGAAGCTCACGCGCGGCCATCGCCTGCCGGCGAAGTACGTGATCCACGCGGTGGGGCCGGTGTGGCGCGGCGGCGACCGCGGCGAGCCGCGGCTCCTCGCCGCCTGCTACCGCCGCTCGCTCGAGCTCGCGGTGGCGCACGGGGTGCGGTCGATCGCGTTCCCCGCGATCAGCTGCGGGGTGTACGGCTATCCGATCGAGCTCGCGGCGCCGCTCGCCGTCGAGACGTGCGCCGCGTTCCCGGTCGCCGGGGCGCGGATCGAGCGCATCGTGTTCGCGCTGTTCGACGCGCGCGCGCTCGCGCTCTACCAGGGCGCGCTCGCGTCCTGCGCGGCGCGCGGCGGAGCCGGGGCGTGATGCCGCCCCGCGCCTCGCCGCTCGCGCGCTACCTCCTCCTCGTCTACCTGCTGCTCGTCGTCTACGGCAGCCTCTACCCGCTCGCCGGGTGGCGCGACCAGGGGCTCTCGCCGTTCGCGTTCCTCGGCGCGCCGCTGCCGCGCTACTTCACGTGGTTCGACGTCGCGCTGAACGTGGCGGCCTACTTCCCGCTCGGCCTGCTCGCGGTGCTCGCGCTCGCCCCGCGCCTGACCGGCGCGCCCGCCGCGGTCCTCGCGCTCGCCGGCGCAACCGCGGTCAGCGTCCTGCTCGAGGCCGCGCAGAGCTACCTCCCCGACCGCATCGCGTCCAACGCCGACCTCGCCGCAAACGCGGCCGGCGCGGTCCTGGGCGCGGTGGCCGGCGTCGCGATCGCCGGTCACCTCGCGCCCGAAGCGGGGCTGCGCCGGCTGCGCGCGCGGCTGTTCGGGCCCGGGCACGCGGTCGACCTCGGCCTGGTGCTGGTCGGGCTGTGGCTCTTCTCCCAGCTCAACCCCGAGACGCTGCTCTTCGGCAACGGCGACCTGGGCGAGCTGGTCGCGAGCGCCCCGCCGCAGCTGTACCCGGCCGAGACCTTCGTGCAGATCGAGGCGGCGGTGGCGGGCGCGAACGTGCTCGCGGTGACGCTGCTCGTCGCCATCGTCGCCGTCGAGCGCGCCGCCGCGCGCCGGATCGCCGCGGCGACGGTCCTCGCCGCGCTCGCCGCGCGCACCGTCGCGTGCGCGCTCCTCCTCGCGCCGCAGGCCGCGTTCGCCTGGCTGACGCCCGGCGCCGCGACGGGGCTCGCGGTCGGCCTCGCCGCGGCGCTCGCCGCGACCGCGCTGCCGCGCGCCTGGGCGGTGGCGCTGTGCGGGCTCGCGCTGATGACCGCCACCGCGCTCGTGAACCTCGCGCCGGAGAACCCGTACCTCGCGCACTCGCTCGCGCTCTGGCGGCAGGGCCACTTCCTCAACTTCAACGGCCTGACGCGCATCGTTTCGATGCTGTGGCCGTTCGGCGCGCTCGCCTACGTCCTCGCGGTCGCTGCGCGGGGACGCGGCACGCGCTGACCGGTCGCGCGCTCAGCGCGCCGCACGACGCCCGGCGCGCTTCGCGCGCGCGGCCCGCCGCGGCGCGCGGCGCCCGGCGAGGTGGTCGAGCAGCGCGTCGAGCCCGAGGAAGTACGACCTCACGCCGAACCCGGTGATCATGCCGACCGCCGTCTCGGCCAGGATCGAGCGGATCCCGCGCTGCTCGATGTTCGAGATGTGCACCTCGACGTACGGGAACGGCACCGCGCGCAGGGTGTCGCGCAGGGCGTAGCCGGCAAAGATGAACGCGGCCGGGTTCATCACCAGGCCGTCGATCTTCTCGTCCACGGCGCGGTAGAGCCGCTCGATCGCCGTGCCCTCGGTGTGCGTGTAGAAGATGTCGAGGGCGTAGCGGTGCTCGCGCGCGTGCGCGAGCAGCATGGCGTCGAGCTCCGCCGCCGAGGTGCGGCCGTAGATCTCCGGCTGCCGCCGGCCGAGGTAGCTCATGTTGGGGCCCTGGACCAGCAGGATCTTGGTCATCGCGTCGCCTTTCGGATCGGGTCGCCGGATAAGTAGAATAACCGCTGGACCCCCCGCATCGGCTGCGCGGCCTCTCCGGCGCAGCCTGCCTCGAGCCCGTCGAATTGCCGCCCGCGCGCCGCGTCTCCTCCCGTTTGCGTGCCTGCCTCGCCGCGCTGCTCCTCGCGGCCGCGGCGCTCGCGCAGGCCCAGGCGCCGGATGCGTACGTGAAGTACCGCGTCGAGATCGCGGCGCCGCTCGCGCTCGTCGAGCCGCTGCGGTCGGGCCTCGACCTGGTTCGCTGGCAGGGCTACGAGACGATGACCCCCGAGCTGCTGCGCCGGCTCATGACCGAGGCCGCGGCCGAAGCGCGCGACATCCTCGCGACGCACGGCTACTTCTCGCCCACGGTGAACGCCACGCTCGACCCCGCGGCGGAGCCGCAGGTCGTGCGGCTCGCCGTCGAACCGGGGGAGCCGACCCGTGTGACCGCCGTGGACTTGCGTCTGGCCGGCGCGATCGCGGAGGACCGGGCCGGGGAGGAGGCAATGCTCGCGCGCCTGCGCGAAGACTGGCCGCTCCCGGTGGGCACGGTGTTCACCCAGGCCGACTGGGATCGCGCCAAGCGGCTCGCGGTCGCGCTCGTGTCCGACCGCCTCTACGCCGGGGCGCGCATCGCGGCGAGCGAAGCGCGGATCGACCCCGCGACGCGCGCCGCGACGCTCGCGGTCGCGATCGACAGCGGCCCGCCGTTGCGGTTCGGCGCGCTGCAGATCACCGGCACCGCGCGCCACGACGAGGCGCGCGTGCGCAGCCTCTGGACGTTCGCGCCCGACGAGCCCTACGACCGCGAGAAGCTGGAGCGCTTCCAGCGCCGCCTGGTGGCGACCGGCTACTTCGCGAGCGTGCAGGTCGAGGCCGATCCGGCCGCCGCCGCGGACGGCGCGGTGCCGGTGCGCGTGAGCCTGATCGAGGGGCCGCGGCGGCGCCTAGAGCTCAGCCTCGGCTACAGCACCGACACCAAGTTCCGCGGCAGCTTCGACTGGCGCAACAACGACGTGTTCGCGCGCGACTGGCGTCTGCGGCTGAACGCCAACCTCGAGACGGTGCAGCAGTGGGCCGAGCTCGCCGTCGACCTGCCCGAGCGCCCGAGCGGCTGGGCCGACAGCGTCGGCGTGCGCTGGAAGCGCACCGACATCGAGAACCTGGAGACCGACGAGTGGCGCATCGGCGTGCGCACGACCGCGCTCGAGGAGCGCAGCCGCCCGTCGTTCGGCGCGGCGTACATCGCGTCGCGCCAGACGCCGTCGGGCGCGCCGACGGAGGACGTCCACGCGACGTTCCTCGACTACGTGCACACCTGGCGCACCACCGACAACCTGCTCTCGCCGCGCCGTGGGCGGGTCACGCAGCTCGAGCTCGGCGGCGGGGTTCCCGGCGTCTCCACGCAGGGCTTCGGCCGTGCGATCGGGCGGTTCGCGTGGTTCGTGCCGTTCGGACCCGAGAACGAGCTCGCGTTCCGCGCCGAGGCGGGCGCGGTGCTCGCCTCGGCGCGCGACGGGATCCCGGAGTCGCTCCTCTTCCGCACCGGCGGCGCGACGACGGTGCGCGGCTACAACTTCGAGTCCCTCGGCGTCACCCAGGGCGAGGCGATCGTCGGCGGGCGCTACCTCGCGATCGTCAGCGGCGAGTACACGCGCTGGGTCTGGGAAGGCATCGGCATCGCAGCGTTCGTCGACGCGGGCAACGCGGCCGACGAGATCTCCGGCTTCCGCTTCGCGCTCGGTTACGGCGTGGGCGTGCGCGTCCGCAGCCCGATCGGGCCGTTCCGCCTCGACGTCGCGTACGGCGAGGAGGACCACGCGGTGCGGCTGCACTTCTCGGTGGGACTGACGTTCTGATGCGACGGGGACTGCTCTTCGCGCTCGTCTTCCTGGCGGTGCTCGTCGCTGCGCTCGCCGCCGGCGCGTGGTGGGCCGCGCGCTCGGAGACCGCGCTCGCCTGGGTGGTCGCCCGGCTCGAGGGGTTCGCCGGCGGGCGGCTGCGCATCGAGTCGCCGCGCGGATCGCTCGCGGGGACGATCGGCGCGGCGCGCGTCGTGTACGCCGACGAGGATCTGCGGGTCACGGCCACGGCGGTCTCGCTCGACCTGCGGCTTCGCCCCCTGCTCGACCGGCGGCTCGCAGCGAACTCGGTCGGAGCGCGGTCCGTGCGCATCGAGATTCTCCCGACGCCGTCGACCGGCCCCCCCGACGCGATCGGCCTCCCGCTGGCGGTTGCGCTCGATCGCTTCACGATCGGCACGCTCGCGATCGTCGACGGCGGCGACACGCTGGCGTTCAACGACCTGGCCGGCGCATACCGCGGCGGGCCCGCGGGGCACCGCCTCGAGCTCGCCCGCGCGCGGACGCCGTGGGGCGACGCGAGCGGACTCGCCACGCTCGGGGCGGAGAAACCGTTCCCGGTGGAAGGCGGCGTGCGCTTCGTGCGCGCAACGCCGCCGTGGACGGTCGAAGCGTCGGCCGGTCTCGCCGGGACGCTGCTGTCCCTGAACGTGCGCGTCGACGGCAAGGTCGGCGCCGCGCCGGTCGAGGGGGAGCTCGTCGTCGCACCGTTCGAGGACCGCTGGCTCGCCCGCGCGCGCGCGACCGCGCGCGAGATCGATCTCGCGGCCTTCGTGCCGGAAGCGCCGCAGACCGCCGCGACGCTTCGGCTGGAAGCGACGAGCGGCGAGCGCGGCGGCTACTCAGGGCACGTTGCGATCGAGAACGCCGCGCCGGGGACGCTCACCGCCGGCCGCGTGCCCGCACGCCAGCTCACGAGCCGCTTCGCGTTCGACGGCAGCGCGCTCCGTTTCAGCGAGCTCGCCGCCGACCTCGGGTCCGCGGGGCGCGCGCGCGGCGACGGCGAGGTGGTCGCGCGCGGCAGCCGCTGGAATCTCGCCGTCGAGGCGCTCGACCTTCGCGCCCTGCACGCGCCGCTGCGCGCCACGCGGCTCAACGGCAAGATCGTGGCGCGGCTCGACGAGGGCGCGCAGCACCTGGACGTGGATCTGCGCGAGCGGGGCATCGCGATCGCCGCGACGGCGACGCGCGAGGGCGATCGCGTGCGCATCCCGCGCCTGCGCGCCGCCGCCGGCCGGGGCGAGCTGACGGGCGAAGGCACGGTCTCGCTCGCCGGGGCAAAGCCGTTCGAGGCGCGCGCGCGGTTCAGCCGCTTCGATCCGGCCGAGTTCGGCGACTACCCGCCGGCCCTCCTGAACGGCGACCTCACGGCGCGCGGCGCGCTGGAACCGGCATGGCAGGCCGAAGTCCGCTTCACGCTCGCCGACAGCCGGTTCCGCGGCGCGCCGCTCGCCGGCGGCGGCACGTTCGCCGCGTCGCCGCGCGGCGTGCGCGACGCCGTCGCGACCGTCACGCTCGGCGCGAACCGCCTCGCCGCGAAGGGCGCCTACGGGCAAGCGGGCGACGCGCTCGCGCTCGACCTCGACGCGCGCAACCTCGGCGAGCTCGATCCGCGCGCCGCCGGGCGTCTCAAGGGCTCCGCCACGATCGCGGGGACGACGGCGCGGCCGGCGATCGACTTCGACCTCCGCGGGGAGAAGCTCCGCTGGGGCGAGCAGCCGCCGCTCGCCACGCTCGCCGCAAGAGGTGCTCTCGCGACCGGCGCGGCGCGGCCAATCGACCTCGCGGTCACCGCGCAGGGCATCGACGCGACGGCCCGGCTCGAGGGCGAGTGGGACGGCGCGCGCGCCTGGCGCGGCACGGTCGTGCGGCTCGAAAACCGCGGGGACTACGCGCTCGCGCTCGCGACGCCGGCGTCGTTCGAGCTCGGTCCCGGCCGCGTCGCGCTCGGGCCGGCGGCGTTCCGCGGCTTCGACGCCGAGCTGGCGGTGCAGCGCTTCGCCTGGGAAGGCGGCCGGCTCGCCACCGCCGGCAGCCTGCGTGCGCTGCCCGCCGCGCCGCTCCTCGCGCTCGCGGGGTGGAAGCCGGAGCCCGGCACCGACCTGCGGCTGCGCGGCGAGTGGGCGATCGAGATGAACCCGCGCCTGAACGGCACCGTCCGCATCGAGCGCGAGCGCGGCGATCTCGTCGTCGCGTCGGGACCGCCGCTCGCGCTCGGGCTCGCGCGGCTCGCCGTCGACGCGAAGTTCGTCGACGACGCGATGACTGCGACCGGTAACGTGGACGCCGCAAACGTCGGCACCGTGGCGCTCGATGCGCGCGCGAGCGGCCGCGCGCGCGACGCGCCGCTCGCGGGTCGAATCAGGGCCGACGTCGCGACGCTGCGAATCCTCGACGAGTGGGTGGGCACCAGCGCCATCATCGACGGCCGTGCCGCGCTCGACCTCGCGCTCGGCGGAACGCTCGGCGCGCCGGCGCTCACCGGGACCGCGACGGCCGACGCGGTCCGGGTCGACGTGCCGCAATACGGCGTCGCGCTGCGCGACGGCCGGCTGCGCGCCCGGCTCGAGGGCGACCGGCTGCTGCTGGACGACCTCTCGATCCGCGGACCCGAGGGCGAGCTGACCGCGAGCGGCACGCTCGCGGCCGGCGGCGAGGGCGCGAAGCTCGCGTGGCGCGCGGCGGGCCTGCGCGTCTTCAACCGTCCCGACCGGCGCCTGGTGGTGACCGGCGCCGGGACCGCGGCGGTGTCGCAGACCCGGCTCGCGCTGCGCGGCGAGCTGCGCGCCGACGAGGGCTACGTCGAGTTCGCGGGACGCGAGGCGGGGCGCCTCGGCGACGACGTCGTGATCGTCGGTCGGACCGAGCCGGAGGGCCGCGCGGGGCGGCGCACGCTGCCGCTCGACGTCGACCTGACGCTCGACCCGGGCCCGCGCTTCCGCGTCGTCGGCCAGGGGCTCGACGCCTACCTGCGCGGCAAGGTGCTGGTGCAGTCGCGCCCCGACGGCACGATCGTCGCGCGCGGCGCGATCGAGACGGTGAACGGCACCTATCGCGCGTTCGGCCAGCGGCTCGACATCGAGCGCGGGCGGCTCGTGTTCGACGGCCCGATCGACAACCCGGCGCTCGACATCCTCGCGCTGCGCCGGAACCTCGCCGTCGAGGCGGGCGTGGAGGTCACCGGCACCGCGCGCGCGCCGCAGGTGCGGCTCACCTCGCGCCCGCCGGTGCCCGACGCGGAGAAGCTGTCGTGGCTCGTGCTCGGGCGCGCCACGCCGGACGCGTCGAGCGCCGACCTCGCGCTGCTGCAGGCGGCGGCCTCGCAGCTCGTAGGATCCGGCGAGGCGGTGCCGCTCCACCGGCGCATCATCGAGGGCGTCGGGCTCGACGACGTGAGCGTGCGCGGCGCGCAGGGCGGCGCGGCGGCCGGGCAGGTCGTGGCGGTGGGCAAGCGGCTCTCGGATCGCCTCTACGTCGAGTACGAGCAGGGCATCACCGTCGCCGCCAACCTCGTGCGGCTGACCTTCGCGCTCACGCGCACGCTGAGCCTCAACGCGCAGACGAGCCAGACCACCTCGAGCTTCGGCTTCACCTACCGGCGCGCGTTCGACTGAAATCCGACTCGCTTCGTGACGGTTCGCTTGCTCACGCGCTCACGGATCCATCAGTACGCCCGGGTTGAGCACCATATTGGGATCAAGCCGGCGCTTGACCGCCCGCAGCGCCTCGCCGAACAGCGCCGGACGCTCCTGGTCGTACCAGGTGCGATGATCGCGGCCGAGCGCGTGGTGATGCGTGATCGTTCCTCCCGCGTCGATCATCGCCTGCGAGGCGGCGGCCTTGATCGTCCAGAACTGCTCGACGAGCTTCGACTTGTCGCCGAGGGCGTGCCATGTGAAGTAGGGGGCCGGGCCGTCCGGGTACAGATGCGTGAAACGCACGGTACACGTCCCGTTGCGCCCGGTCACGTCCCTGATGGCGGCGAGCGTTGCCTTCTTCACCCGCTCCCGGAAAGCCATGTAGCGGTCCCAGGTAATGCAACTCTCGACGGTGTCGCGCATCACCCCGCGGGCGATCGCATGTGGCCGCAGAAAGGGACCGCGCAGAAACTTGTCGCGCCAGTTGCCCGCAGCTCCGCTGCGCTGCGACTCCGGATCATCGAGCGCCCTGGCATCCCAGGTGCCGCCGTGGTCCGCGCAGATCTCGAGTGCCCGCTGCATCGACGCGTCCATTGGGTGGTCGGCCCCCTCGAAGGTCAGCACTAGCAGGTCGCAGGATCCGTCGCCTGCCTCCGTGAACGCAGCCTCGTCGCGCTCAATCAGGCGCGCGTTGGCCGGGTACAGTCCGGCTTGCGAGATCATGCGGACCGCATCGACCGCCCGCGCGTAGTCGCCGAAGCGCACCGCGGTGGCGCGCCGGAAAGTCGGGCGACGATGCAGGCGCACCCACGCCTCGGTGATGATGCCAAGTGCACCCTCGGAGCCCAGGAACAGGCGATCCGGGCTGGGGCCGGCGCCCGAGGTCGGCAGCCGGCGCGTCGCCACCACGCCGCTCGGGGTTATCACCCGAATGCTCTCGACGTGGTCGTCAATCTGCGAATACACGGTCGCATAGTGTCCTGCCGCTCGTGTCGCGATCCATCCGCCCAGCGACGAGAACTCCCAGGCTTGCAGGAAGAAGCGCATCGTGAGACCGGAGGGCTTCAGCTGCTGCTCAAGCGCCGGGCCGAGTACTCCGGCTTGCACTCTCGCGGCGCGTGACACAGGGTCGACCTCAAGCACCCGAGCGAAATGCTTCAGGTCGATCGTTACCGTGCCGCGGTATCGCTCATCCTGCGGCGGGTTGACGCCGCCGACGACGCTCGAGCCACCGCCGAAGGGAATCGCGGCGAGCCGCGCCTCGCTGCACCAGTCCAGCACGGCGCGGATGTCGTCCTCGCCACGCGGGAAGGCCACCCAGTCGGGCGGATTGGAGAAGTCGCGACGGTGGATCATACGGGCGAGGTCGTGGACCGAGCGGCCGTAGCTGTGAAAGAGCCGCTCGTGCTTGTCGTCCGTGAGCACGCTTCGCAGCGGCGCTGGCGGTTGGACGCGCGGTGCGCGTAGTTCGATCTCGGATGCGCGCGGCATCGGCATCGGCGCGAACCGGTCGACCCCGAACAACTGCGACCATGTCCTCTCGAACCAAGCAAGCTCCTCGTCCGATACGAGGTCCTCCTCGTATCCCCAGCCGTAGAAGCTGCGGCGCTTCTCGGTCATAGTGACTTCCTCCGCGTCAATTGAGACTTGGCTCGAGTAGCGCCCCGTGGGACCTGAGACGGCCTGCGAGGTCGGAGAGCGCAACCGTTCGGACACGGCCATCCGCAGCCAAGCTCATGGTGGCGGTGACTCCGGCGGCCTCGCCCATCGCAATGCATGAGCCCGCAACCCGGGCCGATGCCTGGGCCGCGTGCTCCGCCGAGAGATTGCGGCCCGCGACGAGCAGGTTGTCGAACCCAGCGACGACCAGACATCCATGTGGAATCCCGTACCAATCACCATCGGGCAGGAAGTCCCAAGACGTGGCGCGGCCCGCGCCGTGCGTTTCCAGCGGCCAAGCCGAGCAGGCGATGCGGTCAGGGGGCTTAATGCAGCTACGCACATCGCTTTCGGTGAGGACCCGGTCGCCGCGGACCAGCCGTGTCTCGCGCACGCCCACGCGTAGCCCTGCGTCGACCACACGAGCGTTCTCGAACCCGGGCACGTACTTGCGAAAGACCGTCTCGTAGAGAGCGACCTGCCGGCGGCCGACCTGCTCGGCTTGCGTGAGCTGCGCCGGATGGACGAGAAGAAATGGCTCGCCTGCGTCGTTCGCTAGCTTGGTGACATTCAGATGGGCCACGCCGTGCAGCGGGCTAAGATGGACCCCGACGGTAACGCGCGGCAGCGCATACCCGTCGGCGACCGCGCGGTCGAGCGCCGCACGAATGTCTGGGCGGGTCAGCTGCGCGACATGTTCCGGATCGACGCCGGCCATGCGGAACATCGCGGACGCGTACTGCGTCGTGCCGCGGTCGCCGAGCTCGAACGCCGCTCCGGCGCGGGCCGCGACGTCCCCGTCGCCGGACGCATCGACGACCACGCGCGGCACGATGGCCGAACGTCCGCCCTTGTTCTCCACGATCACCGCGGCGACCCGCCTACCATCGCACACGACGTCGACCGCGCTCGTGTGCAGCAGCAGATGAACGCTGTACCCGGCGGTCATCTCGTCGGCCACCGAGCGCAGTGCGATCGGCTCGTACGGGACACCCAAGATACGGCCCTGGCGTCGGGGCGGCAGGATCGCACCGTGCGCGGCCAACCGCTCCTCGAGCTCGAGGAAGAGGCCGCCGGTGGTCCGCGCGAGCTGCTCGCCGTCGATGATCATGTGCGTGCCGCAGAACGCGCCCAGCGTGACGAGAGTAAGCGTTCCGCCAAGGCAACCGTACGCCTCGATAAGCAGCGTGGACGCGCCCTCGCGCGCCGCCGCACAGGCCGCCGCGAGGCCGGCGGGGCCACCTCCGACCACGAGCACGTCCGGCTCCGCGACGACCGGGATACGGCGCGCCGGCTCGAGGACGAAGCGATTGGTCGTCGCCGACACCGCCAACTAGCTCGTCGCGGCGCCGAAGGCGTCAAGGCCGAGCAGCTCGCGGCCGATCACCAGCTCGTTGATCTGGGTGGTACCGTCCGGCACCGTGAGCATCCGGGCGTCGCGGAAATGCCGCTCGAGCGGGAACTCGCGCGTAAGGCCGTACGCGCCGTGGACCTGGATCGCATGCGACGTGATTCTTACCGCGGCCTCTGTGGCGTAGGCTTTCGCCATCGCGGCCTCGAGATTGCAGCGGATCCCCCGATCGAGCAGCGTCAAGCCGCGGTAGACGAGCAGTCGCGCGGCGTGCATCTCGGTGGCCATGTCGGCGAGCAGCTTCTGCACCAGCTGGTGCG
>WBZO01001883.1_pt1 | contig 30080 bp, 25 predicted proteins | sample 5204261 | NCBI WGS metagenome assembly WBZO01 (sample SAMN12412400, study PRJNA552823) | activated sludge metagenome | isolation source: activated sludge from anammox sidestream of wastewater treatment plant... | place: USA: North Carolina | collected 2017-09
AATTTCTGATACGACTTGAAGTTTAAATGCTAATGTGTAATCTTTTTGAGTGCGTTTAACATACTCGTTTTCTTTATTTTGCATATTGATACTTTTTTAGTGTATCGCTATTTTAGGACGGGACAATCAATAAAAATAAAAAAAGCCCTCTGCTTTCAGAGGGCTCTTTTTCTTCGCTAAAGATTTTTTCAATTATATTTGAAAAGAATATCAATCTTGGAGACTTGGGGTCTCTCATTATAATAGATACATTATGTTTTCAATTCGTTGCCTGAAAGAATAATTTTTTTTTAACTTATATTAGATATTTTATTTTTTAATGTCTATTTGTTTGAACATTAAGTAATTATATTTATTTCTATTTCAAAAAAAACTTATCAATCGTTAATTATTTTTAAAAATAGTGTGTAAATCAATAAATGATTCAGCTTTATCATAATTTCGCACCCCAAATATTAAACATATATCAATTATGAAAATCCTCATCAATGATGGTATTGAGGCCATAGGAAGGCAATTGCTCGAAGAAGCTGGTTTTACGGTAGATACTCAAAAAATTGAACAGGCAGAACTCATTAACCGACTCAATGAATATGATGCCATATGTGTAAGAAGTGCTACGAAAGTAAGAAAAGAGCTCATTGATGCTTCGCCCAACCTGAAGGCAATAGGTAGAGGTGGTGTTGGTCTGGACAACATTGATGTAGAATATGCCCGCTCAAAAGGTATCGCTGTTATCAACACACCTAATGCTTCTACTCGTTCTGTCGGTGAGCTCGTCATTGCCCATATGCTCAACCTATCCAGAAACCTATACAAGTCTAACCGTGAAATGCCCTTATATGGAGACACTAAATTTAATGATCTCAAAAAAGCGTATGCTCAAGGTGTAGAACTCGAAGGTAAAACCCTAGGTATCATCGGCTTCGGACATATCGGCCAGGAAACAGCATCCTGTGCGCTGGGCATGGGCATGAATGTGCTAGCCGTTGACCCTTATAACAGTAAGGCAACCATCAATATCGGTCCTGCAGCTCTTGAATTTAAAGTAGATATTCATACGATACCTCTGGATGATATGCTGGAATCGGCTGATTATATTTCATTACATACGCCTTCATTAGATAAGCCTGTTTTGGGCAATGAAGAATTTTCCAAGATGAAAGATGGTGTCATCATCATCAATTGTAGTCGCGGAGGTACGCTGGACGAAGGCGCACTACTGGACGCACTTAATAGTGGTAAAGTGGCTGCAGCAGGTCTTGATGTATTTATGAATGAACCATCACCTAATAAAGTATTGTTGACGCATCCTCATGTTTCTCTTTCACCTCATATAGGTGGCTCTACTACAGAAGCTCAAAATAAAATCGGTGAGGAGCTAGCTATCAAGTTGATTGCTACCCTAAAAGGTCAATAAGCAATACTATTTACGACACATTACTAGAAGACAGAAAAATGATCTATTTTTCAACTGTATATGTTTAGTAATATGCTGCTTTGCGCAAATAATTCCTGACATAATCATCGATACCATCTTCCAGTGACCAGAATTCCATAGGATAACCTATATTTTTCATTTTTGTCATATCGGCCTCAGTAAAGTATTGATAACTATCTCTGATATCTTCCGGCGTATCAATAAATGAAATATGCTCCTTGCGATCTAAAGCTTTGAAGGTATTTCTGGCTAGATCAAGAAAAGTTCTGGCCTTACCTGTGCCGAAGTTGTACAATCCGCTTTCGATTTTTTGATGGTGATGGATGATATACATCAACATCTTCAAAACGTCTTTAACATATATAAAGTCGCGACTCTGATATCCATCCTTAACATCTGGTCGATGCGATTTGAAGAGTTTCATACTTCCGGTCTCGCGGATTACTTTATATGTATGAAATACAACCGAGGCCATCCTAGCTTTATGATACTCATTCGGTCCATAGACGTTAAAAAATTTACATCCTGCCCAGAATGGAGGTGCTTCTTTCTGACTCAACGCCCATAGGTCAAATTCTTGTTTACTCACTGCATATGGGTTCATAGGTCTGAGATGCTTCACCTTCTGATGGTCATCACTAAATCCTTGCTTTCCGTCACCATAAGTAGCTGCGCTGGAGGCATAAATCAGTGGTATCTGACGTCTGGCACATACCTTCCATATACGCTGACTATAATGAACATTCAAGTTGTCAAATATGTCCTTATCCGTCAATGCTGTATCTGTACGCGCACCTAAATGAATGACTAGATCGATGGTCTGTGAGGTCTTCTCAAACCAGTCCAGAAAAATATCGCGATGCATCCACTCTCTGACGGTCTTATTGTCCGTATTTCTATCCTTGTACAATTTATAAAAGTCATCCACGACTACCACCTCTCTGTTGTAACCGTTTGCATTGAGTTCAGTCAGCATACAAGAGCCAATAAACCCAGAAACACCTGTTAGAATAATCATAACCATCTGTTTTTAGTCAAGCAAAGATAGTATTTTTTAGCGATCACCTATAAAAAGATTTGCTATCTACCTATACCAACGAGATACTACAAATATAGATGGCCATATGACCCATCAACCGATCATGCTCAAACCTTTAATTGTACTAAATAGAATGGGACAAACAACGGTCAGCATTGATATGGCTGATCACAATCATTACCAACGGTTACTTAAACCCAAATTACGCATTAGAAATTGACTACATGAAAATGCTACTTCATATCTATTTCGGTACTCGTTTTTCTGTCTTCGACATAGTAAAACTATACCTGCGGAATAAAATCTCCGAGCCTCATAGCTATTTTGTATCATTTCCATTCGCCACAAAGTCTAATGAGTAATATGGGTTAAATTACATAATAAATATAGCGAAATAAATAATTTTGCAGTTCATTTTAAAACAAAACAGAGCCATTTAATATTGAGATAGATAAATCTCTAATTTTTTTTGCAGAAAGACATGATACACACAGATATATTGATCATAGGGGCAGGTCCGGTAGGTTTATTTACTGTCTTTGAAGCTGGACTCGTCAAACTCCGATGTCATCTGGTTGATTCGCTAGGGCAACCCGGTGGTCAGCTAACTGAAATCTATCCCAAAAAACCCATTTATGACATACCCGGTTATCCGAGTGTTTTTGCAGGCGATCTGGTAGATAATCTAATGGAACAAATTAGTCCATTTAAACCCGGATTTACACTTGGGGAGCGAGCTGAAAAACTTGAGAAAGTCGAAGACAAATTATACAAAGTTACTACTTCTAAAGGCACTGAGCTTTTTGCTCCAGTAGTAGCCATCGCAGGAGGTCTCGGCAGTTTTGAACCCCGAAAACCACCTATTGAAAATATTGCCGAGTTTGAAGATAAAGGTGTGGACTATATAATCAAAGATCCGGAAAAATACCGTGACAAGAAAGTATTAATAGCAGGAGGTGGTGATTCAGCACTCGACTGGAGCATCTTTCTCGCAGATGTAGCACAAGAAGTGACACTCGTTCACAGAAGAACTTCTTTTCGTGGCGCACTGGACTCAGTAGAAAAAGTAATGGACCTAGCCCAAAACGGTAAAATCAACCTAATTACCAATGCTCAAGCTATCGGCCTTTCCGGCAATGGGACACTTCAGGAAATAATCATAGAAGAGGACGGTAAGGAAGCTTATCCTTTTAAAGCAGATCATTTCATTCCTTTGTTTGGACTCGCTCCAAAGTTAGGACCACTAGCAGACTGGGGACTAGAGATTGAAGACAATGCCATCAAAGTCAATACATTTGATTATAGCACCAATCTGCCCGGAGTATATGCCATTGGTGACATTAATACATATCCCGGCAAGCTTAAACTCATCCTTTGTGGATTCCATGAAGGTACACTCATGATACAGTCGGCATTTAAATATATATACCCAGATCAGAAATTGTCATTCAAATATACCACTGTCGCCGGAGTCAATGGATTTTAACCTATATTGCTTTACAAGTGATATAATTAACATGAGCTCGATGAAAATCAAAGGCTTAGTGTAAGCTAAAGTATTGCTAGTTAAAATTATTGTTGTCTGGCAAAATCAGAATAGCCAAAAATGTTCTTTAAGCTATTAGGTTACAGCCTAAAAATGGATGCATTTTCAATAAAATGATCAAATTGAATGCAATAAACCTCTACAAAACAGAAAATCTCCGTAATTTGTGCAGGTGTGAGCACGGTGTTTTTGAATATGTTTTTTTTGAATTGTAAACTTACAACATATTGCTCATATATTATTAATTTACAAATAACTATAAATATCACAATTTATTAATTTATTGTGCAGAATATGCACCGAATTCATTTTAAATTACAATCCGATGAAATATTTACTCAAAATTTCTTTATTCTTAATACTTGCATTTTTAAAAATGGAACTAAGTGCTCAAAATTTAAATAAAATTGGAATCCAAAACGGATTTATTATGCTAGATAGATTCCACCATAAATCTGATTTAACTAATTTATTTTATTCAACTCTTATACAAACAGATATATTATATTTAAGGCAAATATATTTAAGCGATAAATTTAACTATAATCTAGGGATGGGGTACTCTATGTTTAATTTTTTACCAGGATCTTCAAGTGTACTGGGGCATAAGAACAAAACATTGTCATATTTATCATTAAAAAGTAAATTTGATATAAAAGTTTATAAGGATAAATGGAATTTAAGTATAGGTCAAACAACTTATGTTTTATTAAATAATGTTAAACAAGATGATTATTTTAAACCTGAAAAAATTGATAATATCTTTATAAGAAAAACATTTACTAATATAGATTTGGGATTTAATTATTCATTATCAAAAAAAATAGGTATTAGTCTTACTGTTCCTATTACTTTATATCCAATGTATTCTGCTTTTCAATCAACAAGTCCTAACTCAAAAGAATCAGAACCATACTATCTTTTCGTCGAAACTACAGGTATAAATTTTTTAGTTTCTTATATTCTTGATTAGGAAATTAATAAACCAGATGCTAACAATACACTGGACGAACAGATTCTCTAACGGTCGTCATTCGCCAGTGCTAACCGTTGGTGATTATTGTAAAACAAAAAATTGTCAAAGGAATATGATTACACCAATTACAAAAAAGTTATCAAAATCAAATCTTGAAAATATTGAAACAGATAGGATAATTTATGCAGAAGTAACTCCACCTGGAGCAATGGGTAACTCAGGTGGTATTATAATATACATTAGACAAGATAATAAAAATGAAATGCTTTGTTATGAGACAAGCATTTATGATGATGAAGAAACATATCTCTTGGCTGAAGAAATATTGTTTAAGAATTTAGACAGAGAAAACAAGAATAACAACAAAGAGCAATTATGCTTTGACTATTATTATGGTGGAATGGGTAATAATGTTTTAATCAACAAAAAAATAAAGCTCTCAATCCAAGACAATTATTTTATTTATCAAGCAGACGACCTTGAATTTCAGATTTTTTCTTCGGTTCAGGGTGTATTTAATAGTGTCGTTAATCAAATGAGTTCTATTAAATCAACCAAACACTCTTCAACAAAAAGAATTTCACCAAATTGGATTGACAAGTTAGAAGATGACGAAATATTTGTTTTCGGTAGTAATCTTGACGGGTTACATGGTGGTGGTGCGGCAGCAGTAGCAAGGAAATGGGGTGCAATTTGGGGACAAGGTGTAGGCTTGCAGGGACAAACTTATGCAATTCCAACAATGCAAGGTGGTGTTGAAACAATTAAACCCTACGTTGATGAATTTTTGTCTTTTGCTAAATCAAATTCTAAATTAAAATTTTTAGTAACTGAGATTGGTTGTGGTATTGCAGGTTTTACAGTTGAACAAATTGCACCGTTGTTTAAGAATGCACTTGATGAAGACATTGAAAATATATTTCTACCTGAGCGTTTTTATAAAATATTGACAAATGAAAAAACATCGAACCACTAACATTATGACGAATAGAAGAAAGCCCTGAGAAAGCGAAAGCCTCGAGCGGGGGCTTCGACAAACAGAGCATACAAATTCAGGACTTTTTGCTGTTCACCAATAAGCGACACTGGACTGTGGTGTTCCTATTTCTCTCTAGGTGGTTTTGTAGCTTTTTTTACGGTTTCTTCCTAATTTTTGGTTTTCAAAATGTGCAATGCCTCTGTTTTTTTGGCTTTTCTTGCATTTAGACACATAGCTCCCCTTACTCATAATTGGACAGTTTGACACAGGAATTTAATCTGCATTTTTTTTAAAGTCAACTTATCTAGCAAAGGCATCAATGAATCCTACTTCATTATCTGCCGAAATGGCACCTGTGCTGAGCCTGTCGAAGTATCATTAAGTGTGGAAAAAGTGACTAGGAAACGGTTTATCTAGTATAGAAGTCACTTTTTAAATATTTTCTGTACATCATAAAGTTATAAATAATTTGTGTATTTTTGCCTATAATCTTGATTATTTTTACACAGGCTGCGGTTATAACAATTTATAAAAAATTATGAAGGTAAATTTAATTCTATATTTAATGTTGCTTCTTAATCCAGTATTTGCACAACCCAATGAAGGTGCAATAAAAACTTCAGCTGGATTTTTATTATATTCTAACTCAGGAATTAATAGTTATACTCTATATCTAGAAGGAGATATTGACTTGACTAATTATCCTTTTATAAAACAGAATGGTATTTGGTTTCAATTTCACAATGCGAGTAAAGCTGATTTTGGTGAGAGTTCGAAAAAACAATTAACTAATTATATGGAATGGGAAGTTAATTGGTTGGAAAAACAAATGAATACTAAAATTAATAAAGCTAACGAGTTTTCAAATAAGAACACTTTGATGGTAAATTTTTGGAAATACGAAAACCCTGTAGTTAATGATAAAAGAATTCATACACCCACTAAAGCCACCTACTTTTTGGACTTTATAAGTAAAGATTTAATTTACAGACTTTCCTATGCATCAACAAGCGGAAATGACTCTGAGGCAAAAACGATTCTTTTTGGAATATTTGATAATTTCAGATTCTATGAAAAAAGTATTGATTTAGATAAGCTTCAAAAGAATATTCTTAAAGGTCAAAATTTTTACCATGAATAATCAAAGATTTGACACAATCTTATTAATGTCAAAAAAGAACAAACTTGCTATTACACCCAGCTTGGCAAAATGGCGGGCTCAGTACTAAACTCAAGTTCAGGTCGTCGATTGAACTCTGGTACAAAACTGAACATTTGTGCTCCGAAATCCGCCACATCGCTAAGCCGAAAAAAGTTATTTCAAAATTTAGCTAAATAATTATTACTTATTGCTAATAAAATACTAATTTTGAGATCAAGCTTTTACAAAGTGAAATTTGTGTGAAAGAATGCGCTTTCAAAATTAATCGATTAAGAGCTTTGAACAAGGTTCTAGAAAAATTGAAAAAGTCAAATTTTTTATAGAATTTTGCTACCAAAACATAAAAATTAATGGAACTAACCGCGCAAAGACAGCGTTTTGAAGCACATTTGCCTTTGTCCCTTACGCACAAAAACAAACAACAGCAGTAATATATGACGAAAACTATATCTTTTTTCGACATACTAAAACAACTGATTTCGTTATTGAAATTCCATTCCGTAAGAATTGGGAAGTGGTTATCTATACTTTTCAAGAGAAAAAGAAAAATGCAAAAATTATCGTTCGACTATTTCAAATATTGGCATTTTGACAATTCATATTTGGTAGTGGATTTAAAGTTTATAAACGCGATATATTTCAAAGTTGGCAATTTTAAAAGTTTTGATTTCACTAAACGGCTATTTCTGAATTTGAAAAAACTAGACACAGACAAAATAAAAGTTGAGGTAATTGGTTTCTTTCAAAAACAAGTTTTTATCATTGAACTGAACAAAGAGTTTCATCTCAATTCAAAACCATTCAGAACTGAAATAAAAAAAATAAGTCCAATTGAAATAATTCAACAAAAAACAATAATTAAAATTCCTAACCTTTGGTTTTCCGAAATCAAACCAAAGGTTACTAACCAAAATATTGACTTGTATTCAAAGCAAATAAAAATCAATCATAAACATTTTAATATTCAAGATTTTATATGAAACAAAGAGAATACTATAATACTCCTAAAGCAGGATGGGTAATGCGTCAGTTGTGGAAAGCAGCTGGTGGAGACAGATATATTTTAGAACGAGCAACCTACAGCGACCAAATCAAATATATGTGTTTGGGTGGAATTGTATTTGCTACTGGAGCTATGGCAGGTCTTGCAGGAGGATATGCCTTTTATACAATTTTTTCGCCAAAAGGCTCTGCACTTGAAGATAGTATTCATTTACCCACGGTGGCTATCTCATTCTTGTTTGGCATTATTTGGGGATTGATGATTTTCAATATTGACCGTTTCATTGTTACAAGTACAGGCAAAGGAGACGGAACAGAAAAAATCACTTGGGACGAATTTAAAAGTGCCATTCCTCGTATCATAATGGGAGCAATTATTGCAATTACCATTTCCAAACCGATTGAGATTAGGATGTTTCAAACAGAGATAAATATCAAGCTCAAAGAAAAACAGATTGAACAACAAACTGCTTATATTGAAAAAACAAGGAAAAATTTCCAAATAGAACTTGACCAAAATGAAAAAGATTTAGCAAAATATGAACAAGAAATTCAAGATAAAATAGCAAGACACAAATTTCTAGAAGCACAATATATTGAAGAAGCTAGGATTATTACAGTTGGACCAAGGGCATTAGCTCTAAAAGCACAGATGGATAAAGTAGATAAGGAAATTAGGAATGACAAACAAAATAAAGAGTATTTAAAACTATTAAGTGACAAAGAGGATATCGAAAAACGTTTACGAGAAGCTCTAAATGAAAGCCAAAAAGTAGCAAATGGGTTAGATGGGCTACTTGAACGTATAAAATTAGCTCACGAAGTTGCAGGATTTTGGATTACGCTTTTCATTACATTGCTATTTCTTGCCATTGAGCTTACGCCTATTTTCTTTAAATTGATGTTGACCAAAACACCTTATGATTATTTGGCAGAAAATCGAGATGATTTAATTCGGGCGGAAAACGGTATCGAAGTTCGTTATGATCATTACACAGACAATAAAGGAATTGAACGGCATTTAATCATCAATCACGAAGCAGAAAGAATAATTTTTGAAAAAATTAAAGTAACAGAAATTCAGAAAGAACTAACAGAATATGCTATTTTAAAATATAATGAAAGAGAAAAGAAGAATATGGATGAAAATTTAGATGAATATATCAAAAAGATAAAACCTGATGAGTTCACTTCTTAAAGCCATAAGAAATCGACTTTGCAAATTGTCGGGAGAAGATTATTTCATTATATCCAAATGCAGTAATAAAATTCAAGTAATTTTTTCACTTATTGGATTATTGGTATTGGTTATTTTATTATGCAGTTTTGCAAGTGCTTTATATTTTACCGAGCACTTATTTCATAGCCTTATAGCAGATATTGGTGTTGGATTAGTATGGGGATATATAGTTACAAATATGTATGTCCTATTATTATATACGATTTCTCCTACACTTTTACCAACAAAAATAAGAAAGAAACAAGAGGTGAAAACAAATCGATTTCAACTCACATTTTCAATGGAATTGAGGATTTTCATTGTTGTACTGTTGGCTGTCATTATTGCTCAGCCTCTTAATGTTTTCGTCTTAAAACCAAATTCTACTGCATTGGCTTTTGATATTAAGCATTTATTGGCAACAAACCCTTTGGCAACATTGATGACATTAACAGTTGTAGCCATTTTCCTTTTACCTGTTTATCTTAAATATAGCATTAGAAAATTGGGAGAATTTTATGTGGAAAAAGAAAAAATTGAGAAACGTATAATTACTGATGATTACAAAGACTTCAAAAAGGAATACAGGCATCTTTTAGAAAACAACATCACGAATTATAACAAATCTGTTTGGAAAAATTTGATGCCTCTTTTAACAAAATTGGAGGGAATTAATCCTGTTGCTTACCAAAAATATTTTAATGAAATATCATCAGAATTAGTTCCTGAAAATATAGAAAAATACGAATATTGGGCAGATCCACCTTTCAGAACAATTCCCAAATCAAAAACAAAAAATGTTCTTTCTGAACAAGACTTACTAAACCACATTTATCCCGAAATCGATTGACAACTGTTATCATCATAATCATTATTGTAGCGATACTATATTTCTTCTTTTTCAGATCGAAAACGAAAGAAAATACCATTGTTATCAAAGATGATATTGCAAAAATTAATGAAGATGAAATATTCACTGATGAAAATGGTTTCAAATTCAGATGGGTTGAGAAAACCAGAGATATTCCTAGATACACATATATTAAAGGATTACTAAATGGGAAGTATTGGGGCATAGTTAACGAGGAACTTTCTAATCAATTCACACATTCCAAATTTTTTGACTTTAACATTTATGAAGTAACTATCAAAAATGCTGTTTACGGAAAATCGCCTTTCCCATTAGAACAAGATATAAGAATTCCACGAGAAAAATTACCGAAATTTATACACACCATTTTAGAAAAGGATGGCAAAGAATATGAAGTCAATCTTCACGAACCATCATTTGCTGAAATAAAGATTAACCGCAAATTACACCAAGACGAGGGCAACGAAGTTTTTGGAACAATTGATGCAATAGTTACAGGTTATTTGCTTGATTTTGTAGTGGAACATTATAAAGAAAAAGAGTATCTAATTCCAATTGCTGATGCTAATTTTCAAACGCCAATAATCACAGAGCCAGTCCTAACCAAAACATCAACCTCAACAGGAAATGTAGAACATAAAGAAAACTACAAACGAATAGAATATTATTATTCAGACAACAAGAAAACCTATTGGAGTGAATGGAAATATACTAAACCCGCAGACACATCAAGTAACGAGGGTTGTTTCTCGACAATAATAGGAGCCATCGGTATAATTTTAGGTATTGCATTCTTGTTGATGATATTGCCACATATGGCATTTATTTTGCCATTTCTCCTAATTCTTTTCTTGCTCAATATAATTCCTGCAAAAATTTATAGCTGGCTTTTCCGCATCATCGGAATATTGCTTTTTGTTGGTTTTTTAGCAAGTTTGTTTCAATTTTTTAATCAATCAACGAGCACATATATTCCAAAACCTGTTGTAATTGAGAATTCACAAGAGAGAAAAACAGAAACTATACCATTTATCGATACCGTAAATAATATTGCCAAAAGTGACACATTGATTAAGCATTTCAGAGTTTGGAAAGATTATGACGGCAACCAATATGAAGGATATATTTGGACAAAGGCAAGTGATTACAGCAAAGCAAAAATTTTTAAACATAACTTGAATATACCACAAAGTACACCAAGGGCTTATGACGAAGTTATATATTCTTTGAAAGAAAATGACAAGAATAATCTAGATGGAGTTTATCAATTATTTGACAGTATAAGAGAAAAGGAAAGATTATCAAATATTAAATTTGCAGAACTTCTTGTTTCGTTTATTCAGGAAATTCCTTATGCTATCATCGTTCCAGACGATTGTAATCCAAATTTATATGATGACAAATTTATTAGAGAATATCTGTTGTCTGAAAATGCACTATGTGATGGATTTGAAAAATTTGGTATCAATTCGCCTGTCGAATTTATATCAAACCTTTTTGGCGATTGTGATACAAGAACTTTGTTGCTTTATACAATGCTTACTCATTACGATTTTGATGTAGCATTATTCAGTAGCGAGTATTACAGTCATTCTTTAATAGGCGTAAATTTACCTTTAAGTGGAATTGCTTATAAAAACGGAAATCAACGTTATGTACTTTGGGAGACCACTGCACCTAATATAAAAGCAGGTGTTTTACCAAAAGAAATTTCAAACCTCAACTATTGGCGAATATCATTAAAATCAAATTAAAATGGACATCACAAAAACAATCACGCTCACAATTATAGGCATAATTGCATTTGCAATTTCATTGACAGTTACCCAACTGTTCATCAGAAAAGAAAAATTGAAATCAGAAATCGAGGGAAAAATCATGTTGGCTTATGGTATATTATTTTCAAGTTGGGTAATCAGCTTTGCAATGCTCAATTTCAAAATGCTTACTATACTTAATGAGTTTATCGATACTATTTACAAGGTAAACACTGAAGATCACCTATTACATATTATTATAACAAGCGTTTTGTTTATAGGTTTGACGAATACTTGGCTAATACTTTGGCATTTCATGACAAAAGCACTTTCGCTTTTATTTATTAGTAAACGTATTAATGAGAAAGAAATTGAAAACAACAATTATGTCTATTTTATTTTGAAAGGAATTGTTTTTATCGGTTTTGTTTACTCGCTAATGCCAATTTTTGAAAGTGTATTAAGAGCGTTTTATCCAAATATTGAAATTCCTTATTATCGTTAAATCAAATGAATACAAACATCATCAAAATCGTTTTAGCAATTCTGTTTTTCCTTTGTTTGCTTGATATGCCTTACGGCTATTATCAATTAGTACGCTTTGCAGGTTTAATCGGTTTTGCAATTCTTGCATATCACGCAAGCCAACAAAACAAGCAAACAGAAATGGTTATCTATGGAGCATTGGCATTACTATTCCAACCATTTTTCAAGATTGCTCTTGGCAGAGAGATTTGGAATGTTGTTGATGTGGTTGTAGCTATTTACTTGTTGTTTTCTGTGTTCAACCAGAGAAAATGAGTGACTTTGCAATCATGTCAGAACATCAAAACATAGAATACAATCAAAGTTAGCAAGATGAATATCTCAAATGGATTTGCGGTTTCGCAAATGCCAATGGAGGCACTTTCTTCATCTTTAAAGACGATAACCGAAATAATGTTGGAGTTGATGAAGCGAAAAGATTTTTAGACAAAATTCCGAACTATGCGTGTGTCGTTTTAGGTATTTTGGTTGATATAAATTTACACGAAACCAAGTAAAGCGGTTATTTCAAAATCGTTGTAGAGCCTAATCCGAACGTAATCAGTTACAAAGGGCAATATCGTTACCGGAGCGGAAGCACCAAACAGGAATGAAAAGGTCCTTCATTTGAAAAGTTTTTATTGTAGAAGAAAGATAAACATTGGGCCATTTTGCCAATTCCATATGTTTCGGCAAACGATTTGAAACAAGAAACATTTGATTTTCCCAAATTGAATGCTAAAATCATTAACAAAACAGAAAATCTCCGTAATTTGTGCAGGTGTGAGCACGGTGTGTTTGATTATGTTTTTTTTTGACTTTTAAACTTAAAACATTATGTTTTTTAATACGTTAAAAATGCATTGCACTCACGTTATAATTAAGAAAATAAGTATCAATATCAAATGGAGAACACAGTAAAAGTGATTGTCATTGACCGTGAAGATCAGGAGCACATTCTGGAAGCACCGACTGATATGTCAATGAATATGATGGAGGTATGTAAAGCTTACGAACTACCTGTTCAAGGCACTTGTGGTGGCATGGCCTTATGTGCTAGTTGTCATATGTATGTGTTGAGTGACCATGAGCTACAAGAACCCTCAGAAGATGAAGAGAATATGCTGGATCAAGCATTTTTTGTCAAATCTAATTCCAGGTTAGGCTGTCAGATTAAAATCACCGATGCTATTGACGGTTTGGTTGTCAAGTTGGCGCCTGTTGGCACTGAATAAACGATAGCCTACATTTTCATAACATTTGAACGCATGATAAGGCAATAAAAACAGCCTTAAATTGAACAGTTTTCATTAGATTTGCATTGAATACATGACTGTTCTTCATTTAGATGGTCATGGTGTTGTTTTTATCATTTAGAAAATAGATTATCCATGGAAATTTCAGGCTTAGATACGCAAATCACTCAAAAAGTGGAAAAGTGGCTGAATGGCAACTATGACGAGGCAACTAAAGCTGCTATCCGTCAACTCATAGACGACCATAACATCACTGAATTAACAGATGCCTTTTACAAGGATCTGGAATTTGGAACCGGAGGTCTTCGTGGTATTATGGGAGCAGGGTCTAATCGGGTGAATAAATACACCTTAGGTGCAGCCACACAGGGATTGAGCAATTATCTAATAAAGCAATACCCTAATCAACCGATCAGCGTAGTAATATCCTATGATTCACGTAATAATTCATCAAAATTTGCCAATATCGTAGCAGATGTATTTTCAGCAAATGGTATTCAAGTTTACTTTTTCGAAAATCTAAGACCTACGCCAGAATTATCCTTTGCTATCAGAGCACTGAAATGCCAGAGCGGTGTGATGTTAACTGCTTCGCACAATCCAAAAGAATATAACGGTTACAAAGCATATGGCGCAGACGGTGGTCAACTCGTTTTCCCGCATGATGAAGCGGTAATGAAAGAAGTAGCACGAATCACCAGCATCGACGAAATCAAATTCGAACGAGTTTCTGACAAAGTGATACCTATAGGCAAAGAAATAGACGAGCAATTTATTGAGACGATTGCAAAACTTTCAATCTCTAGAGAGCGTATTGCCAGACAAAAAGATCTGAAAATTGTATATTCGCCACTGCATGGTACAGGTGGACAATTAGTACCACCGGCACTAGCCAGATTTGGATTTGAAAACGTCATCACCGTAGATGAACAAATGGTACCTGATGGCAATTTTCCTACTGTCATCTACCCTAATCCTGAGGAAAAGGAAGCGATGTCTCTTGCGGTGCGTAAAGCAACTGAAGTAGATGCAGATATCGTCATGGCCACTGATCCGGACGCAGACCGTGTAGGCCTGGCTATCAAAGGCAATCAAGGTGATTTTGTGCTCCTCAATGGGAATCAGGCGCTCTGTCTCCTTGTCGATTATGTGCTTTCTGCCTATAAAAATGCCGGCAATCTCGATGGTCGTCAATATGTCATGAAGACCATCGTCACTTCTTATATGATCGATAAAATTGCACAGTCCAAAGGAGTAGAATGTTACAATGTATTGACAGGGTTTAAATACATCGGTGAGGTAATGACCCAACTAGAAGGTAAAAAGACTTTTCTGGTAGGCGGTGAGGAGAGTTATGGTTATTTGGTTGGCGACCATGCTCGTGACAAAGATGCAGTAGTTTCTTGTTGTATGTTTGCTGAGATGGCAGCATGGTACAAAGATAGAGGCGTGAGCATGTATGATGCGCTGATCGGGTTATACACACAGTATGGTTTCTATAAAGAATCGCTCATATCCATAACAAAAAAAGGCAAATCCGGAGCAGACGAAATCAAGGCCATGATGGAAAATTACCGCAACAATACTCCGGCCACACTCGGAAGTAGCAAGGTAGTGATGCTCAAGGACTATAAAACCAGTATTTCTAAAGACATGATTACCGGAGCAGTTGAGAAAATCGATCTGCCTTCATCCAATGTACTACAATTTTTCACAGAAGATGGTAGCATCATTTCAGCGCGACCATCCGGTACTGAGCCAAAAATCAAGTTTTATTGTAGTGTGAACGCTCCTCTCTTGAGCAAAGAAGCCTTTGAAGCAACAGAGCAACAACTAACTAATAAAATAAACGCTATGCTCGGTGACCTGGGTATCGTCTAACAAGGTAATATGGAAGCATTCAGTAAAGATTTACAAATCAAGGCCACAACCCCTATTGTCATCTTTGACATTGAATGCTTGTTGTGCAATAAGGCCATAAAATGGCTACTACAAAGAGATAAAGCTGAAAAGCTGATGATGATTTCATTTGACGCAGCAGAACAACAATTTAATCTGCCATTGAATAGAAATTCTATCATCCTTTTATATGATAATAACACTTATTACCAGTCAGATGCGGTATTGAAAATAGGGCAAATACTGGGTGGCAAGTACTATTACTTATCAAAAATCTGTAGTCGCCTGCCCCGAATACTCAGAGACGGTATCTATAACCTCATTGCACGGTACAGATATAAAATTTTTGGCAAAGTTACTGCTTGTGAAATTCCTGATGAATCTCTGATGCACAGATTAAAAATTCAAAGCGCAAGGATAGAATAAGCTATTCTCCTTCTTCAGGAGACGTAATGATGTAACAATCCGGACACTTCCCTTTCTTAACACCTATTACACCTTGGTCTTTAAGTGCCTCTATGACTTCATTATATGGTCTTGTTATATCGACACGAACCCGCTTTTTAGGATCGTATTTGAATTTTTTATCCACCTTCACAGTCTTCTTATTGTATTTGACAAGATGATTTTTGAGGAGTGAGCCCAGTGTAAAGATTGAAGAATTATCTTCTTTGGATTGTATTTTGCTATGAATTTGACTGCCTTCTTTTATCTTTTCTTTATGTTTGTCGCTCTCAAGAGGCAATGACTCAAGATTGCCTTTTAATAAAAAGCCATCACTAGCCGTAGTATTACTATTTAAATCTTTAAACAATCCATCACCATACTCAAATTTGTCGCCCTTACTCAAGATCACCACATTTTCAGCATCATCTAGTTGTGAAACCTTGACGCTACCTTCTGTATTTTCTATCAAAATACCAGACTTATCTTTAGAAAGTCGGAATTTTGTTCCCAGCACCTCAATGAGTAAATCTTCGTATTCAACTTTAAATGGCAAAATGCTTTTCCTAACATCAAAAGCAACATGACCTGAAGCACGAACAAATCTCTCGTCCTGTCCGGTAAAGGATAATGGATAGTCAACTGTAGCCCCTTGGTCCATTACTATTTTTGTACCATCAACTAATTCAATCTGCTGGTTACTACTAGTGGCCGTGATTTGATCTCTTAATTTTGGTTCTGGCCATAAAGCAATGGTAAAAAACAATCCAAGCACAAATATGGCCGCTGCTGCGTTGGTGATGTAGTATATAAGTGGTCTTTTAGTCGTTTTTGTTTCTTTAGTTGCAATATCTTCTCCTACGCTTTTTAAAAAGTCGTTCCACTTAGAGTCGGTATCATAGACCCTAAACTCTCCTATGTCTTTACTTTTTTTTAATATCGTATCCAATTTGCTCAAAATAACTAATTAAAATTATGACGATAAAAATTACTTATAACACATGTATTAATTAAAAAGTTCAGGATGAGCTTTCAATTTTTCTTTTAAAATCTTAGTAACCTTACTAATATTGTCCTCTACACTTCTCTTAGAAATTTTTAAATAATCTGCAATCTCCTCGTATGTCAATCCTTCAAATTTATTCAAAATAAATATTTCTCTGGGTTTATCTTTCAGCACTTTGAGTTGTGTTTCAACAACCTGCCGCACAATATATGGATCTAAATATTCTTCGGTACTATCCTGTAAATTTTCAAGTTGTTCATGCTCAATTTGAACACATTCTTTGCCATGATATTTTCTGATGTAATCTATCATAGCATTTTTTGACATCTGATATAGATAAGCCTTAGTAGAAGTGGTAACTTCAATTTTGTCTCTACTAGACCAAATTTTAGCAAATGTGTTCTGTACAATTTCCTCACTTGTCTCATAATTTTTGACAAACTTATAAATGAAATTGACAAGAGGATTGAAGTATTCTTTAAAAATAGCTTCAAAATCAGAAATGTCGGAAAATGGTTTCAAAAATCAAATATTGAAATTCGCTGCAAAAATAACTAAATATTTGATATTTAAAATTTTCTCAATCCAGAGATACTCTTTTTGAATCATCAACATACTCATCTAATCGCATCAATGGGATGACTACAAAGAAATCTGTACCTTTTCCTACTTTTGTTTCAAAATAAATCCTGCCATTGAACGAATCTATCATATTAGAAGAAATTGCTAATCCTAAACCAGTGCCTGAACTCTTTGTGGTAAAATTTGGCGTAAACACTTTGTCTTTCATGTGATCAGGAATGCCGGTACCATTGTCAGAAATGCGAATAACCGCTTCGCTGCCCTTCCTTGACAATTCGATATCAATCTTGCCTCGTCTATCCTCCGGAATGGCCTGAATTGCATTGCGCAAAAGATTATTCAAAATACGCACCAGGTGGTTTTTATCGGCAAACACATAGAGTTCGTCAATAGGCTCAACCATGCTGATATCCATATCATCGCGTTTCCTAAACAAGTCGTGCACTGTTTCTACTATCTCATTGAGTATGATTTTCTCATTGGAAGCCTGCGGTATCGTGGCAAAATTTGAGAATTCATTAGCTATTTGAGTTAAGTTATCTATTTGCTCAATTAATGCAGATGACACACGTGGAATCATTTCTCCGGCGCGCTCAGGATGTTCCATTGTGGCCCGTTGTAGATACTGAATATTGAGCTTCATAGGTGTCAGTGGATTTTTAATCTCATGCGCAACTTGTTTTGCCATTTCTCTCCATGCCATATCTCTCTCCGTCTTAGCGAGCAATCCTGCACTTTTCTCCAGTTCCTGTGTCAAGTTATTATAATCTTCTATCAGAGTACCGATTTCATCATTAGACTTCCACTCTAACAATTCGTTAGTTTTGCCAAGTTTAAATTTTTTCAATTTTTCAGCTAGTTGTTCAAGAGGCTGTGTGATTGAATTTGCAATTGTAATGGCAATAGCACCAGCTATCAGAAATAGAAAGATGTAAGCATTGAGGATGGTACTTAAAAATTCTAGAATATTGCTGGCTGATAGGTCGTGAGAATGGCGCAAGATATCCAGATAGCCAAAAGCATTTTGATTATTTAAATACAAAGGAATAAATTCATGATTTTGCAAATTAGAAAGAGGACTTGTTGATGGGTTCACTTCCTCGTCATGGTGTGTCCATGACTGAAATGGAATCCTCATATTTGCACTGCCATGAATGGTCGAGGCGGCAAGATGTCCATTAGCATCATAAAGACTTAGCTCCTTATTATGAGTATAGGAGAGCTCACTTAATTTTGCACTCAAGTATGAAATGGCATAATCATCTTCGGCTATGGTCTGGACATCTGCCCTGATATCATTTACAATGGTTGTATTTTCTTCTTTTTCCTTATTGATCTGGTTAGCTTCAATTAAATTTTTGAAGTAGATACCGGTTATGGAACCAATGATTAAAAATGTAAACAAAATCAGTAAAATAACAGCCAGTTGGATTTTTGTTTTCAGTGAACTTCTGGAGCCAAATCGAAAATTCATATTTTCTGGAAGGAAGTCAAATCTGGTATTCAATACAGTCAAAATCAATAAAAGTATTCCACTCAGCGTAAAAATGAATGAAAACAATGAAATCGGCTTTATTAGTCCTGAAATTTTCTTCCATGATACAATCTTATATCTGTCAGAAGGCTGATAGACTACAAATGAATATCCATTGATCACTTGATGATCAGAGGCTCTTGATACCAATGAAAGTTCAGGTGCTGCCTGATAATTATCATACTTTTCAATCAGTTTATCATTGGCAAAAACAGCAAATCCATACCTGGAACTTGGTGTATTGATTTTCTCGTGATCATCTTTCTTAGTCACGATGATAAAGAGATACCAGGATGCATTTACCGGAATGGGCCTGATAATCTCGAGCCGGCTTATATACCTATCCTCAAATGGATTGTGATACACTTGTCTTGCCACTATACGTGCGTGTGCATATGACTGTATAAGTCGATGATAATCAGCAAAATGATTACCAAAAACAGTAGCTCCGGTGTTTTTATCAAAGAGTTCTATATTGATGTTGAGTGAATCATAATCTGAGGACAAATCATTAAAAAGATATTGATACAAATCATCCTTGTTCAAGGTCTCGCTACCTTCGAGTGATGCAATGCTGGTAAATACATCACGAGCCACCAAAGTATCCTGCAACGCTACAATCTTTTGAGCTATATTCTGATCATAATTTACATAATAATCTCTTATAAATTGGCTTCGCTCTTCAATATCCTTTTTAAGACCAAAATAAAAAAGTGCACTCGCCATATATCCGGAAAACATGATAATCCACCAGATCAAATAAGTGATTTTGCGATCATTATTTTCAGTGTATGCATCTAATATCAGCGAATAAGCTATAACGTAAATTGAGAATACAATGATAGGTAAATGTATGCCCATCAGCCATAACGACAATATGAGACCTATTGCACAGCCCATGCTGCCAAATACTATTTTATTTGTGAGCGATGTTTTCGTTTGATTGAGCGCTTCAAATAGTACTTGAGTACTATGAAAGATATAAAGCATGACAATCACAAAACCAGAAATCAGTACAAAACTGACAGCATTAAACTTTAGGAGTGACTCTATCTCTAGATTGACCACCCGATTCATCACAAATCCTTCCATCAGCGACGCACTATATGCAAAAACCAGATAGGTAAATGCAAAAGTAAATACCGCAAGTATTTTGCCTGAAATCCGCCATCGATCTATTACCCATCGTAGGATATCGCCCATAAAATACAAAAGGATTCCGGCTCCTGCTAGATTAAGTACAAAATGAGCTATGCTCGAATTGAGTGGACATAAAAGGTTGATGGTCTCAGTCAATGCGGTACCTTCCATCAGCTCTTGGAAAAATGGTAAGTAGTGTAATGCTTTTACAGCAAGAAAACCCAACATCAACAAAATAATCTCCTTATATATTAAGCTTCCTTCTTTCTGTCGCTTTCTTATTCCTATCATTAGCCACAAAGACCATGACAGAAAACCTGCCAATAATAAAAGCCAGGCAGGCAATCTAAGCCAAGGTCTAACCGTGGTTTGGGTCAATGCTACTTCAAAGCTCTTTTCACCTATTTTCAATTGCCCAATCCCATTATCATGTGTCAATTTTAAATAAACATTGGGGTGCAATGTATTATAGGCACTAAGACTGATACCTATCGTCCCATAATTCCTATCATCACCAATCTTTTTTAAAGTGGTAAAATCACCCGACTCATCAGAAACCAACATCGCCGCACTATTCCAGTAGCGTACACTGTCATTCATATAAATCTCTACAGACAGTGGTAGTTCATCCAGTTTCTTTATCAATTGATAATCTCGACTTGTACTGAGGTACTGATTGGTCCACTCCTCTGCCTGGTTTAAGTAGCGGTCTAATTGCTTTTGCTCCGAAACCAGTAAGCTATCGGTGTCAGTTTTGACTGAGCTCAACGTAAAACAAACTGCCGAAAATAACATAAAGATGGCAGCCAGTCGAATAGACCATTTATAGATCATTAGCAATTAAAAAATTAGTGGCGCTAAAGTAATACAAAATTGATAAACTTTGAAATAAATATTAAATATAATTATAATATATAAAAAATTTATTTTTATTTTTGTCACTGCTCATCTAATTTCTTGGCTTTATTTGGCAAACATAACCGTTAATAAAATCAAAAACCGGATAAATCTGATGAGGAATCGGGGATATATCTTGTTTTAATAACTACCTTTGTGCATGATATACCGCTCTGTCGCTTTCGGTGTAAACCGGAAGAGGAAAGTCCGGACAACGTAGAGTACCACACCATCTAACAGATGGGATCGCACTTGAGTGCGGTACAGCTTAGTGTCGCAGAAAATAACCGCCATGTCTTTGACAAGGTAAGGGTGAAAATGAGAGGTAAGAGCTCTCGTGGTGGCGTAGTAATACCTCATCAGGACAAACCTTGTGGGTTGAAATGCCATGTATATTCGCAGCCTAATTTAGGAAAAACTTACTCGGTTTTCTGACAGTAATGTCACTGCGAAGGGGTAGGCAGCTTAGATAAATGACAGAGCACAAACTGAAAAGTGTGTGACAGAATCCGGCTTATAGGTATATCATTTTTACAGAGCCCGTATAATGCGGGCTTTGTAGTTTCATCCGTTCTGAGTTCTATTTTGAAAATAATCAGCAACTGTATTGAGACTTAAAATAATCGTAAAAATAGCCAGTCCCGGAAAAACAACCAGCCACCAGTGTTGCATTTGCCTTCCCTCGGCCATCATTTTGCCCCAAGTAACCATCTCCACAGGCAAACCTATACCCAGGAAAGAAAGAGTTGATTCTAACAATATAGCTCCTGATATTCCAAAACACACCAGCACTGCCAAAGTCGGCATGATCACTGGCAAAATATGACGGGTCAAAATCCTAAAATCAGAAATACCCAGTATTTGTGCTGACTTGATATAGTTCGTTTCCATCACTGAAAAGGTTTCTGCACGTGCATGCCGAGCAAATTCTGTCCAGCCCAAGAGCGTGATGATAAAAATGATGTTCCACACTGACGGTACTACAAATATACTCACCATAGCAAGTAAGAGGAAAATACCCGGAAAGGATTTTCTTAGTTCAATTATGCGCATCAAAATAGCATCTATCGGCAAGGTGTATTTGCCTGGCTTTTTTCGGAAAGGAGGAGCCAATACCCAGAACATATTTATTGAAAAAAGCATAATTACCATCCACAAAAACATCCATAGATTGAAGCCATAAAAAATCGCATCATATACTAAATAAAACAAACCTAAAAACGTGGTAACTGCAAGCAAAATAATCTGATAGCCATGCACCTTTATACCTTCATCTTTGTAATAAGCAGCGAGCATCCCGGAAGATGTACCTAGCAAAAATGTAAAAAATACAGACAGAAACCCAATGAGCAAGGAAATACGCGTCCCGTGGATCATGCCAGCCAGTACATCTCGGCCTATTTTGTCAGTGCCTAGCAAGTGCCGGTATCTCCAACTGTCAATATTTTGCTCTTCAAAAGGGCTCAGCGCTGCGCCATCTTTCAGGTCGGTTGATGATGGGCTGTATGGAATAATGGCTTTTAAGCAATGGTCATTACTTAGGCAAATGATAGGCTTGTCATTAGCCAAAAAGGGAGCCATCATTGCCACAACGATGTACAAAAAGATGATGCTTGCAGCCCATGAAATGCCCGATTTTAAACTAAAGCTTTTTTTCATGACTTTTGAAATTTAATCCGTGGATCTGCAATAGCATACAACACATCTGTAATCAATAAAATCAGAATCGTCAGCAAGCTGAGTACCACCAATATACCAAACACTACATTCCAGTCTGCCGCAAAAATGCTATCATACATTAGCCTTCCCATGCCCGGAATATTGAAAATTACTTCAATGATTAGAGCTCCTGCAAGTCCTGCTGCCAGCCGACTTCCTGCAATCGTAATCAAAGGAAGCAACACATTAGGCAAAATATGCTTAGTAAGTACTTGCTGCTGACTTAGGCCTTTAGCATAGGCCATAAGAACATAGAGTTTAGACTTTTCAGCAGCGACATTATTTCTGACCATAGTGCTTAATAGAGCAATATCATTAGCTACCATGCAGATGATAGGTAAAATCAGTTGACTACCATACATCGAAAAGGTTGTCCACATACTTTGTCCTTCGGGTATGTACCAGAGACCCGGTGATGGAAATATATTCATCCAAGCACCATACCGATCAGAAGTAAAATAAATGATCAGCAATGAAGCCAACCAAAATACAGGTATAGCATAAATTATCATCCATACCACTTTATTAATTTTGTCAAATCGACTTCCTATATGATGACCTGCCCACAATCCTACCGGAACAGCTATCAGCATAGAAAAGAAGAGGTTCAACACAGCCAAAAGAATGGTCCATCTAAGTGCAGTTGCCATTTTTGTCCAAACTGGCCGTCCATCTTTTATTGAGATACCAAAATCACCTAAAGCTATTTTCTTAATCCATTGATGAAACTGATTTTTAGTACCATGCCATCTAAAAGCCGGAAAATACCATCGTCTCTTTTGCGCTTTCATATCTTGAACTGCCAAAGCAAATTGCTGGTAGGCCACCGATAATGAATCGCCATCTACCTCATTTTCCATTGGTAATGAGCTATTCAAAATTTCAATATCATTTTCAAACTTAGCTATTTTTACTACCTTTTGCCAAACTTGAGTAGTATCCATCATTGCTAACTGTAGAAAATGGTTCTTGCTCTCCAAAAATGCTTCCACGTATTCAGAAGGTACTTTTTGATGCAGCATATCTGTCGTCCATTCTCTTTGTATCCGATCAGTGATAGCATGAACATTATCGGGGTAAAAATCGGGCAATACTGAAAAATAAAATGTAGGCAAATGCAATCCTAATTCAGTGTAAATCCGAGTATATTCACTGTCAGCATTGGAACTCTCAGGACGAATACCTTGCAACTGCATCATAGATTCAGCTTGATCACCAGGTACTGCTTTGCTCAGAAAAAATGCCGCAACCAGAACAAAAAAAAGAGTTGGCACGAGCATAATGAGTCTTCTAAGCAAATATCTCTGCATACCATCTAATTTGTGACCGACACACCTACATATTTAAAGGTATTAGCCAGATAGCCCGGACGTTTGGCAGTTGCCTTGCCTTCCCATTTTTTAGAAATAATAATACGTTCTTCCGGTGCATACAAAAAGATGGCAGCCTGGTCATCGTAAATATATTGTTGAATCTGTTTGTACAAGGCAACCCTGGCACTATCGTCTTTAACTGTAGGAATCTGATCAATTAAGGCATCAGTTGCTGCATTGTGATATGACATTTCATTGCTGCCATTAGGGCCATCACTGCTAGAATGCCATTTAGTCATATCGTCCCATGTTTGTAGATCTTGAGAGAGCACAGAAGGTATCATTTGAAATTTGCGTGTCTTGATGTGCTCTGCCCGAATGAGTTTAAAATCCTTCTCCGTAATTTTAATCTTGATTCCTGCTTTAGCAGCGCTTTCTTGCATCAATATGGACAACTTACGCCCCAATTCCTGGCCAGATATCAACACCTCAAATTCTAATGGTTGTCTTTTCCCATTCATCACTTTATCTCTAATGCCATCATTATCTGTATCTTGCCATTCTGCTTCGTCTAGTAGTCGTTTTGCTTCTGAAATATCATAGGTGACAGGCGGCAAATCAGCGTTATAAGTTCTTTTCAATGGATGAATCGGCCCATTAGTTCGGATGCCTTTACCATGTTCAAGCGTCATTATAATATTATCTACATCCATAATATGTGCCAGCGCCTTTCTAACATGAACATCTTTCAGAATCGGGTCACCATTATTGAGCAAGATGTAATATTGCTTAATGAGCTCCGGATGAAAGAAATTAAACTGATCTTTCGTTATCGGGTCATGCTCAAGTGTTTCATATGCATCAGCTGACACTTCATTTATTACATCTAGTTGTCCAGATTTGAGCAGCGCAATGGCAGAAACCTCATCCGGAATAATATGAAAAATCATCTTATCAGGCCCTTGTTGTAAATATGGATTGGCTGATGTATGACCCCAATAATCCTTTTTCTTTTCGAGTACAATGCTCTGATCTGCTGTCCATGACACAAAACTATATGGTCCTGCACCGGAAATCTTTTCCCTTGAAAATTGGGCTGAATTGAAGGTCTGTGCAAAATGCACTAATACGCTATCCGTTTTTAATTGCCCATACTGTGTTTCATTGAATGTTTTAAAATTGTAGCTACTCAACACATTCAGACTGTCATATACATATCGTGGATATATTTCTACAGTGATACAAGTTTCTAATGCGAGCATATAATCTTGTGCAAAAATCACTCTGAACTTCCGATTATTAGTAGGATCGATGACGATATCAGAAATATGGCGTGTGACCTCTCTATATTTGCCAGCATCGGTCAGCGGAAGGTTGATGGCTTTCATTGTGAATAAATAATCCTCAGCGGTGATCGGACTACCATTTTCCCATTTAGTTTCTGGTAAGAGCTCGATATCAAAGGCTACGCCACCTTTATATTGACCGGTATCAATCTGTATTTCACGTGGTATTTGCCTAATCAGGATAGGTATCAATTGAAGTGAAGCAGGATCATAGTCAGCCAGTGGCAAATGAATGTACTGGTACACTTCACGAGCTATAGGATTGGGAAATAATAATGGATTTAATCGATCCGGATCTTTTTTTAGCCTGATATTAATTGTATTGGCTGAAGAAGGAGCATCTGTTTTACATGAAGATACTCCTATTATGAAAAGACTGAGAAGTAAGTAATGGAGTGTGCGCATAAAAGATTGGGTTATCAGACTACAAAATTAGCAAAAATTATTCACAGCATCGAAAATAGGTTTATTTCATATTTCAGACTAAGATTTAAAATTTATTTTTATTTTTGTAGGAAGGTGTGAGAGGCATTTATTGGCCAATAATTCTTCATAAAATTACGTAATGTGAATAGTCAGCAAAAAGAAATCATCTGGATAGCTGGTGGAACAGGCTTATTAGGTAGGCATTTATCCGCTGCGATTGATAAAGACCGATACCTGATTCGCATTTTATCCAGAACGCCTCATAATAACTCAAATCATCAAGCATATATCGTTTGGGATCCGGAACATTTGACAATAAATAGTGAAGAAAAACCAGATTATATCATCAATCTGGCCGGCATCAGTATTGCTAGCAAACGATGGACAAATGCTCAAAAGGAAGCAATCATCAGTAGCCGCACTCAAAGCGCACATACCATCGATGCTTATCTCAAGAAGTCAGGTCATCGTCCTAAAGCGTACATTTCTGCTTCAGCTGTCGGTTACTATGGTGACAGAGGAGACGAACTGCTCACTGAAGAAAGCATGTGTGGTCATGACTTTATGGCAAATTGTTGTGTCCAATGGGAAGAGGCAGCTTATGCAGCAAGTGTTTTATGCAAAAAATTTGTAGCATTCCGTATTAGTATGGTGGTGAGTCTTGATGGAGGAGCGCTACCTAAGATACTGATGAGCAAATCTATGGGTGTATTTAATTACTTTGGCAATGGAAATCAGTATAATCCATGGATCCACATCGACGACCTCACAAAGATGTTTGTTTTTGCAATCGAAAATCCAGATTTTGAGGGCATCTATAATGCGGCAGCTCCGCAGCAAATAACCAATAAAGCATTCATCCGAGCCATCTCAAAAGCAATCAAGTTTAAAGGGTTTATCGTAAAAGTGCCTGCTATGCTACTAAGACTTGCATTGGGCGAAATGGCATCAGTCCTGCTCAATTCCAATAGAATATCTATTGATAAAATATCATCCCACGGATTTGAATTTCAATACAAAACCATTGATAAGGCTATTACTTCTCTGATAAAAGAAAAAATATAGTACCTCATTTTTTATTCCTTTTAGCGATTCAGTCTTACATTTGCCAAAGCAAAACCGGAGTATAATGATGCAGTATTTTGAACGTTTTAAATCATTTAATATCTATTTTATTATTCTAATACTGTTGAATATACTTGTACTATTTGTCATTCAGGAGTATAGAATGGTAGCTAAGCCACTCATTATGGCAAGTTTAATTGGATTTTACATTGGTCATGAATCTAGACAATCCAATGGTTTTATCATGGGTATGATTTTCGCCTTAATGGGAGATATTTTCTTGCTCTTTACTTCTAAGGAATTTTTTATTCTGGGCTTGCTTTGTTTTTTGTTGATGCAAATTTTTTATATCCTTGAATTCAAAAAGGATCTCGTTTCAGACAAAAAGCAACTCATAACAAGATATGGAGTTATTTATCTCATTGGCATTGTTTTTCTAGCTATACTATGGAATGGTTTAGGTTCTATGTTTTGGTATGTTGCTATTTATATTCTTGCCATCACAACCATGGTAGGAACCGCTTTTAATCGCAGGAAAAACATACCATGGTACAGAGAAGTCACCGTAGGCGTTGTATTATTTCTAATATCTGATGCCGTATTAGGCCTTTCTGAATTTAACATTATCGACTTGCCATTCAGCAGTACAATTGTGATGTTGACGTATATGATTGCACAGTATTTAATCGTTCGTGGGATGGTCGAAAAGCGTACCACAGGCTCTGAAAGGCAAAAGTCATAACTACTTACGGGTCAAGGACGATGAATTTCTGTATTTTCACATGCGTGTAGTAATCTTCCACTGTAATATAATAAGTACCAGGCAAGATATCCATCAGGTCTAGTTCGTTAAATCCGGTATGAATCACATATTCTCTGTAAAGGTCACCTGTGATACTCACTAAAGACATCTTTACTTTCTCTCTGTCATCAGAGGCATACCACACCACAGTACATCGATCTCCTCGTATAGCAGGTACCGGAAAAATTTGAAAATACTCTTCGCTGTTTTCAACTCTTGCTACTCGAATAGATGAATACACAAAAGAGCCATCATAATCATAAATTCTCAATCTAAAATAATGGTAACCTATTTGAGGAGCATCGTAGGTAAATCGATATTGTTGACCAAAAGTATTTCCTCCTTCCGCATCTATTCTACCGATTGAGAAAAAATGAATACCATCTCGACTTGTCTCCACCTCAAAATGACTGGTCTGAATTTCTGCTGAAGTCTTCCAAATAACATTAATTTTATCCTTATCGTACACACTGACAAAAAAGTCAGTCAAGGTAACAGGTAAAATTTTAGTTGACTCGGGAGCACCAGCATTGATCCAGTCGCGAATTTTAGCCACCTGCTCATAGGATAGCGGAGGTCCGGAAGGTGGCATTGCACCGCCGCAAGAGGCTGTGCCTTTGATTTTCTGATACAAGAGACTGGCTTGAGCATTATTTCTGACTATAATATCACCATCGCAAAGACTATTGGACGCGCTCTTAAATATATCGGAATAGCTTCCAAAACTCCAGTTACTTGGTTGTTGATGGCAACTTGCACAATTATTAGATAAAAGCATAGCTCTAATTTCATCATACTCCGCAATACAAAACTCTGGAGCACCCTCTGAGATCCATGTTTCTATCGCTATCAAATCTGCTCTGCTTACTTTTTCGCCCTCCAAAGGCATGGGTGCACCACATTTGACAGGGCCACCATTGATCTTTTCAACAAGCACACTTTGGTCTGGCCTGCCTGGTACGATTACTTTACTTTTACAAGACAGCCATCCTATCATGGTTTCATAGTCATGATATTGCCAGAGTTTATTGTTGTCAGTATTATGACAGGAATTGCATTTATTCTTGTCCAGAATCTGCCTTATATCTTGGTACTGGTAGTAATTCTTATTCTCTACTATGCACGATTGAGCCCATAATGGCTGCACTCCGGCAATCATCATAAAACTAGAAAATAATATGAAGACAATAGTTCTCAAACAGTTTCTAACTTCAAATTGTCTGTAAAGTTATAAATTAAAACTTAAATCCTACTGCACACCCTATAATTATTTCACAAAAATCATACCTTTTAATTTAAGCCATGTAAAACGAATAGGATCTCAATCATTTATAAATCCTAATACTTTTTCATTTGATGGATAAGGATTGAAAATAATATCAAAAAAGGGGCACAAAAGCCCCTTTATAAATAAGTTATTGAATGTGCCCAATCATACTATTTCTTTAGAAGATCTCTGATTTCTGTAAGCAACTCTTCTTGTGATGGTCCTGCAGGCGCAGGTGCTTCTTCAGGTTTTTTGAGTTTATTGACTGCCTTTACAATCATAAACATCACCCATGCAATCACGAGAAAGTTTATAATAGCACTGATTAATGCGCCATAGGTGATTGCAACTTCAGCAATAGCCTCTCCGTTTGATCCTACCGTTGCAGGTGCCAATACTATTTTCCAGCTACTCAAATCACCTATTTGGAAAATCCTGCCAACAATAGGCATAAATATTCCATTAACAAACCCATCCGTAACTTTACCAAAGGCGGCAGCCATTGCCATACCTATCGCTATATCCAGCAAATTGCCTTTCATAGCAAATTCCTTAAATTCTTTAAGCATTGTGTTTAAATTTTGATATTAAAAAATACAAATTTGTCTAATTATTGACGAAGATACGCATAAAAGTATCACATTAAATTGTAAATATATGATTTTATTATAATATCAATAAATATCTTCATCAAAGAAAAAAAGACCGCTTTCATAGTCGGTCTTTTTTTGTTTTTCTAAGTGTCCCGTCCTAAAATAGCGATACACTAAAAAAGTATCAATATGCAAAATAAAGAAAACGAGTATGTTAAACGCACTCAAAAAGATTACACATTAGCATTTAAACTTCAAGTCGTATCAGAAATTG
>WBZO01001884.1_pt1 | contig 30078 bp, 25 predicted proteins | sample 5204261 | NCBI WGS metagenome assembly WBZO01 (sample SAMN12412400, study PRJNA552823) | activated sludge metagenome | isolation source: activated sludge from anammox sidestream of wastewater treatment plant... | place: USA: North Carolina | collected 2017-09
GGCAATCGTTGCTGGGCTCGCCGCTGAACACGACCTGCCGTTCGCCTGCATTCCGGCTGGCACCCGAAACCACTTCGCCCTGGACCTCGGCGTGGACCGTGACGATGTCGTCGGCGCATTGGATGCCTTCGTCGACGGCGGCGAACGCCGGGTGGACCTCGCTGAGGTCAACGGGATGGTGTTCGTCAACAACGTCTCGATGGGCCTATACGCACAGGCCGTTTCAAAGGACGGCTACCGGGAAGCGAAACTCAAGACGATGTTGGACGTGGCCCCGGAAGTCGTCGGACTGGATGAGCCAACCAGCGATTTGGTGTGGCGGGGACCTGGCGGCACGGTGCACAGCGGCGCTGCAGTGATCCTGGTGTCGAACAATGGCTACCGTCTAGGACCGAAGCTCGGCTCCGGAACGCGACCTCGAATTGACGATGGGATGCTCGGAATCAGCATCGTGGCGGGGCCACATGAGCGCGCCCAGCGCGACCACGGATTTCGCGTGCCGTGGCGGCAGTGGACGGCGCGAACATTTGAAATCACCTCTGACGCACCAGTGCCGCTTGGCGTTGACGGTGAATCAATGACCATGACTGCTCCGCTGAGGTTCGCGATTCTTCCCGGTGCCCTGCGGGTTCGACTCTCACCTCGCCATCCGGGAGCGTCACCGTCGGCAGCACAGCCGGAGGGTCTTGGTGATGCCCTCAACATGCTGTGGCAGATCGCAACTGGGCGCGACCCACTGGAAGTCTTTGCCCACCACAACCGTGACCTGCCGGTACCACCGGGTGGTGAGGCAAAGCTCTAGCGTCGACCGCCACTACCGCCGAACCAGCAGAACGCTGCTGGATCCGAGTTTCGATGTTGCCTTGAACTGCAGCGTCTTGCCAAGGGCCGTGAGGCGGAGCCTGAACTTCCCCGACTTTGAGGTCTTGACGGTCGCAACCTTGCGGAACTTCCCGTTTCTCTCCCGAAAGATCGAGACGGTGCGAACGCCTGCCTTCGACAGCCTCCCCGACAACGTGACTGTGTTCCTGGTCTTTTTGACGACCCAGATCTCGGCCTTCGCCACAGGTTGACGTTGCGGTGGCGTGATCGACACCGGTGGTGACGACGTCGGAGGTGCACCTGGCGGAGCGGCCGACGGTGGGAAACTCGGAGTCCGCAACAAATCCCATTGACCCGCCTGCTCAGTTCCGATCATCCATTGCGCAAGTCCCGCAACGCCATACTCCTGCGCCAGGTTCCAACGAGCCAGGGTGGTCTGCGCGTCCGGCATCCAGGCGCTCCGCGAGACGGTGCACAGTCCACCGTTGTACGACTCGGTGTAGGTCCTGTTGCGCTCCATGCTTGCCGAATTGCGAACCCACTCATCGGTGAAGGTGATCTCGCTGGTGTTGAGCGTCCGCGTCGACAGCGACGGACACCCCGTGCCCGATGTCGAAACGACCCAGTCGCGACCATAGGTGGGGGTTCCCAGGTGAACCTTCGAAGCGGGGACCGCATTGACGGCATATGACAAGACCGTCCGAACCCAAGACAGCGGACCGCCGATCGGTCCGGGCGACGAGTACGAGTAGTCATAGGCCATGATCCGCAGCTTGTCGATGTGCGGACCGATATCGCGGAATGCGTACACCCAATAGCCGCTGGCATCGCTGTACATCGGCGGCACCGAGACGGCGAGAAGTTTGCCGTTGGCGTGCAGTGCCGCACCGAGTTCACTGATGAAGGTGATCCAGGCGGGCTTCGTGGTGGACCATGACGACTGGCCGTCGTTGAAGGCGAACTTCTCAAAGTCGAGGTCGATGCCGTCGTATCCGCCTGCGGTGACGGCGCTTGAGATCTGACCGACAAGAGCGCCACGTTTGGTGGTGTCCTTCATGACGGCAGACAAGTGCCCCGTCGCAGTACCGTCGGTGATGGACGGCAGGACTTTGATGCCCTTCTGCTGCAACGCGTCGCGAACGCCAGCCCGAGTTCCCCAACTCATCCAGGTGTTGGTGATGGCGACCGTGCTGGCCAGGTTGTTGTCGACCTGCGCGTCAAACCAGAAGGGCGAAACGTCGGTGAACAGATCCGAGTTGTCGAGGGCGCTGTTGGTCGAAGTGTTCATCAACCAGTACGGCAGCCAACCCGACATCTTCATGCCATCGGCGGCTTGAGCGGTTGAGCTGATGAGGCCGCACGACATCAACCCAACCACCAACGCGGTTGCTGCGAGTCGAACGATTCGTGCGTGCGCCATCAAAACCCCCTACCTGTGCCTTCATGGTAGGGACGCAGAACGCGTTTCGCCTATCCGTCGTATGCCGCTTGCAGCCCAGCGATGTCGAACTTCACCATCTGCATCATCGCGCGTGCCACTCGGGTGGCCTTCTCCTGATCCGGGTCGGACATGTACTCCCCCAGAACCTGAGGGACGACTTGCCAGGTGAGCCCGAACTTGTCGTCCAGCCAACCGCATTGCTGCTCAGTTCCGCCTTCACTCAGGCGTTCCCACAGGTAGTCGATCTCCTCCTGCGTCTCGCACTCGACGAAGAATGAGATCGCCGGGGAGAACGTGAAGTTGGGTCCACCGTTGAAACCCACGAACTCCTGATTACCGATACGGAAGGTGGCCGAAACTAGTCCGCTGGCTGGCCCCGGCGCGGAGTCGGGATAACGCGTTGTCGACAGAACCACGGCATCGTCAAAGATCGATGTGTAGAACTCAACCGCCTCTTCGATCTGGTCGTTGAACCACAGGAACGGGCGGATGTTGGTCACAGCGTCTCCTTGATAGGCATGGCAATCGGCTGACTTTGGTGCCGGTGTCTGGTGACGATCTCTGATCGCGATCAAACCACCCGCGGCCGCGAATGTCACGCGACGATTGCCAGCGCAACCACTCCCGTGAACCAGACTGCAGTCGCAAAGACGGCGCTCGCGAAGTCAATCAACGTCGAGATTCCAGCCGCCTTCATCGCTTCAACTGTGGTGGGCCAGGCATCGGTGACCGATTGCAGGCGGGCGAGTTCGGCGAGGTAGATCCCGCCAATGAATCCCACGAAGATTCCAACCACCGGGATGACGAAGAAGCCGATGATCCCGACGAGCGCCCCAACCAGCAGCACCCATGACGGAACACCGCTTGCCTTTAGCCGCTTGCCGGGCACCGCGTATTTGAGAACCACGCCAAACGCGATGAGGGTCAGCGCCGCAGCGGTGAACCACCACGCATGACCGCCTTCGACGATCCCCCACACCAGGATCGCGCCTCCGCAAAGGAGTGCACCGGGAAGGATCGGGAAGACCGTGCCAACAATGCCGACCAGGCACGCGATCCCCACCAACACGTCCACCCACACAAGCGCGACCGTACCCGTTCGCAGGCAGGTGACCCAACAACTCACGTGGGTGTGGAGCCGTCCAAAGTCGACGGTTCGACAACCGCCTGACGCCTCGAGCTAACTTCCTAGCGGGTTTGGGCTGCGCCAGGCACGCTCGAACGGCAATCGCCACGCGTTTGGCGACACCAACTGGTGTACCGCGTTCGGGCCCCACGATCCCGGCGCGTATTGACGAACCGGCGGCGGCGAATCCAAGAGCGGGACGGAGACCTCCCAGAGTCGTTCGATGCCGTCGGCCGTCGTGAACAGAGTGTGATCCCCGCGCATCGCATCCAAGATCAATCGCTCGTAGGCCTCCAGCACATCGCGCTGCAGACCCGTGTCGTGCATCGCGAACTGCATGCTGAGTTTGTCCAGGCGCATCCCCGGACCTGGGCGCTTTCCGTAGAACGACAGAGACATCTTGGCCGCGTCTGCCAAATCGAACGTCAGGTGGTCCGGACCCTGCGCTCCAACGCCAGAGCCAGCCGGGAACATGCTCTTGGGAGGTTCCCGGAAGGCAATCGACACGATGCGCTGACCCTCCCCGAGACGCTTTCCGGTCCGGAGGTAGAACGGGACACCCGCCCAACGCCAGTTGTCAATCGAGCAGCGCAGAGCGATGAACGTCTCCGTGTCGGACTCGGCGTCAACGCCCTCAATGCCGCGATAGCCGGAGTATTGACCGCGGACGACATCACCGGGGCTAATCGGCAGCATGCTCCGGAACACCTTGTTCTTCTCCTCGCTGATTGGACCCGGCTCAAGCGCCGTGGGTGGTTCCATCGCGATGAAGGCAAGAATCTGGAAGAGGTGAGTGACCACCATGTCTCGATAGGCGCCGGTCGACTCGTAGAAACCTGCCCTCTGCTCGATCCCTAGTGTCTCGGGTACATCGATTTGAATGTGGTCAATGAAGTTGCGGTTCCAGATCGGCTCGAACAGCCCGTTGGCGAACCGGAAGGCCAGGATGTTCTGAGCTGGCTCCTTCCCAAGGAAGTGGTCGATCCGGAAGATCTGATCTTCAGAGAACACCTCGTGCAGCTGGGCATTCAGCGCGACTGCTGATTCCAGGTCAACACCGAATGGCTTCTCCATGATCACCCGAGAATTCTCAACCAACCCAGCCTCGTCCAACAGATGCACTGCCGACAGCGCTGCCTTGGGTGGAACGCTCAGGTAGTGCAGCCGCTGAGGTTCAACGTCAAACGTTCCCTCCGCGCGCTTGACCGCGGCCGCGAGGGCCTCTGGTCCGGCGACGGTCGGCACAAAATCGAGTCGCGAAGCGAATTCGTCCCAGTCGGCGTCGGTGTAACTGCGGGAGAAGAAGTCATCGACTGCTTGCCGCGCTTGGGCAAGGAACTCATCGCGCGTGAGTTCATCAAGCGAGACACCGATTACCTGACATCCGGGAATGAACCCCGCGAGTGACAGATGGAACAGCCCGGGGATGAGTTTGCGGCGGGACAGGTCGCCGGTGGCGCCGAAAAGCACTACAACCTGCGGCTGCTTTGGACCTACGCCCTTGCCGATCTTCGCCATTCGCATTCCCCGGGTTTGCCCAGCGATCACTTCGTCCGAACCGACGCTAACGACTGAGGCTGAGGAACAGAAGTGGCGAAACTGAAACTTCTCCGCCTCGCAACGCACCGGTAACAATGGCAAACGGAACCGATGGTCCGCGCTGCCCAAACGATTCGACGTAACCTGATCCGCGATGAAGCCCGACGCCAGCAACTTCAGTCCGCCGCCACTAGGCGCCTATGCGGCGACGCAATGCCCGCGCAGAACGCACAACGACTTCGACGAAACGATTCCGAAAACCTACGGCGAGGTCGAGTTTTCTCCTGAGGTGCAAGCACGCGTCGACGCGGGAATCGACTTCGATGCCCTGATTCGGCAACGCTTGCGGGACGCGTTACCCGACGACTCCATCGACGTCACGGAGTTGGGACTGTTCGGTTCGGAAGCGATCGCGCAAACCAAATCGGCGATGGACGAGGGGGTAGCGATCATCCTCGGTGGCCAGCTACCTCACGACCAGGCCGGAGGCCGCCGCGGTAAACCCGACGTCCTCGTGCGCACCGCTGAGCGCATTGACGGCCGCCACGCCTACCTACCCGTCGACATCAAGAGCCACAGAGTGCTTGCCGATCCAAAGGCGTCCGCTCCCGCCGCCCTAATCTCTCCGCTTGCCTCGCCCACTTATGGGCATGCCCTTGACGTTGCCGAGCTGACGGGCCGCAGGCATGAGAAGGACGCGCTGCAGCTCGCCCACTACTGGCGCATGCTGGAGGCATGCCAACGGGCCCCGGATCATCAGGCCGTCGGCGGGATCATCGGGACTGACGAGTACGCAGGCGACCACGTTGTGCTGTGGCACGATCTGGAGCGCCCGCTGTTCAAGACCTTCTCTCGTTCTGACGACGACGGCCACACATTGCGTTCAGCGATGCAGCGCTACGACCATGAGTTCTCTTTTCGGTCCGAGGTTGCGACCGTTGCCCGCTCGCGCAGCGGCGATCCAGATGATCCCCCGCCGTTGGTCGAGTCGGTCTACATCAGGGAGTGCGACGACTGCCCGTGGTTCGACTACTGCATGGAGCAACTCGGCGAATCGGACGCCTCAGTGGGAATCGGTCGGCTGTCCGCTCGGGAGTGGCTGGCATTACGGTCGTTGGGCTACTCAGACGTTGATCAGGTGGCGTCGCTCGACCTTGGCGTGATCGAAGGCCACAACTCAGCAACCGACACACCCGCCGTTGCTGCGACAACGGCGTTGCTAGACCGCTACCTGCCCGAAGTCAGCCACCTGCAGAACTCGCGGAGGCGGCTGCGCGATGCGGTCATGGCCGCGCAAATGGTGCTCGACGGAACACATCTCCGACGCATCACCAGCGGCTCAGTGCAGATTGCTCGCGCTGATGTCGAGATCGACTTCGACATTGAGAGCGATCGCGATGCGCGCGTCTATCTGTGGGGTTTGTTGATCACCGATCGCATCGAGGGCAAGTCCCACTTCGAGCATGTCTCAACCTGGGAGAAACTCGACGAGGTCGCCGAGGCCGATCTAGCAGTCGGCTTCTGGCGGCGCCTCACCGAGGTGGTTTCACATGCGCACGACGAGGGCAAATCCGTCTTCATCTACCACTACGCAAGCCCCGAGCCGAACAACCTGCGACGCATCGCTGCCGCTGGGCTGAGGCCCGACGGTCCAACACCGACCGAAGTTGATTCGATGATCAATGAAGCCTTCATTGACATGTACCCGATCATGCGGGCCAACTACTTCGGCCGCGACGGTCTTGGCCTCAAGGTCACCGCCACCAAGGGCGCCGGATTCAGTTGGCGCGACGAAGATCCGGGCGGCTTGCAGTCGATCAGTTGGCTGGAGCAGGTTCGCGACGGCGAGCAGGATCTGAAGCAGCGAGTGCTTGAATACAACGAAGACGATGTGCGGGCGACGCTTGCCCTGCGGGAATGGCTCACCAGCCAGTAGCTAGCGGGCATCCGGGAGTGCCGCAGTTGCTTCCGCAGGCACCGGCGGCAAGGGTATTGCCATGGCGAAGAAGCAGACCGCGGGCAAGAACCAAACCATGTCGCAGCTCACCGAAGGCGTTCACAAGTCGCAGAAGCAGGCGAGCACGGAAGTCGGTGAACTCCTGTGGCTGAAGGACGTTACCGAACACGACTACCCTTCGGCAGCCAACTACCTTGGGTTGATCGCGGACGGCCAGACGGTTGATGATCTCGTCGCAAGACTGAAAACCGCACCAATCGAAATGCATCGCGCGAATGACGTACTGCGGGCTGCGCGACTTGAATTGCTACCGCTTGGCGACCCAAGCGTCAAACGCGACCTGGGCAAGGTTCTCACCGGCAATCGCTGGTCCCCGGTGCTGGTGGTTCGTGGCGACGTACTACAGAACGCCCCTCTGACGATCGCCGATGGCTACCACCGAGTGTGCGCCAGCTTCCACCTTTCCGAAGACACCTATGTCCCATGCAAGATCGTTGATCTGCCGGAACGGAAGTAAGAGCTAGTCACGCGCCCCAGCGGCTTCGCGCCTAGCCCGGGTACTGTGCGCGGAAACGAGCCATCTCATCTTGCAGGAACTGCCAGTACGCGGGCTGGGTGCGCTTAAGTGTTCCGGCCCACCCGCGATCACCGATTCCCCAAGCACCGAAGTCCGCGCCACCGCTGCTCAGCCGGAAGGCGACCTGTGCGTTGTAGACCGGGTCGTAGATACGCGAGAAGTCCGTCGTCGCCCGGTGCACGTCATTGATCTGGAACAGCCCGTGATCACGGGTGCCGTTTGAGTTCTTGGGGCTGACCACTCGTGGGTACGCCCGAGATTCGCGCATTGCGATGCCGTAGGCGGTGCGAATGGAAGGCTCACGGAAGCCAGCGGCGTAGAGCACCGATTTGAGCTGAGCCGGTGTCAAAGCCACACCATTGGTTCCGGTGGGCAAACTGACGCTGGCCACCGTGGATGTGCCCACGTCGGCAACCCAGCGAAGCCCGAGCCTCTTCGCGCTGCGGGAATCGATGATGCCGCTGGCAGCGGCCTTGCTGTAGCCGATCCTGCGCTGAAACTTCCTCACCGACGAACGGGTCTGTATGAAGTACGAACCGGTCGGACCCGCCTGCCTCAGCCCTGCGGTCGCGTAGCCTTTGCGAATCAGGAGTGACTGCATGCTGCGAACGGATGCGGACTTCTTGACTCCATAACGCGCAGCTGACTGCTTGAAGACCGGCTTAGTCGATCGCGCGGCCGCTGATGCGACGGCAATTGACTGGGTAGAAGTCGGCACCGCCTGCGCCGACGGCATGGCGGCCACACCAAGAGCCGCCGTCACGCACAGACCAACTGTGCCAACGACAGAAACCCTCAAGAGATGCGCCATGGAATTTCCGATCTGTTTTGTTGCGCACTATGCGCTCTCCGGCGCATCGGCGCGCCGACACAGATTCTGAAGCAGAATCCACCGGTATTCACCTAATTGGCGCAATTGTCCGCTTTCTTGACCGTTCCTTTGCTATGCGCTGGTCAAGAACTTCTTGATGGCGTTGAGCGCGTCAGTTCCCTTTGTGACCAACGCCTCTTGAGTGTTGAACCCGATGTGGGGCGTCGCAATCACGTTCGGCAGGGCCAGCAATGGATCGTCCGTGGGCAATGGTGGTTCAACGTCGAACACGTCGAGCGCTGCTCCGGCCAGCGACCCAACGGACAGTGCAGTGGCTAGCGCTGCGGAGTCCACGATCGGTCCGCGAGCGCAGTTGACGAGGTAGGCGGTTGGCTTCATCCGGGCAAGTAGTTCTGCGTTGACCATCCCCTTGGTTGCGGGCAGCAGTGGGACGTGGATCGTGACGTAGTCCGACTTCTCGAAGACGTCTTCCAAGGAGATCACCGAACCGACGTCGTATGGCAGCGGAGTCATTCCGAATGCCTTGGAAAGCGTCTCCACTTGCTTGCCGATTGCTCCGGTGCCGACGATCCCAAGCGTCTTCCCACTCAACTCGGTACCGGTGGCCGACAGCCCGCCGTGGCGGATCGCGGCGTTGTGCTGCGGAATGCTGCGGGCCAGCGAAATCATCAGTCCAATCACCAACTCGGCAACGGCGGTGTTCGCGTAACCGGCCGCGTTGCGCACGGTGATCCCGCGATCAGCAACCGCGTCGGCGTCCACGTGGTCAATTCCGGCGAAGGCCACTGCGATCATCTTCAGGTTCGGGATGGCGTTGATGACGGCCGCTGAAAGCGGTCGGTAGGTGACAGCGATGATGTCGGCGTCCTTGGCCGCGTCTGCCAACTGGTCGTCATCCCACTCGCGAGAGTCGAACTCGACCACCTCATGGCCAGGCAGACCGGACTGCATCTCGGCTAGCGAAATTCCGATTGGTTCAATCACGCAGATCTTCATGTCGACCCTCCTCACCAGGAGCAAGATCTTTGCAGAATCTTGGCAGTGATGAGGCCGTGAGGGCACCCACTCGCTTGAGGGCAATTTTGAAGCGATCTGTCGCGGCAGGGATCTGTCCCTGGTTCGAATCCGCAGTCCGTCACCTTCCCGAGCCAGCCGCAGGGCGAGGCAGTCACCTTCAGCGCGGACTCGCGCTATCTGTTTATCGCGAGCGAAGGTGTCGCGGACTTGGTGCGAATCCCGGTGTCGCGTCTTCCGTAACCAACGCCCGACGTTGATGATGGGACCGTGACTGAGGTCTTGAACCATCGTGCCCTGGACGTGTTCGTGTACGGCACTCTCCTACCGGGCGAGGTCAACCACGATCGATATCTGCTGGGCCGCACTCAGCGCGAAGTCCCGGCAACCCTCGTCGGCGCCCGCATGTGGGCCAACGGTGACCGATTCGCTCTGCCCGGGCGAAGCTGGCCATTTCCCTTTGTCGCTTTAGATCCAGATCCGGCGTTCAATGTGACCGGTTGCCACGTCTCGATCCCTGATAGGTACTCCGAACAAGTCCTCGACGAACTGGACCAACTTGAGACCTTCGTTCCTGGTTCGGCAGACAACCGGTATGAGCGGGTTCAGGTCAGTGTCCACACAGCCCTCGGGCCGCTGCAGTGCTGGACGTACGTCGCATCCGAACGAATCCGCTCGGAACTCGACGGCCTGCCGCCGATCCCGCACGGGGACTGGCTGCGCTATTTGAAGGGCAAGTAGACCGCCGGGCAGACGAGAGGCCCTAACCCAAAGTCAGGCTTCCAGTCTGGCCGGTCGTGTAGGTGTAGCTGACCCCCGCGTATTCGAAGTACGGCGTGTACCACCCGCGCATGAACCCAACCGTGCCGTAGGCGACTGGGCCGTCGACACTGCCAATCTCGAAGTGATTGGTGCCAGTCTGATCAGCGGTCACTGACCATGAACCGCCCGGCTCAAGATGCTTGAAGTAACTGGTACCGGCATTGATTCGGTAGTTGACGTCGATGAACTTCTTCGTGTGGTTGATGAACGTGTACGTCTCGTTGCCGTTGACATCGTGGCTGGTCGCTGATTGCGGCGTCGTTGAGGTCGAGGCTTCCGCTGCTCCCGCCACCGCAACTGATGCACCCGCGATCGCAAAGGCGGAAACGGCAACAACAGCGGCAAGACGGTTCAGAGTCGAAGGGGTGTGCATGAGGAATCCAATCCGAGTGGGAGACATTCGTGGTGCCACTCGGTTGGGGTACCGGTTCGTCGGTAGTCCGTGGTGACAACGACTTCCTACCCCGGCAGGTAATTCCCTAAACGTCGGCGGTGACGAGTGACTGATGCGGCTACCCAGCCTGCGGCGCAGTCGTCAGTTCGCAGGCTTTGCGGTCTAGGAACTGGTCACAGTGAATGGCCCGGCGAGCTAGTGGCTTAGAGAACCGATGACCTCGGAAAGGAACAGTCCAATGATTCCGACGACGGCGATTCCGACGGCCGCCCTGCCATTGCCCGGTCCCGCGTCATCTCGCAGGATTCCATAGAGCACCACTAGCGCAGCGACAAAGGCCACGATGATTGAAACAACGGCCATGACTGTCTCCTAGTTGTCGCATCGAAACGCTGTGCTCAAGCGGACTCAACAATACGCAAGGCGAGGACACGCGCGCATGTCGTACTCATCCGCTCACCATCAGTCGTCGGTTTGCATCTACGATCGCTCCCGTGAGCACCGACGAGTCGACCCCTGCCGAAGAGCAGCCCGGCGCACAAGACCAGAGTCATGAGCTGAGCGATGAAGAAGCCCGACAGCACTTGGGAGTCAGCTCGGGTGGACTCGACCGTAAGAAGACGATCATTGGCGCGATCGTGGCGATCGTGTTCCTGGCGATCGTGTTCGTCCGGGTCATTCCGCAGATCGGTAGCTACTCAGAGGCGATCACCTATATCCAGGCAATGACGTGGCAGGCGATCACCGGCCTCGTTCTGGTCACCATCTTCTACCTCTGGGTCTACGGCTGGCCGTTCGTGGCATCGACTCCGGGCCTGAAGTACAAGTCCGGCTTCATCGTCAACCAATCAGCGTTCGCCGTCTCGAACGGCGTTCCGGCTGGCGGCGCGCTTGGGCTCGGACTCCAGTACGCGCAGTTGACGTCGTACCGCACGACCCCGACTGCTGCGACCGCCTCGATCGGAGCAACCGGAACGTGGAGTGTGTTTGTCACGCTCTTCCTGCCTGTCACGGGAGTCGTCGCACTGTCCCTTAGCGGTGACAACGCCGACAAGTACGTGAAGGCTGCGGTGCTCGGCGTGATAGCGCTGGTTGTAGTGGTCGGCTTATTCGCGCTCATCCTGCGGTCTGAGAAGAACGCCATACGCATCGGCAGAGTCTCGGACAAGATTCTCAACGGGATCATTCACATCTTCAAGAAAGACAAGAACGTCAGTATCTCCAAGCAGATTATGAGCTTGCGCGTCGACATCGTCGGCCTCGTCAGGCGCCGCTGGCACGTCATCACGATCTCGCAGATCGCCGTGTCGTGGAGTCAGTTCGCAATTCTGTACGCGGCTCTTGTCGGAGTCTCGGGGAGTGCGGGCACCATTCCGGTACTGACCGCCTACGGCGCGTGGGCGGTTTCTCAACTGGGAATCATGATCCCCATCACGCCCGGCGGTCTAGGCACAGTCGATGCGGTGCTCATTGCGCTGCTCACCTCAGTAGGCGTGGACAACGGCGCAGCTACGGCCGCCGACCTCGTTTGGCGCGCGGCGTCCTACGTCCCGCAGATCTGCATCGGTTTGATTTGCATCTTCTACTGGCGTTGGGACATCAGAAAGCACGGCAAGCAGACCGCGCCAACACCCGCCGCTGCCTAGCTCGTCATGCAGGTCGTGGGCGCGGACTGGGCTGCCCGGCAGTGGGCGTGTGTCGTTCTGGAAGACAGTGTCGTGGCTGAGGTCACCGGACGTAAGACTTTTGCCGAAGTTGTCAATGACTTCCATAGCGCGGATGCGATCGGCGTGGACATTCCGATCGGCCTGCCAATTGACGGTCCCTACCGGAGAGCAGATCGCGAGGCTCGACAACTCGTCAGTGCATCCACTGTCTTCCAGACGTATCCGCAAGTGGTGTACGAAGCAGGCACACATGCCGACGCCGTTGTGGTCTGCCGGGCGAACGACTGGCCGGGCATCTCACGGCAAAGCTTCGGGCTGTGGCAGCGAATCAGCGAGGTCGCACCATTTGAGGATCAGGTGCGCGAGGTTCACCCAGAAGTCTCGTTCCAGCAGATGAACGGCGCACCGCTGGGGGCATCGAAACACTCGTGGAACGGCTTCTTCCTTCGCCGTCGCCTGCTCGCCAACCACGGGCTTCACATTCCCGATCAGTTGACCGAACCGCTTCCCCTCATAGATGTGCTCGACGCAGCTGCGGTGGCGTGGACGGCTCAACGCGTCGCCAACCGCGCAGCGGCAACCCTGCCTGCGGACCCGCGCTCAGGCGAACCGACCATCACCTACTGACTCTTCAATTCGGTTTGGGCTTGGGCGTACGGTGGGGTTGTGACGGAGCAGCAGGTCTACCAGTTGTGAAGGAGCTCGACGATGTCGAACTCCGCGCGTATGACGACTGCGTTCTGGCGGAAGTTCGAATCGATGGTTCGTTCCAGAACGTCGGCAACAAAGCGTTCAACCCGCTCTTCAGCTTCATAAGCGGCCGCAATACGTCGCAGCGGAAGATCGCCATGACAGCTCCCGTCCTTCAAGAGGTTCCGAGCGGCGAACCAAAGCCGCAGGAGTACGCGGTTGCTTTTGTGATGCCTGCCGGTTCCACGCGCGCCGACCTTCCCGATCCGGCCGATCAACGAGTCCAACTGCGCGAGGTCCCAGCGCACACAGCACTTGCCGTCAGATTCTCGGGCCGCTGGAGCGGGTCGTCATTTGAGAAGCATGTGGCGACCATCAAGAACACAGCATTGGACCAGGACTACGTGCTCGTCGGCGACCCACGCTATGCACGGTTCAATCCACCCTGGACACCCTGGTTTCTGCGCCACAATGAAGTCGTCTGGTCGATCAAGGAGCCTCCAGAAAACGCCTAGAACGCAGTGCGGAAGGTTCGCCGGTTCACAAACCGATGACCGGGCGCACGTATGGGTATTCCAGCTGTTCGGCAATCCGGTCGGCGAGACCCTTCGAGAATTCGCGTTCAACGAGCCACAGCGCCAAGTCGATCCCGCTCGTCACTCCCCCAGACGTGACCAAGTCGCCGTCGTCGACGACCCGATCCTTGACGAGCGTTGCCCCGGTCGCTGCTAGGTCCGACCACGCGCTGTGGTGAGTTCCAGCACGACGTTCGCCGACGACCCCCGCGTGAGCCAGCATCATCGTCCCCGTGCAGACGCCAGCCATGACCGCGCTCGACTCGGAGGCTTGCTTCAACAACGGTAGCCACTGCCCACGCTGCACTTCACCCCACGCACCGACCTCCGAACGAATGTTCCAACCGCCGCCGGTCACGATGACAATGTCGGCGCCGCCGGGCGCAAATACCGCGTCTGGCGCGAACCGAAGCCCGTGCGCACCGCGCACTTCCGCCTGCGGTTCGCGAGTCACCAGCCGAGCCTCAAGACCCGCCCCAAGTGCCGCGGCACTGCGCAGAACTTCCAGCGGACCAAGCGCATCCAGCTCATCAGTCCCGTCGAAAACGACGATGTCGACCATCACCTCGGCAGTCTCACGGACTTCGCGACTAGAACACAAGCTGAACATCGCTAGAGTCCCTCTATGGCGAATCCCTTCAATACGTACAGCGACGATGCTCTGGGGACCCTCGACACTGTCGGGGTCATTGAGGCGCTGGCCACCGGCAGTGTGAGTGCAGAAGAGGTCCGCGATGCAGCCCGCGCACGCCTCGCAATCGCGCAGGAGCCACTGAACGCCGTGGCCACCGTGGTTGACCAGCCGCAGATCGCGCCTGGCCCATTCAGCGGCGTCCCGACGTTTGTGAAAGACAACGAAGACGTCGTGGGGCTTCCTACGTCTCACGGGTCGCGAACAACGTCGCGAGCCCCGAAGACAAAGCCGTCGGAATTCGTCACCCACTTCCAGCAACTCGGATTCACAATCCTCGGCAAGTCGACACTCCCCGAATTTGGGCTGACGGCGACAACCGAGACACTGGCCTTTGGCCCCACTCGCAACCCGTGGAATCCCGACCACTCGACGGGCGGATCCTCCGGTGGTGCAGCCGCTTTGGTTGCGGCTGGAGTTGTGCCTTTGGCCCACGCAAACGACGGGGGAGGATCTATCCGGATTCCCGCCGCCTGCTGCGGACTGGTGGGGCTCAAACCATCACGTGGACGCCTCATTGCCCGCCCCGAGCTGGAGAACTTGCCGGTGCAGATCACCACTCAAGGCGCGGTGACTCGCTCGGTTCGCGACACCGCCTTGTTCTACCGAGAGATCGAGAAGCTCCATGGGGAACTCCCACCGATCGGCCATATCACCGGCCCGGGAAAGCAACGCCTCCGCATTGCTGTCGTTGACGAGGGAATGCCTGGGCTCCCTGTCGACCCAGAAGTCCGTGCCACCGTGCAGCGGACAGGGGACCTGTGTTCGGACCTCGGCCACGACGTCGAATTCATTCCGTTTCCGTTCGACGATCAGTTCGGTCGTGACTTTCTGCGGTACTGGGCGGCACTTGCCTGGTCGATTCAGGTCGGTGGGAAGCGCGCGCTAGATCCCGAGTTCGACAAGACACAGCTAGAGCCTTTTGCCAAGGGCCTGGCCAGCCTCTTCCGGCACATCGCGATCCGGATGCCTGCGACGTTGCGTCGACTCCGCCAATTCCCCGCAACCTACGCGTCCAAGTTCGCCGATTTTGACGTCATGCTCACACCCGTGACGTCACATCCAGCGCCGCCAATTGGCTACCTCGGCGCGGAGGTCGATCCCAAGACCCACCTTGTTCGGCTGCTGCGCTACGCGTCCTTCACCGCGATTCAGAATGTCTCAGGCGCGCCGGCAGTTTCCCTGCCGATGGGCATGAGTCGCGGTGGGCTCCCGATCGGCGTGCAGGCGGCCGCCGCGTTCGGCCACGAAGCTCAACTCCTTGAGCTGGCATTTGAACTCGAAGAGGCCACCACCGATAGCCGGAGTCTTGGCTCGCCGGGCTGGCTCCAGGTCCGGTAGCAAGGGGCAGCGCCACCAGCGCCCGTTCCGCCGAATGAGCGAGGCAACCGGGGACCGTTAACTCGCTAGCGCGTTGGGTGAACGGGAAGATGACGTAGTAGTTCGAATTCAACTAGGCCGCGCGCAGATCGTCAGGGGGTGTTCATGACCGAAATCAGGCGCGAGCGCGGCAATCGCCTGTTGGTACCTGCGTCGGCGACCCAGATTGCCCGCTACCTTCAACGCCAGACCTTCGCCGCGGAGGATCCATTCGTTGAGGCATTCACCTTTGTCACTGACTATCCGATCACGGCGAAACTGCTCAGCGAGGCTTTCGTCCGCGCGGTGTGCGAAACGATCACGCTGCGGGCCGTGTTCCTTGAATCAAACGGTGAGCTACTCCAGGAGTTCCCCGCATTTCAGGAGGAACGCGCAGTTCGCCATGAGTCGGTAAGTCACCTGCCCAACTCGGAACGTTCTCGAGCCGCCGAAGACCTTTGCGATGAGTTCTTCCGGTCACCGCTCGACTTGAGCCTCGGACCGCTCATCCAACTCCTACTCATCGACTTTGGGGCCGGTCAGCTCAAGTGCGCTGTTCGCGTCAGCCGCATGGTCATGGACCGCGTTATTCTGGAAGAACTGTGGATAAGGCTCATCAAGTCCTACGACGAAGTACTAAGCGGCCGCCCCCGAAAAGACCGAGAGATCGACCTCGGCTACGTCTCCGCAGAGATCCGCAGGGAAGTCGCGCGAAACGCGAAGTATGACGCCGAGGCAAGGAGATTCTGGGCGGGCTACCTGCCGCGCGAACGAGTTCCGATGTCTCTGCCAACACGGACCACTGCGGGCAGCCTTCGATACTCTGACCGCAGAGGCGACCACGCGCCTGTGCAGGTGAGCCCCGAGATTGCGGATGCCGTCCGGGAACTTGCAGAATCGTTAGGCTGCCCAACCAGCGATATTTACCAAGCGGTCCTGGTCGGGCTGCTTGCTCGCTACAGCGATGTACCGAACCTCGTGGTCAACGAGTACCACATCAGTAACGCATCGGCATCGCTGATCTCACCGACCACCCGCCGTCGAACGATCCCTCTCGTCCTCACAGCCTCTGAGCCGACTCCGTTCCGTGAAATCGTCGATGAGCTCGGGAAGGTTCGCCAGCGCGTCATTGACGGGTCACACGGGATTCCGCCAGAGCCGACGCAGAGTTCGCGGAGTGAAAACGGTGCGGACTACGTCGACCTGTTGAACCAAGTTGGATTCCGCTACATCAGGTACCGGCCACCCATCGACCAGCACGCGCTGAAGATTCGCGACCTTGGAACCTACCGTCACTTCCGGCCGGAATCCGACCTGATCTTGTCGGTTGGCGATTACGGCTCCTTCGCTCTGGTCGGCTTTCACTACTGCCTGGACCTGTTCGACCCACGTGTCATCGATGACTTGTGTCGCCACTACAGCGAGCTACTCACGAGCTTCGTGCGCAATCCGAATACGCCCATTGGTCTGCCGCGGATGCTTTCCGATGAGGAAGAACATCGACTCGTCGCCCAGTGGAACGACACGGACGCCGACTACAGCGGTTCGCGAGGACTCTCGGACCTCATCCACGAGACTGCACGGCGCTTCCCGAAGAACGCTGCGGTCGCTGACTCCAACGAGATGCTGACCTATGCCCAGTTGATTCAGCGCGCAGACGGCCTTGCGCAACTTCTCGCAGAGGCAGGCGTCGGGCATCACGACCATGTTGCTCTGCTGCAGGAACGTAGCGTGGACGTCGTCGTAGCAATGGTCGCCTGCATCAGCGTTGGCGCTACCTACGTCCCGCTCGAACCCGACGATCCAGCAGCACGCATTTCCTCCCTGTGCGCACAGGTTGACGCGAAGGCGATGATCTGCGATTCACAACTACGGGACAAGGCACCTGAAGGCATCCCGTCCGTGTCCGACCTCAGCCAGACATCGCATGCTCCGAGCGTGCGAATGGGGTCTCTTCCCAACGACGTTGCGTACGTCCTCTTCACCTCTGGATCGACGGGTCTGCCAAAGGCCGCACAAGTGACAAACAGGGGTGTCGTCAACCTCGTCCAGTGGATCATCCGCACCTTCGGCCTCGACGAACACGACGTCGTCGTCTTCAAGACCCCCTACTCACATGACATCTCGGTTCCCGAACTGTTCGTTCCACTGCTCACCGGTGGTCGGATCGAGGTAGCCGATCCGGGCGGTCACCGAGACCCGCAGTACCTGCGCGCCCTCATCACGCGCAGCGGCGCGACGGTGATCCACTTCGTGCCGACGATGCTCGCCGAATTCACTCGCGACTTGAACCCGACAGACGCACCAAGCCTTCGATACGTCTTCGCTGGCGGCGAAGCGCTGCCGCTTGAGTTGGCTCAGCGAATCAGCACGACCTTCCCGTGGAAGCTGATCAATGTTTACGGACCAACCGAGTGCACTGACTACGCGACGTATTGGCCGGTAGTAGCCGACGATGCAGCAGTCAGCCCGATCGGTCGGCCGATCGCGAACACTCGCTGCTACGTCCTGAGCAAGTCCCTCAGCCTGAAGCCGGTCGGAGTTGCCGGTGAACTTTGCCTGAGCGGGGATGGGGTCGGACTCGGCTACCTCGGTTTGCCCGAACGAACCGCCGAGGCGTTTGTGCCCAATCCCTACGAACCGGGCCGAGTCATGTACCGAACAGGCGACATCTGCCGATGGCGACCGGACGGGAACCTTGAGTTCATCCGCAGGGACGACGGGCAGGTGAAGGTTCGAGGACACCGAATCGAACTCGGCGAAGTCGAATCACGGCTCACCGAGCATCCCGACGTGGAGGCCTGCGTCGTCACCCTGCGCGAAAGTGACGGCATTCGCCAGCTCATTGCATACGTCCAAATACCCAACCCTGGACTAATCGACGGACTTCGCACCTGGTGCAAGGACGCATTGCCGGAGTACATGGTCCCCGCGGTATTCGTGCCGGTTTCCAGCTTCACCAGAACAGGCAGCGGAAAGATCGACAGGAAGGTGCTACCCGAGCCGCAGGAAGACCCTGTGCAGGCAAGCAGTTCCACCGAACCTGAATCTGCAACTCAGCGGCGACTCCAGGGCATCTGGCGTGAACTACTTGGGCGGCGATCAATACCGATCGATCACAATCTCGCGGACCTCGGCATGGACTCGATACACGCGATTCGGTGTACCGCGCAACTGCTTGAGCAGGGCTATCAGCTCACCGTGGCTGACGTGTTTGATAACCCCACGATTCGCGATCTGGCGCGCTGGCTGGATACGCAGACGCCGATGTCCGAGGCCCCAGCCGCAGATACGTCAAACCGCGATGAAGTTCGCGCATTTAGCGAGAAGATCCCTCTCACACCTTCGCAGGAGGCGATGGTGGCAGCCTCGCTTTCGGCGCCGGGGTCAGGGATGTACGTCGAGCAGATCCTGTTCTCAGTTCGTACCTCCGACGCTGCCCGGACCGTCGACGCGTTCCAGAAATTCCTGAGTAGCCACCCGCTCATGAGCCTGTCCGTGGCGTTGGATGGGAACGGGTTTTCCTTCGACCGAGTCCCCGTCACTGCGCCGGAGCCGGAGTTCGTTCGGGTGGGTTCATCCAAGGAGTTTGGCGAACTTCTCGCGTCGGATCGGTCACGAGGTTTCGCCGTTCCCGGTCACTCGCTGTGGAGACTGACGGCGATCGAACTCGAGTCTGATCAGACCTGCATTGTGTGGACGCACCACCATGTACTGCTCGACGGTTGGAGCCTTTCACAAATACAGGCTTCTCTGATTGCCGCGGCCGCCGGGAGAGCCAGCAAAGTCAGCGACTCAATCTTGGATGACCTGGCTAGATTCGTCGCCGAATCGCAACGGTGGAACGAGCGTCGCGGTGACGACGCGGTCGGCTTCTGGGGACAGTACCTGGATGGCGCTGAACCCAATGAGCTGCTCACTGTGCACACTGGCAAGCCGGGTCACGGTGAAGACCTGTCCGATCTGGATTCGGTGCAGCCCATCACGCTTGGAATGGCCTACGAGTCCGCTGCACGCGCGGGCGTCCGCGTGAACCGCGTTACGAACACGGTCGCGAAGTCAGCAGTCTCATCGTTGAGCTACCGAGCGAACGTCACAATTGCAACCACTCTTCGGGCCGTGTGGGCCCGGGTATACGCGCACTACGTCAACCGGGACGACGTACTCATTGGGATGGCGAGCTCTGGCCGATCACTGCCCAATGTCGACTCCAGCCAACTGCTCGGATGCACGCTCGTCACCATCCCGACTCGCGTCAAGCTGGACCGGGACCAGTCCGTCGTGCAGTGGTTGAAGGCATGTCAGGAATCCAGTCTCAGGACGATGGAGTGGGAAAGGCTTCCCCTGGCGAAGATCACTGAACAGGCACTCGGCGCCTCTGGCGGGGACCTTCTGCGCCACCTGTTCGTTTTCGAAGGGACCTACGGCGTTACCACTGACTCCGAAGTCCCCGTCAGGCGAATCGGGAGCATCGACCAAACCGAATTCCCCCTGATCGTGCAGGTCGATGCCAGTGGCGATGACATCGACATCCACTTCTCCTACGATCCCGGGGTCTACAGCCGTCGGCAGATCGACGCGGTCGCCTACCGCTACCGGCTGGTGCTCGACCAGATGATCAGGTCACCGGAGACCGGTCTCGGATCGATCGAGTTGACCACCGACGAGGAACGGCGCTACCTGTCTGTCGACCAAACGATCGAAACCGACATCGGGACGGAGTCGCTCGCGCAGCTGATTGCCCAAGCGGCCAACACACATTCGGAGAGACCCGCGATCTTCTTTCGAGGGAAGACTTACTCCTACGGTGAGCTTGAATCGACTACCAGCACCGTCACCTCGGTACTGCGCGACGCGGGCGTCCGCGCTGGACAACCTGTCGCGCTCATGATGGGCAGGGATCCTCGCGTGATTGCCACGATCCTCGCGGTGTGGCGAATCGGGGCACACTACGTTCCAGTCGACCCGCAACTTCCTGGGGCCGTGCGCGCGGACATCATCACCGACATCGGCGCAACGGTTGTGGTCTGCGACTTCGAGCGGAAGACGGACGTCCCAGCCGAATCCGCGACGGTCCGAGTCGTGTCCCTGCCCTCGCTCGAGGCACTCTTCGACGAGCAGTCAAATTCGGATACGCCAAGCCGTGCAGGTGGCTGGGAGGACCGAAGCCGACTTGATGACGTCGCCTACGTGCTCTACACCTCAGGGTCGACCGGTAAGCCGAAGGGCGTTGTTCAGACACACCGCACGTTGGTAAACATGTGGCGCTGGTTCGTCGATGAACTCGATGTCGGCACTGACGACACCATGGTCTACAAGACGCCTTACACCTTCGATGTAAGCCTTCCCGACATGTTCTTCCTACTTGGCGTCGGAGGAACAATTGCCGTGGCTGACGACGGAATGCAGTCCGACCCCGACTATCTCGCCGATTTGGTGAACGCCTCCAACGCGACCATCATCCAGTTCGTTCCGTCGATGTTGGATGTGTTTGTTGCCTCGGGCGCGCTCGCGCGGACCACGTCGTTGCGCTGGGTGCTCGCCGCTGGTGAACGCCTCACTCAGGCGCAGGCCTTGGCCTTTTTCGAAGCGTCGGGCGAACTCGGTGACTCGTCGCCGTCGCTGCGCAACCTATACGGCCCGACCGAAACCTTCTACATCACCGACGGCGTGGTCGGTCCCGAGGATGTTCGCAACGGTGACCCCACGATCGGGCGAGTCTTTCCCAACAACACGGGCTATGTGGTGGACTCCCTGGGGGCGATGTGTGGCGTGGGAGTGGCCGGCGAGTTGGTTATTCGGGGGAACCAAGTCGCTGTCGAATACCACCACCGGCCTGAGCTCACAGAACGGTCGTTCATCGATCACCCCTTCCCTGGCCACCTTGGCGGTGCTGGGGGCCGCGCTTACCGGACCGGGGACATCGTTTCCTGGGACGGAGACTGGAGGCTTCGCTACCTTGGTCGCAGGGATGAGCAAGTCAAAGTCAATGGGGTTCGCATCGAATTGGGTGCCGTCACCAGTGTCCTACTCGGCCACCCCGACGTCGACAGGGCAATTGCCAGCGTCCTCGGAAGCCCTGGTCGACTCGTCGCTTTCGTTCATGTCAAGCAGGAGGATTCAACCAGCGCCGAATCACTGAGAGTGTTTTGCAGCCAGCGACTGCCCACTCAAGCGGTGCCGAGCCAGTTCGTATTTGTCACCGACTTCCCAATGACTCGTCACGGGAAGGCTGATCTGCGTCGTCTGCAGGAATTGGCTGAACGTGAAGTCACAACGATCACCGACGATCTCGCCATCGAGCCATCCACCCCCACCGAAGAGGCAATCGCTGCCGTTCTAGCAGACGTCCGACCAGACCTCGCCGCACCGTCGGTCGACAGGGCAATCTTCGAAAACGGCTACACGTCGCTAGATGGCATTCGCATGGTGGTGCAACTTCGGGCCCAAGGATTTCAGGTCGACATCGCGACGTGTTACACCCTTGCCACTATCGCAGCGATCGCCCGCCATGTCGACGCCTCAACTGGCTCAACTATCTCGGAGACTCAGACACCGGCTGCCTCCGAAGCCAACGGCCTGCCTTGGTCGCAAAGGCTCGCGCGCGCCATTGACGCATTCGACTCCGTGCGACTAGCGAGCTCCCACGACCGCGGGGATAAGGCCCGAGGCTTGGACACCGACGCGACGCTCGTGACGGGCGCTACTGGATTCCTGGGCCGCCACCTCGTCGCGCACCTGCTGAGCAGCGGATCTCCTGTCATCGCGACCGGTCGGGACATCTCGTCACGAATCGCTGCGGCGATCAAGCTCGCCGACCCAAATGCCGACGCGGCAGCGATACGGCTAGGCAAACAACTGCGAACACTGGAACTTGACCTGGACGTGTCCGGCCTGGGCCTTTCCGGACGGGACCGAGAGCAGTTGCATGAATTCACTGGTCGAATTCTTCATGCGGGGGCGCACGTTCACCACCTGTACCCGTATGACCAGCTTGAGCAGCCGAACATTCTGGCAACCGCCGAACTCCTCGCACTCGCGGGCGGCGCCGAATCGGGCGCCTTCCACTTCATCTCCACCGTGGCCACGATTCTTGGGGCGTCCGATAGCGATGCACCTCCGGCACTCGGCGGGTACGTGGAATCGAAGTGGGTTGCTGAACGGGTCGTGGAGGTAGCTCACAACCGCGGTCTCCACGCCGACGTCATAAGACCGCCGCGGCTCTATGCTTCGCCGAAGTCTGGGGTGTTCAACGACAGAGATGCCTTGGTTCGGCTGCTCCGCGGATGCGTCACGGTGGGAGCTGCGCCTGAGGACATCGCGAGTGAACCGCTGCTGTGCATTGACGATGCAGTCGAATTGATCGATCAGTGGGATTCAGTTCCTCACAGCGGGTGGGGCAACCAATTGCCGTGGATTGATATCAACATCCAGGACATCTTCAGCGCCGTGGTCGAGTGGGGAGTCGGCTTGCGCCGACTCCCCAACGAGGAATGGTTGAGCCTCATCCTCGCCGAACCGAACAATGCCGCAAACACCGGTGCTCAGCGACTTCGGCCTAGGACCCGGTGAATCTGTCGTCCGCATTGACTACAGCGCCATCGCGCCAGCAGTAAGCACAGCTCAACGTGACACTTTCCAGGGAAACATCTTCCGCGCGACGGAGTTAATGCTCGGCCATTGGAGTCAAGCCCAATCGAGTTGATCTGTCTCAAGAACCTCACACGGCAGCGGCCGACGCGGCCGCGTGCTCAGGCTCGTCGGGCACCGGACCAACCGCTGGGACCTTGGCAAGTAGCCGCCTCAGCGCCTCGCCGACGATCATTCCGACGAGGCAGGTGGGGATCAGCAGTGGACTCCCCAGCAGCAAACCGAACACGATCGCGACGATGACCATGGGTTTCCATCCCAGTTTGAGGCCCGTTGTCGTTGCGGCCAGGACACCGGCTGCGGCAAGGGTTGTGACCTGCGCGGAGGCACCGAGGACGACGAACACGGCACCGACCGATCCCCCGATGAACATCGCCGGGAAGATCGGGCCACCACGCAGGCCGCCGCCGAGACAGAGCGCATAGGCCGCACCCTTGGCGATGATGATCACGATGAGCGTGCTCATGCTCGTAATCTGGAGGACCTGCGCGATGTAACCCTCGCCTGAACCAAGGATCAGGCGAGGATCCACCCGAGTGATCCCCACCCCGGCCACCGCAACCACTGCGACCAGAACACCGATGATGGTTCCGCGGTAGACGTGTGGCGGGCGCACGTCGCCCCAAAAGCGCAGGTAGTAAGCCGGGAGGCGGATGGCAACGATGACCAGCGCAGCGACGATCGAAACGGGAATAGCCCACATCAGGTCGAGCCAAGCGAGTTCGATCGGGACACTCACGATGTTGATGGTCTGCCCAACCCCCATGTTGACGACCAGCCCAATTACGGCACCCAGCACCGCGACCTTGACGAGTTGGTCGGACTCCTTGTCGTCAGCGTTCGCACGTTGACTCAGCCAGACCCCAAGTGCGGTGCCGAGGGCAATGAGACCGGCCTCCGGCCCCAACACGGCGCCAGAGAACAAGGAAATAACGACCGCAGACAACGAGATCAGCGACGACCGGATCGGATCCATCCGGACCGCGAGGCCATCAAGGGGGCTGTGCCCGAACACGCCCGTACTCCGTCGCAGGTAGACGACGGCGGTCGCTCCAATGGCTAGGAACGCCAGTGTGTAGACCGCCTCAAGTGCGTCGTTAGCCAACCAGTTCGGAATATCGGTCCACAAGAAGTCAAGCGCCACATGCAGGATCTTCAGGTAGATCACGCCAAGGACTACCCCAACAACGAGGGCCAGCAACTTGGCACCGATGTGACGCTGCGGTTTCTCAGTCTCGGACACGGATTGATTCTCCACACACAAGCACCCCGGTTGCTGGCTGACGGGTGGAATCAGTCAGCAACCGAGGTGCGGCCGCGTACTCGACTATGCAGCGGATTGCGCCCGGAAGGACGGAGGTGCCCTCCGCGCGAATCGACGGTAGCGCTGCGGTCTATGCGGCGTGTGTTGCGTGGAAATGGCGCTTGGGCACGTGAACCGTGTGGGCCTTTTCAGGCTTTGGGCCGAATCGTTCGGCCCGCTCGCGCTCGAGCTTCACCATTGGATCGTTGTGCTCGTCCAACTCCGAAGGCCCCAGGAATGTGAGCAGTGTCTTGCGTGCGAGGTACTTGATCCGGAACTTGGTATCCATGGTCTTCACCCTTCAATGTGTTGCTTGGACTTGCTTATGACTTGACTCTAGAACTGTTGCAAACCTTTTGCAAGACTTATGAGGCAAAACTTTTGCAACTCTTGTTTGATACGGCCAAATGAGGCACACTGACGCAGTGACACATTCCACGGCCACCACCGATCACCTCGCACTCTCTGTTGCGGGCGCGGCTGCCAAGGTCGGACTTACTCCGGCGACGCTGCGCACGTGGGATCGCCGCTACGGAATGTCTCCGAGCGTGAGAACCAGCGGGGGGCACCGCAGATACAACGCCGGAGATCTCACCCGCCTGCGACTGGCCGCGAGAATGGTTGACGACGGACTTCCTCCCGCGGGAGCGACCCGAGCGGTCGCCTCATGGACGGCTACCGAGTGCGAAGAGCGGCTCGCGCTTGCCGATTCGCTGGTGGGCAAGGTAGGCGAGCGGGCGGCCAAGTCCGGCGAGGCTGACGTCGACCTCACCGGACGGGCGGGCGGCGGCCGCGCAATCTCAATGCCGGAAGCCACCGCGGAACAGCGCGGCATGGCACGCGCTGCGATGTCGTTAGACGCCCAAGCAGTTCGAGAGATCATGACCAATGCGATCGCTGACCGTGGGGTTGTGAGCGCATGGAACGAACTGGCTTCGCCGACGCTAAGAGCGATTGGGGATCGCTGGGAACGCACTCACAAGGACGTTGAGGTTGAACACATCGCCTCCATGGGCATCCAGCAAGCCCTGGACATCGACACGCCCGCCGGGCTGACTGGACGGCCGGTCACCTTGTCTTGCACGCCGCAAGATCAACACGGCCTCGCCCTGCTGGCTCTGCGTGCCGCGCTCTTTGAGCGAGGCATTCCAGCGATCATGCTCGGAACGCGGCTACCCCCAGCGGCCCTCGCGGCAGCAGCCGCTCGCTTGCGTCCACGCGCGGTCGTGTTGTGGGCTTCCATGCCAGGCAACGCTGACATTGAACTCCTGCAATCGATTCCGAGGCAGCGCCCACCGATTCGCTGCTACCTCGCAGGGCCCGGATGGGCAGCTGTCGAACTCTCGGGAGAAGCTCCCGAGCAGCTGACCTCTCTTGAACAGGCGCTTGACGTACTCGCGTGCTGAATTGAGCCCTCAGCCTCGTCCAACCTGACGATGAGTACCTACCCATGCTCACGAGTAGGCTCAAAACATGGAAAAGAAGAAATGGTCAGAAATGACGCCCGGTCAGCAGACGTTGGTTCTTGTCGGCGCCAGCATCGAGATTGCGTTGACGGCAACTGCGCTCGTCGACTTGGTGCGGCGACCGAGTGAACAGGTCCGCGGCCCGAAGCCAATGTGGGCCCTGGGAGTGTTCGTTCAGCCCATCGGTCCGATTTCATACCTCGTGTTCGGCATCCGCCGCTCGAAGACTCCGGCCTAGCCAAGCGAAGCCAACGAGATCGCGGAGCGACGCATTCCTCCGCGACGTCTGGATCGAACCATGGACACTCCACTACCCTGCAGCGACAGCCACGAGAATTTGAGTGAGGGACTGCAATGAAGACGCTACGAACACCGGAGCAGCGCTTCGAACGGATCACCGACTTCCCCTTCGAACCGCAGTACGCACACGTTCCCGATGATGACGGCGACGAACTTCGGGTCGCCTACCTTGAGGCTGGGCGGCAGACCGACCCAGTGGTCGTCATGCTCCACGGCGAACCAAGTTGGTCATACCTCTACCGACACGTCATCCCGCCGGTCGTCGACGCCGGGTATCGCGTGATCGCCCCCGATCTTGTCGGGTTTGGCCGTTCTGACAAACCGTCCGAAATCGCGGACCACACCTACGCGCGCCACGTCGAGTGGATGCGTTCGCTGCTGTTCGATGAGCTAGACCTGACAGCCGTGACCTTGGTCGGTCAGGACTGGGGCGGACTCATCGGACTGCGTCTTGCGGGCGAACATCCGGACCGATTCAGTGCGCTGGTGGTTGCGAACACAGGCTTGCCAACCGGGGACCAACAGATGCCAGACGTGTGGCTTCAGTTTCGCGAGGCCGTCAAACACGCCGCTGACCTCGACATCGCCAGACTCATCCAGTCCGGCACTCTGCGTGAACTGCCCTCGGAGGTACTGGCGGCCTACGACGCGCCGTTCCCGACCGATGAGTACAAGGCTGGACCGCGGGCGATGCCATCCCTGGTACCGGCCGAACCGGACAATCCAGCGTGTGACGCGAACCGGCAGGCCTGGCAGGTCCTCACTAATTCGAACACGCCCGTGCTCGTGGCCTTCAGCGATTCCGATCCGATTACCAGCGCCATGGGGCCGATCTTCCGCAAGGTCCTCCCCGGAGCAGTCGGGCGAGATCATCCCGTGATCGCTAACGCCGGACACTTCCTGCAAGAGGACGCCGGGACCGAGTTGGGCAACGCGGTTGCTGCGTTTCTGAAGTCACTGCCACACAACTGATCCCCGCCGTTTGCGATCGTAGAGCTACCTCGACCGGTGTTCAATCTTCAACTAATTCTCCTCCGAATTTGGTTTCGATCCGGACCCTTCGGGGCAACACGGCTTCAGCGCCGAACCACGACGCGCACTGACGGAGGAGAGCAATCATGGCGAAGAAGTTCGCAACCCTGGGAATGGCCGGAGCTCTCGCAGCCGGGCTACTTGTGACCGGCCTCGCGGCAGCACCCGTCAGCGCATCGGCGGCGGTCACCGCGCCAGCGACCAGCGCGCCGTCTGGAGCAAGGCCGTTGCCACCCAACACAATCCCGCTGGCAATGACAGTTCAGGGCATGAAATCGACTTCGGGTCACCTCTACAACTGTTCGTACTACGGCTACCTGAACCCGTACCAGCCGGCTGGCACCGCGACGGGTACTTGCATCGCCATCAAGACCAATCAGCCGACGCGCGAGGCCGTGAACTTCACCGACGGCGTGCTCATGACGAACGCCTTCAATAGCGACGTCACGTTCGTGCAAATGACCCGTGGTCCGGGCCCCTACTTCAAGCCTGGCCGCTTGGAGACCTCGGCACAGTCCGTGTGGTCGAATCTGTACACCGGCACGATCAACGATGGCGCTGTCACCGTGATGCTCGGCCAGCCGCAGGCCGACTAGCTGATCACCAGCTCCCCTGACAGTCCCGGCCACTGGAGTGTCCGCTCAACTCGTGCAACGGCGCAGTTCCAGCAGTGCTAGCGTCTCGATTCACCACACATCGAACGCGGTACGTCACCCGACGCCATCCGCGACTTTCGCAGATTGCCCGGGGAGCACCCATGGACATCGCCGCAGCACTCACATACGCACAGCACATTGGCAAGGGCGCACTCGTCACCTTGAAGTCCGATGGTCGGCCGCAGATTTCCAACGTGATGTTCACTGTTGGCGATGATGGCGTGATTCGCGTATCCGTGACTGACACACGTGTCAAGACCAAGAACATGCGCAGGGATCCCCGAGTATCGCTGCATGTTTCGGCTCGGGACTTCTGGTCGTACGCGGTGATCGAAGGTGACGTGGAGTTGTCCGCAGTCGCCACTGACCCGAATGACGAAACTGTCGAAGAGCTGGTGGGCACATACCGCGCGATGGCCGGAGAGCACAAGGACTGGGACGACTACCGGAACTCGATGGTCGCCGATAGGCGCCTTGTCGCGCGGATTCGACCGACCTATGCCTACGGAATGCTCCCGCCAAGCAGTTAGCGTTAGCCGCGACTGACTTTGGGCATGAATTGCGACATCACGTCCTCTGCCCTAGGAACAATCTGACTACTCGCGGGCCGTGTCGTGCTAGCGAGAGGGAAAATTGGCGCGACAATCGGTGCAGCGCGAATGAGTTCGTCGCGCGATACCAACGACATGCCGGTCGGGAGCGTGATGATCAAAGGGTCAATTGCGGCCGCCAGTGTGGTGGTGGCTCTCGTCGCCACGCTCGGCACGCTGATCGTCACTGTCTCCCACAGCCTCGGAATCACCGACGGCGCCCTGAACAGTCTGGGCGGTGTCGCCGTCGCAGCCACCACGCTGGCCGGTTGGTTTGCGATTCGCCCCGAGAGAACTCCTCCCGCCGACGCGACTCCGGAAGTCAGCCTCCGGAGATGGATCCACACCACCGGCGCAGTCTTCCTCCAGATCACTGGTGCGGCAGTCTGGCTCACGGCAGGAGGTCCATGGCCCCCTGCCTTGGCCGCGCTGTGTATAGGGTCCGGGCTGCTCGCTACCCGTCCGTTGCCACCCGCTCGTCGGCAGGTCGTTGATCTGCGTGAGCCGCGTACCGTCGCCCTGGTTCCAGGACTTGAGACCCCCGAGGAATTGGCGGCACTCGCCGAACAAGCAGAGCTGGCCGTCAGTGCCGAGGAGCAGCGGCGCCTAGCCGCCCACCGAGAAGGTCGCGAGGTCAGCGCGACCGAACATGGCCCAATCGTGCTGACCTCACGGCAACTGCTCCCCTGAACTTGACTACTTGTGCGCCTTCTTCGCAGCGCACTTCTTGGCCGCAACCTTTGACTTCTTTGATTTCTTCGCCACCGGGCAGGCCTTCGGCTTGGCGGGTGCAGCAGCCTTGACCACTGGTGTAGCTGCCACCGCTGCAAGTGATCCGGCGAACACGACCACCTCAGGGGCCGATGCCAAATCCGGCGCGGCCTGTCCGATCTTGCCGAACTGCAGCCGATCAACGTTGACGTAGTCACCCGGGTATCCGGACTCGAACGTCACGAACAGGTTGTGAACACCAGTCGTGCCACCAGCGTTCGTCGGTAGCGTCACGTAGTTGTTCCAGCCACCGGTATTCCCGATCGCCAGGTCGCCCAACACTGGGCCGGTCGGTGAATCCACCCGGAACCTCACCAGACCCGAACCACCCGAACCACCAGCAGCCCGAAGGTACGCCTGGAACGGGCCCGCACCGAAGTCCACATTGCTGAACTCCAGCCAGTCACCGTTGCCAAGCCCACCCACATGGCCACCCTCGATCAGGCCACCATGATTCGTGTTCGCAGACTCCGCCTCAATCCGGTCATACGCAGACCGCTGACCAGGAACCGGGGTCGGTGTCGGCGTCGGGGTCGGAGTCGGAGTCGGCGTCGGAGTCGGCGTCGGGGTCGACGTCGGAGTCGGAGTCGGAGTCGGCGTCGGAGTCGGAGTCGGGGTCGGCGTTGAATCGTCAGCTAGGTCAGGTGCTGGCTGCCCGATCTTGCCGAACTGCAGCCGATCAACGTTGACGTAGTCACCCGGGTATCCGGACTCGAACGTCACGAACAGGTTGTGAACACCAGTCGTGCCACCAGCGTTCGTCGGCAGCGTCACGTAGTTGTTCCAGCCACCGGTATTCCCGAT
>WBZO01001887.1_pt1 | contig 30028 bp, 29 predicted proteins | sample 5204261 | NCBI WGS metagenome assembly WBZO01 (sample SAMN12412400, study PRJNA552823) | activated sludge metagenome | isolation source: activated sludge from anammox sidestream of wastewater treatment plant... | place: USA: North Carolina | collected 2017-09
ACCAATACAAGCAGCAAGAAATGGCTTGAATAACGGTAAGGTTACACCATAAATCAAAGGTTCCCCAACTCCCAGAAAACCAACAGCTATACTTGACTTAATAATATGCTTTAATTTCTCATTATCAGTTTTAAACCAGACAGCTAATGCAGCACCAACCTGACCAGCTCCAGCCATAGCCAAAATTGGCAATAACACCGTTACTCCGGTGGTTTGAATCAATTCAGCATGAATAGGAATCAAGCCTTGATGTAAGCCAGTCATCACTAAAGGTAAAAAGGCGGCACTTAAAATAAACCCAGTCAAGATCCCACCATGTTCCACTGCCAGTTTACAACCATTTGTAATCGCATCAGACAAAAACCCACCAATTGGCTGTAAGATAAAAATGGCTGCAAAGCCACTAATTAAGAGAACCAGCGTGGGAGTAACAAATAAATCGAGGCTACTAGGGACAATTTTACGCAAGTAACGTTCAAGATAAGCCGCCAGAATTGCTACCAACAAAACTGCAATTACACCACCTCGTCCCGGTATGGCATGCTCACCAAAGACAGTTATATTATTGAGTTCAGGCATATTAAGTACAGCAGCGAGCACTCCCCCCAAAATTGGTGTACCACCAAATTCTTTTGAGGCATTTAAGCCAACAAATAATGCTAGACCAAAGGTAATCCCGCTGCCTATCATTTTAAAAATTGCACCGAGAGTAGTTTTATCAAAAGTAACTCCACCAAAAACTTCAGGACTGGTACTTTTGATTATGATATTTACAATACCCAAAATAAGTCCACAACCAATAAAAGCCGGAATCATTGGAATAAAAATATTAGCAAGCTTTTTCAGGAATAGTTTAAAAGGAGTAGCGTTTCTTTCTTTCAACTTTTCCTTAATATTTAGACTATCAACTGGATTTATAGCTGATTTTTGGGTGCTTACAGAAGTTGTATCAATTCTTTTTGGCATTTTTGCTAGTAGCGGCATCAAGATATCATACACCTGATTTACCTTACCAGGACCAATTATTATTTGAACTTGATCTGGAGCATCAACAATACCTAAAACACCATCAATTTTTTTTAGTATCTCAAAATTAACCAAACTTTTATCTGCCACACTTATACGTAAGCGTGTCATACAAGTGGCTACCGCAGTTATATCTGCGGGTGCTAGTTGACCCAGTATCTCTGTCGCAATTTTTTCTGCGTTAAAACTCACCTTTTACCCCTCAAATAAACTAATTATCATTTAGTGCCTGATAGATCAAATCAACAATCTGGTAATATTGACCAGTTGCAAAGCTGTCTCCAGCAAACTTATTATTTTTATATTTAGTATGTTTCTTATTGGTTAATAACACTATCGCCATATCATTTTTACGATCAATTAAAGTCAGTGTCCCCGTCCAGCCAGTATGACCAAATGCTCCAACCGTTGCCACTTGTCCAAAGGGTTTAAATGAATGCTCTTTGCCAACTAGCCTCCAACCAAGCCCATAAGTATCATCTACTTTCAATGGTTTCACAAATTCGTCTTCAACCGCCTTATCCCAAAATAAACTATTGCCATATTGACCGTTATTTAGCATAATATCAACCAAGACTGCCATATCGCCCAAGTCAGAAAACAAGCCCGCATGCCCGGAAACGCCGCCCATTGAATAATAGGCTTTTTCATCATGGACTTCACACGTTACTGGTTTGGTACGAATATTAGGGAAACTTACGGTACCGCCACGAGTATTACCATTAATTTCGGTAGCTGCACATTTTGCTTTACTAAACCCATGCTCTAGTGGGTTAAAGGTAGTATATTTAAGCCCAAGCGGAGTATAAACCGTTTCATTAACATATTCATCCAAAGTCTCGCCAGTTATAGCCTCAACTACCATGCCAAGAAGCATATAATCCACATCACTATAAACAGGTCTATCGCCTTTCTTACCCGCAAACGGCAGGCGAGTCATAATGATTGATTCGGTTAACTCTCGGTTTTGTGAATAGAGCCCATTGCCATACTTGTCAATAGAATCAGGATCAAAGAATTGCGGATCAGGCATATAACCAGCTCGGTGGGTTAAAAGATCACGAATTGTTCGCTTATCGCGGCACTCATCATTCGTATCACACCCAGTATAATCTGGGAGATAATATTTAACCTTCTTATCCAGATCCAATTTACCTTCATAAACTAAATGCATTATCGCGTAATTAGTCGCGTACATTTTAGTATTTGAGGCAAGATCAAACATGGTTGTACAATGCATTAAATCTGGTGTAGCCATTTTTTTGCCACTTGTAAGACTATACTTGAGCCGATGCCCATAGACAGTCTGTTTAACAACCTTACCATCTTTTATGATTAATAGCGCTGCCCCCGGAAAACCGCGATTAATATCACTATTGATCTGCTTATCTACTTTTGCTAGTAACTTTGGATCAAATCCAACACTTGCTGGAGTAGCAGTAGTCAGACTTTGCCCTGATATAACCTCATCGTTATTAAAAAACTTGCACTCAGTCTGTGCAAAGGAGTAGCCACTCACCATCAGCAAAAAGAGCAAACTAGAAATCTTTGGCATATTCATCTTAAAATTCATCAAACATCATCACTTTTCTTGGTATCATCACGATCCTGATATGGTTCCAAATTAAACATTTTATTAAACTTAATAAAGATTTTCCAACGATTACATGATAAAATTACAATTACTAGTGCCGTTGTTATTAGTGGTATTATGATCATTTCAAAAGCTACCGCCAAACCTATTGAAGCAGTAACCCAAATATTAGCAGCAGTAGTCAGTCCATGAACCCGACTTCTATCTTTGAAAATTACTCCAGCACCAAGAAATCCAATGCCACTTACAATCTGCGCAGCAATCCGTGTAGGATCAGCAACACTCTCATAATAGGCAAGTCCTTTTGAATGGGTAGAAACCAGTCCAAATAAACATGAACCAAGACAAACCAGACTATAGGTTCTAAGTCCTGCCTGCGAACCATGGACTTGGCGCTCAAGCCCAATCGCTAGACCACACAAGGTAGCAAGTAAAATCTGTCCTATTTCAAATAATGGCATTTAGTCTCCCCTTTTACTACTGATTAACAAAACTTAGGAAATCACGCATATACGGCATTGCTCGAATTGCACCAAAACTGGTACAGGTATAAGCACCAACAAGATTGGCAAAACTGACAAACACCTCCCAATTGGGATCAAGATTTTGTGAAAGTTTAAAAAGAATTGCACCGATAAATGCATCACCCGCACCTGTACTATCAACCTGTTTAATTAACTTACTAGGAATGATTTTTTGTCCAGAGTTGGTGCAAAGTAATGCCCCCTTTTCTCCAAGAGTAATAATTACAACTTCCGCACCCAAGCGTAAAATTGCATCTGCTGCGGCAGATATATCATCTTCACCACTAATCAACTGTGCTTCCGATTTATTTAATTTAACTAAGCTGGAGCAAGAGATAAATGTCCGGCAATCATGGACGTATTCGCCAACAAGATCAGGGCTAACAAGATCCTCGCGAAAATTAGGGTCGAACGAAATGAAATTACCATTGCCAGTTGCATAGTCAAGAAGCTGAAAATAACTTTCTTTTAGTTTACCACCTAATAATGCCGTTGCTGAGCCAAAATGAATTATTGAATCAACACTTAAACTGAATGACTCCGGTAATTTATACTCACTATCATTACCGCGATAAAATTCAAATTCACGCTCACCAAATCCATCAATTGCAACAAAAGCCAAGGTTGTTTTGCCATACCTTTCAACAAAGCTAGTATCTATACCGACCTCTTGCAACGATGCCACCAAAAAGCTGCCAAAATTATCACTCCCAACCTGCCCTAGAAAATATGAATTGCCACCAAGTTTAGCGATTGCGGCGGCAACATTTGCCGGGGCTCCCCCAGGATGTTTAGCAAAATACTTACTATTCACTATTCCAGCCTCAGGTTGCCCGATAAAATCAACCAATACTTCACCAATACAGTACACTTTTTTCATAATCAATAATATGCCAAGAACAGTAATAACTATGGGAATTTAAATTTTATAACAAAGCATCATTTTAACATGGATTAAATCAGCATCTATTAATATCAGAACCAGCCTCCAATTTAGATAATTCAACAAAAAATCATGATTAGTATAGATTTTCACCAGATAAAAATAGATTCAACTTATAATTACTGATATTTAACCAGACAGGATTACAAAAATGATAGATTTAAGAAGTGATACGGTAACCAAACCATCAAAAGAAATGCTTGAATATATGCTAAAAGCAGAAATTGGTGATGATGTTTTTGGTGAAGATCCAACAGTCACTAAACTGGAAGAACAAATAGCCGGGATGGCAGGAATGGATGCTGCGGTATTTTCACCCACTGGCACACAAAGTAATCTACTGGGGATTATGTCACACTGTCAAAGAGGTGATGAATACATTGTTGGACAAACGGCACATACCTATATGTTTGAAGGTGGTGGTGCTGCAATTCTTGGAAGCATCCAGCCACAACCATTAGATTTTGACCCGGATGGCACACTTGATTTGGATAAGGTGTATCAGGCAATTAAACCCGATGACTTTCATTTCGCACGGACTAAGCTTTTATGCCTTGAAAATACTACAACGGGAAGAGTACTACCACTAGACTACCTCCAAAAAATCCCAGCTTTCTGTAAAGAACATAGGCTAGCTAGCCATCTTGACGGTGCACGGGTATTTAATGCGGTAAGCAAATTAGGCATAACTTTAGAAACTATTACACAACATTTTGATTCCGTTTCAATATGCCTCTCTAAAGGGCTTGGTGCTCCACTCGGTTCAGTTTTGTGTGGCTCAAAAGAGCTGATAAAAGAAGCACGAAAATGGCGCAAGATGCTTGGTGGAGGAATGCGTCAGGCTGGGATTGTTGCAGCAGCCGGGATATACGCTCTAGAACATAATATTGGACGTCTTCGTGAAGATCATGATAATGCAGAGCTACTTGCTAAAGGATTAAGAGAAATTAGTGAGGTTGAAATAGTTGCTACTAATACCAATATTTTATTAACCAAAATTAATGATCGTTACCCAGAATTACGTGAAGAACTATTCAAAAACGGTGTAATTTTCCCTAAAGCAGCTAATAAAGCTGGAATAATAAGGTTAGTTACTCATTTAGATGTTAGTACCGATGATATTTTAAAAACAATCAACCTGATAAAAGCCTTTTATCATAAATAATGAAGGTAACTATAAATGGATAGTTTAGTAAGAATTTTTACAACTCTGGTTAGACGTTATCTACCAGATCCGTTAGTCTTTGCAATGCTATTGACGATTATTGTCTTTGTGATGGGTGTTACTCTCACTAGTACTACAAGTATTGAAATGATCTCCATCTGGGGTAATGGCTTCTGGAATTTGCTCGCTTTTACCATGCAAATGGTAATGGTGGTCGTTACAGGTCACGCATTAGCAAGTGCGCCACAAATACGTAAATTTCTTATTAAGCTAGCCTCAATACCCAAAACACCAGCTCAGGGGGTGGCACTAGTTACTCTAATTGGCGCCATAGCCTGCATTATTAACTGGGGTTTTGGTCTAATTGTTGGAGCGATGCTTGCTCGCGAAGTGGCAAAACAGCAACCAAAATCAGATTATCCATTATTAATCGCCAGTGCTTATATTGCTTTTCTGACTTGGCATGGTGGGTTTTCCGGCTCAATACCATTACTGGCTGCAACAGCAGGTAACCCACTTGAAAAAACTATTGGTTTAATTCCGATAAGCCAAACAATTTTTACTCCGATGAATTATTTTATTACTGGCTCTTTATTAATTATTCTGCCAATATTGACAGCAAAAATGCTACCTAAAGAAGCTGAACGAAAAATGATTAACCCTGAATTACTAGATATAGCAGATAGTTCAATTAATCAAAATAAAATTGAACAAAACAGTACTCCCGCAATCAGAATTGAAGAAAGCAAAACCTTGTCTATTATCATCGCAATAGTCGGGGTAATTTATCTTATAGAATATTTTTATTCTAAAGGCTTCAAAATTGATATTAATTGTGTTAATATAATTTTCTTGATTAGTGGGCTTCTTTTACATGGAAGTCCGATGGCATATGCCCGAGCAATTGCCAATGGCACTAAAAGCACTACCGGAATACTGATCCAGTTTCCATTTTATGCCAGCATACAGGCGATGCTTGATCATTCTGGATTAGGCGCAATTATTACCGAATGGTTTATCCAAGTTGCCAATGTAAAAACCTTTCCTTTGTGGGCTTTTTTATCATCGGCGGTGATAAACTTTGCCGTACCATCGGGAGGTGGGCATTGGGTAGTACAAGGTCCATTTATCATGAGTGCAGCACAAAAACTTGGCGCAGATATGGGGCATGCGGTAATGGCTATTGCCTATGGCGAAGCGTGGATGAATATGGCTCAACCTTTCTGGGCATTGCCAGCACTGGCAATTGCTGGATTGGGAGCTCGTGATATCATGGGCTACTGTATTATAAGCTTGTTATTTTCAGGTTTTATATTCCTTGCCGGATTAATGTTTTTTTAATATAAGAAAAAATTTACTCAATGAAAAAAATCGTTATTATTTTATGTACTGCTAGTATGCTTTCATCATGTGCTCTATTTAAGAGTAGCAAATCCAGCCAATTACCAATTAGTGGAAAATTTATGGTAAAAATGGACAGCAGTGCCAGTTATAATAAAGAAATTTCAGCCATGCCAGTATCTGCATCTTTTGCTGAGGCAACACCATTTATCAATAATACGGTTATTGCCAAAGGATTACCCTTATTTGGTGTATATAAAAATAACGGCTTTAGTTGTACCATTATTTGGACCACAATTACTTTTAGTGACGGCACAACAACAAATAATACCAACGGTGTTGCCCATTCAAGCTGCATGAGCCGTGCCCCACTTAAAGAAGGTGATCTGATTGAAGCAAGTTGGAATTAAAATCTCGAACTCTTCTGCTGCTTTAACCACCATTGATTAAATAACTGCTGTAGTTTCTTTCCTTCTTCGGTTTTTGCGAAGATAAATACTTTTGGACTTCCCGGGAATTTTTCGGGAATATCTGCTAAACACAAGTTATGATTCAATTGATGCCGATAATCAACTTCAATATTATCGGTAAACATTACATCCGCTAAAGGTGGATTCGTGGTTAAACTAGCGATAGCAGCATCATTTTTGGGTGTTAACCGGATCACCGCATGTTTGATGTTTTTTAAGGCAAAATCCTGATTAGTTCCACCGCGATTTTCACTAATTATTACCGACTCACTATCAATCAAGGAAAACTGACTATACTTTGCCTTGTCGCTACAACGAATCATCGCGACTTTTGCCGAGCTTTCAATCGGAATTGACAGATAAAATAATTTACTACGCTCAGGATTTGCAGATATACCTCCTACAGCCAAAATAAATTTTCCAGAAGACAAGTCATCACTTAAATTTTGCCAGCTTGTCGGAACAAATCGTAAGTCTAACTTATTATCCATCGCAAAACTCTTAATAATAGCTATATCTGTACCAACAAAGCCACTTTCGGTTTTTGCACTTAGAGGTGGGTAATCACCAGTAGTACCAATTAGAATTGTAGTTGCTGCAAAAGCTACTCGAATAAAAAGAAAATACCCAGCAATAACAATAACTGTTTGACTAATAATCTTGCGCATAGCTTTTTTAATATACCATCTGTTTAAATAAATCAAAATAATTAGCAAAAGTTTTTCCAACACACTCATAATCATTAATAACTATGGAAGTACCCGCAAGTGCAACCAGAGAAAAACACATTGCCATTCGGTGGTCATTATAGGTATCTATACTAATATTTGCATTTATTTTCTCTGGCGGGATTATGCTAATGCTGCTATCGGTATAGGATACTTTCGCCCCAAGCTTAGTTAATTCAGTGTAGATTGCAAACAATCGATCGGTCTCTTTCACCTTCCAGCTAGCAATTCCGTCAATCGTAGTAACACCATCTGCAAATAATGCCAATACCGCAATCGTCATCGCCACATCAGGCATATCTTCCATATTTACCGTAATTGCTTTTAGATTATCATTGGCTTTTACATGAATACTAGTATCGGTATAAGTCACCTTTGCCCCCATTTTCTCGAGAACTCTGGCAAAATTTCGATCCCCCTGCAAACTCGTTGCTGATAGATGATTAACAGTTACACTACCATTTATGGCACCCATAGCAAGAAAATAACTTGCAGAACTAGCATCGGGTTCAACCGTATATTCAATTGCCTGATAGCCATTATTCACAGGTATCTGAAAAACATCTTTTTCTATTTCCAATGCTTTAACACCAAATAGTTCAAGTAACTGTAATGTAATATCAACATATGGTCGGGAAATTAGTTCATCTTCTATTCTTATCCGAACCATTCGCCCAAGTAATGGTAGAGCCATTAATACCCCAGTCAAATATTGGCTGGATATCTTGCCACTAATAGCAACTTCACTAACATTATTATCAATAAATCCCCCAACTTTTAGCGGTGGAAATCCATAATTCTCAAGATAATCAATCTGACAGCCCAGCTGACTTAGTGCAGCTACAAGATCTTTAATTGGGCGCTCTTTCATTCTGGCTATACCAGTCATAGTGTAACACCCCGAAGTTAATGCTAACATTGCACTTAAAAAGCGTATTGATGTACCAGAATTACCCAGAAATAACTCTGCATTAGCCACAGGTAATTTACCAGCACATCCATAAATCTTATAACTAGAACAACCATTAACATCAGTTCTTATTTTTTCAATTTTAATACCAAGCTGTGATAGCGCCTGAAGCATTAATTGAACATCTTCACCTACATCAGGTACATTATGAATGACACTCACACCATTAGCCAAAGCAGCTAGTGGTAAAACACGGTTAGCAATACTTTTGGAACCGGGTAAATCCAGACAAGCATTAATATATTTATTACTGGCAGCTAACTCCATATTCTTCACATTACTCATAAGTTCACTCTAAAATATTTAAAAAACTCTTGCAATCTAACACTGTTATGATTAAAATACTGCATTGCACTATTATAACTCAAAATAAAACGATTCAATTACAAAACGCAATTAACTTGACGGGAAAGAAAATGAAAGAAAAGAAAAAATTTAACCTTATGCCATTTATTTTTCTGTTTTTTATTGGTCTATCTATCATAACCCATTTTGTGGGCTATGATAGTCATGAAAAAGGAGCGCTGAGTAAGACAGTTGAAAATAACAGTTGATAAATAATTAGCTTATTTCCTTTAAGGTCAATAACAGATACTAATAATTCAGTAGCAGTTTTATCCTTAAATCATCTTTACTTGCCTGAATAATTTGCGGATGATTCTGATCGTGCCAGCTTAGATACTCAACCCGCCACCCAAGCTGGCTAAACCCAGATTTCAATGACTCCTGAACAGGATATTGTGGCAGTGGAACGCCCTGTATCCAATAGTGTAGATATCCCATTGGCAATACAAAACCCAAACGCTCCTCCATCAGTTGATTAAGATTTTCGCCACTATAGGTTTTATTTTCTTCGTCAGTCAGACTCGCAATTCCACTTTCTATTTTTATTTGTGCTACTGTAGAACCAATTGGTGACATAAAATCAAGTTCTTCATTAGCTGATTCTTTTAACCAACTAAAATTACCGTAATAATTTTTATCTGCGGTGCGGATTGAAAACCGCCCAGTTAAGCTATAATTATCATCAACTTGCTGTGGCTTATGATAGTCTGCGGGATTATCAACTTTGGTATCATAAAGACTAGCACAACCAGTTAATAATATGCCTAAAACAAGTACAGAAACTAATTTTTTCATTTATTCAAATCCAAACCATACTGATAATACATTAGTATCAGCATTGCCTGATTTAGCATCAGCTTTTCGTTCTGCTGTTTCTCAACTTCTTTGGTTAATACAACCACTTTATTTGCTTTATCCGTCATTTTTTGCGCCAGATAAACCTGCTTTAAATGCATTGCAGTATCGCTATCATGCGTCTGTTGATAAGCACTCTCAAGGTAGCCTTGAGCTTTGGCATAATTGCCAAGTTTATAATAAACCCAACCAATTGTATCCTGAATTGCTGGATCTTTTGGGGATAATAAATATGCTTTTTGTGCATAAACGCTGGCTTCCTGATAATGTGTAGTATTTTCCGTCATAACAAAGGCAAGATCATTATAGCCAGTAGCATCATCTGGATTCATTTTGATATATTTCTTATACCACTGGATAGACTGAGCACTGCGGTTGGTGAAGCCGGAAAGGGATGCATACAAGTACACCATAACCTTATCATTTGAGTACATTTTTATCTTAGCTTCGGTGAGTTTATAGGCAATATCATATTTGCCAAGACTGGTATAAAGAGTTATTTTTGTAATCAAAGCATCCTTATCTGTCAAACGAAGTGTTTTACTAATTCCATCAAGAAACTGATCTGCCTTTTGGTATTGCCCTAAATTCACATAAGCCCGGAATGTAGCCAAATCAGCAGAAGGCGTCAGGATTGGGCTTTTGGTAGCTGATAATTTATAGAATTGAATTGCGCTTTCATATTTATGACTGTAATCATAAAGACTAGCTAATGAGAAATCAGTAACCCCATCAAGCATGGCATTATTCTGTCTAGCTTTAAGTAACGAAGTAATTGCAGGATTTATATTGCCCAGTTTATAGTTGACTATAGCTGAATTAACCATTAAACTGCCGCTATGCGGTGTTTGTCTTAACGAGCTTTCAATATAGTTATTCGCCTGATTCAGACTGCCAGTACGAATTAATGCCGCAATATACAAGTTCTGAAGTGTAGCCGAAGGGTTTTGATAGCGTCCAATTTCATGATTCAGCATATCCATTAATAAAGATAGATGCTCATCTTTCATTAAAATCCCAGCAGACCAATAAACAGGAACTTCCCAGCTTGGATAATAAGTATTAATCTTATCCAAAGAACCTAAAAGTGCGGATGAATTGGTAGTAATACTATAGCTCACTACAGAAAATAATAATGATTCAGGATAATCTGAATATTTATCAGCCACAAATTCAGCAAATTTCTCCAGATTCTGGCTATCTTTGCGATCATAATCATTGGTAATAATAGTCGTCAGGAATAATAAAATTGCCCGAGCCTTATTGGGATTAGATTTTATTACAGTTTTCAGACTATCTTTTGCTGCGTCAAGATTACCATTTTCAACATTTGGTCGAATCGAAAAAAGAAGTGCCAATTTGGAATCAGGAGCAGTTTTCACCAGAAGGTTAATCAACTGATTTAATCTGGCAGTATCATGTGGAGCAACACTAAAATGTTCGTAACAAATTATACCTTTGTATATTAGACGTGGATCACGATATTTTTCTGATAAATAGTAATATACAGGAGCTGCTTTTAAGTAGTCGCCCTGATTGAATGCCACATCTGCCTGAATTAGCGCGGATAAATCCCCCGGCTCTAGATTTGCTTTTGGTATATTCGCATCATCAAAATCAATAAAATTATCTGCATAGTCAATCGAATTGGCAATATTTTTCTGATAGTTCAAAGTTGTAAACTGATCCTGACTGTACTGCAAATGGTCACTAGCACAGGAAGCAAGGAATAACAACGTTCCCAATATCATGAGGATATTTCTCATAAATCACCTTATCTTTTTGATTAAACTTGTACTCTGTATGTCTTATAATTATGGATTAGTAATTAATGCTACACAGCCATGACGTTGCTGGCTTTATATGGCAGTAGCTAATTTTACCACTAAACTGTCTCCGGAAAATTTATTTATGCCTGAACTCCCAGAAGTTGAAACGATTAAAAATGGACTTATTGACCTGACTGGAACCTCCGTAAAAAAAACAGTCATTCGCTTCCCCAGATTACGCTACCCATTAAATAAAAGTGAACTATCCAAAATGGAAGGACAAAAAGTTCAATCCGTTGAACGGCGGGCAAAATATCTGTTACTAGTATTAGAAAGTGGCACATTAATCATTCATTTAGGAATGTCAGGACGGATAACCTTATACCGAGATAAAGTTCCTGAAGTACAAAAACATGATCACGTAGATATTCAATTTGATGGTTATACCCTAAGATATAATGATCCACGTAGATTTGGCTGTGTACTTTACACAGAAAGAGTTAATGATTCAATACTACTAGCAAACCTAGGACCAGAACCATTTAATGATGAATTCAACGCACAATACTTAAAGAGTAAAATAGCAAACCGAAAAACACCAATTAAACAGCTAATAATGGATAATACAATCGTTGTTGGAGTAGGAAATATTTATGCTTGTGAATCGCTATTCATGACAAAAATTAGCCCGTTAAAACCTGGAAATAGCCTTACGCTTAGACAATGTAATGATCTGGTAAAAAATATTCAAACAGTTTTACAAAACGCAATTAATGCTGGTGGTAGCTCCTTACGTGACTATAAAAACGCCAACGGAGATCTTGGTTATTTTCAAATAAGCCATTATGTTTATGGACGGGCAAATCTGCCATGTAAAATTTGTAATACCCCAATAAGAGAAGTTCGTCTTGGTCAGAGAAATAGCTTTTTTTGCCCGGAATGCCAGAAATGAAATATAAAATACTGTTACTTTGTTGTCTATTATTGTCTTTTGCTAAAAGCTATTCGGTAGAAAATGAATCAGCAACAAATAACCCTGAATTACTCGCCTTTATAAATGAAAGTAATTCACCACCAGAATCAGCACCCCCGATCAAAATAACCAAAAATACTCCTGAGCCCCTTAGAATAGGTTTAGCATTAGGTGGTGGTGCAGCCAAGGGATTTGCACATATTGGAGTCATTAAGGCTCTTGAAGAGAATGGTATAAAGCCTCAGATAATAACCGGCACATCCGCAGGAAGCATCGTTGGAAGCCTCTATGCATATGGATATACACCAGCAGAATTGCAGACAATTTCATATCAATTAGATGAATTAAATCTGGCGGACTTCACTATTAGCAAAAATGGAGTCATTAAAGGAGAAAAATTACAGCGATTTATTGATGCCCGGGTAAAAAATACCCCACTCCAGAAACTTAAATTAAATTATACCGCCGTTGCAACAGATTTAGATAGTGGGCAAAGCATTGGCTTTAACAATGGTGACACGGGCATTGCAGTGCGGGCTTCATGCTCCATACCAAATGTATTTACTCCGGTAGTCATGAATGGACACCGTTATGTTGATGGCGGTTTATCTGCCCCTGTACCAGTAAGTTATGCACGTAAAGCTGGTGCAACTTTTGTTATCGCAGTTGACATAACTGCCAAACCTGAACAGGGAAGAAGTGGATTTCTGTCAAACTTTGACCAGACGATCAATATACTTAGCATAAAACTACTAAATGAACAGCTAAAACAGGCTGATATAGTTATAAAGCCTGATATCAGTCAGTTATCAAGCTTTGCTTTTGACAAAAAGAAAGAAGCAATTATGCTTGGTTACAAGGCAGCGATGTCTCAAATGCCACTTATCAAACAGAAATTAAAAGAAGTAGAGCAATAGCCCCCTCTTTCATAACCCATTACTTGACACTTAGACAGAGATCCAATCACTCCAAGTGAAAAATTGATTTATACATGGCTATTGCGGTCGTACCAAGCCAGGTAACAAATATCCATAATTCAAGCAAATAAAATATTATTGCTACTTTCCCTGCAATAACGGCAATATACTTGGCAATTAAAATAGCCAAGATCAGAATGGCAAATGCAGATATAATCAAAGTTAAACAAGGGATAAAATTACGTAATAAGCCCTTTAAGCTTAGAAATAGCACATGAAATGGTTTAAACTGGCTTTTGCTATAAATATTTAGTGGCACAGCCAGTAATATGATGAATTGCAAGACAATGAAAATACACTGAAAGGTGTAGTTCAAAATAGCACTATCTACTTCTATAAGACTAAAAAGATAATTCGAAGCAAAAGAACAAAAAAGTACCAATAACACATAAACTAAAATTACTCTTAGTTTATTGAAAGAAAAGACTTGAGCGTACAACTTAGACAAATGAATTTGACCACCTTCCTCAAATTCTTTATAAGCTAGCACAATAGCCTGCAAACTCAATGGAAAAATCAGGCTTAAAATAAATGCAGCCAGTAATCCCCCTGAAGCACTATAGACTCCCTGGATATTGACCCACATAATTCCAGCAAAGCCAAAAAGAAACGGTAGAGAAGCTAAAAGTAGCTGAACTGGCTTAGCCATCAAAATCTTTGTACCTCTGATTACCCAGTTAAATCCATCAAAAATTCTGGTTTTATTAAATCTGATGATGAGCTGTTTAGCGAGCATTAGAAATTCCATCCACATATATCTTATAACAAAACACTGTTGTGACTGCAATAAATACTAAAATTGTCAATGAAATTATGAAAAATCCACCAGCAAAGATCACTGAACTCTCGGAAGCAAAGGCAAGAATAATGCCCAAATATAATGGGATAATTAAAAATGGGAGCAATAAAAATACCGCCAGCAATAAAATAGCCCAGTGCCTTAACATTAATTTCCAATTTAGCTTTAGTGCCTGAATTAAATGGATTTTGGGATTAAAGGAAATTATTGCTAATGAAATTCCAAAAAATGCCATCCTGAATAAACTTACCCCACCTAAAGCTGCAATAATACGCTTATCTGCCAGCATCGACTGGTTTTTCATATCTATCTGCCAATAATTGGCAAGCATTTCAACAATAAACATACCAAATAAATCAAAAAGCATGCTTGCTAAAGCATAATTTAAGACATTACGTCTGATGATAATTTCACCAAAATTAAGCCCCAAACCAAAGCTCTCACCGCGTACGGTTTTATCAATACTAAGAAAAATCCTCACCAGAACAAAAACCGCCAGAATGGATCCAATAAAAGGAAAAAATGAAAACAAAATAAAAGCGATAGACAAGAATAAAAAATTAATTGGTTTTTCGCGAAAAATAGCGAAGCTTTCTTTAACCCAATTCCACGCAATACCATTAGGTAGCTCTGATTTTATATATAACTCAGACATTCATGATTCTCTTAAGTAGTGATTAACAGTCGCAATTATACCCCAATTATCAAACTATTAACCATCTGGACTAATGAATAGCAGAATGTAAAATCAGACAATTAGCATGAAAATAACTGGCATACAATAATATTCGTTAATATCGAAACGGTAGGAAATATTTGGTATAATCTGCATATTTGAAACCTGCCTGACAGAAATATAAGGATAACTATTGAAGAAACCTGACCCAAATAGCCTAATTGCCTATACCTGTAGTATCGTAGTAATGATTACCGCGATGGCAATTTTCACTAAAAACATATTCCCGCTTATTGCAAATAATGAAGAGTTAAAACATAACCTATCTTTAATCGATTTTGATGTAAATATAATAGTCCAAACTATTTGTTCTTATTTTCTCCTGATTTTAGGAGCCTTAATTGCATCCCGCTCAAGAGTTTGTTGGATAGCGAGCATTTTTTTACTCTCCACTTGCCTGATAAGTAACCTTTTGATAGCAGAACATTATCACTATACGGATATAACACCAATTCTGGTTGCATTAGGTTTATTAACTATTTTTTATCGGCATTTTAATCTACAGCTCTACCTATCTTATAGCTTTGTACTTATCGGAGCATTTCTAGTCTTTGTTATATCATATGGAACATTAGGTAGTTACTTACTGAGAGATGAATTTAGTAATTTGCAAACACTTGGTGATGCTTTCTATTTCACAATTGTCACTTTTAGTACAGTAGGGTTTGGTGACATACTACCGAAAACACATCTAGCACGATACTTCGTTAGTTCAATGATAATAATTGGACTATTGGTTTTTACCTCGGGAATTACGTTTATCGGACTAGTTCTAAACTCAAAAGTGAAAAAGCTACTCACTCACTTCAATAAAGGCAAAATAGGTATGACAAATCATATGATTTTAATGGGCTATAATAGCATTATGACGAAAATTCTAATTGAATCTTATGAAAAAAAAGATATTCCATATGTAGTAATCGATGAAACCAGTGAAATTGATTCTGACCGACAACTCTTGCTCGATCAAAACAAATTATTGAAAACCTCGTACCCAGGTAACCATGAAACACTAATACAGGCAAGGCTTAGTGAAGCAAAAATGGTAATAGTTGGCTTTGACCGTGATGCCGATACCATTTTTGCCATCATGAATATCAAGGAATTTCTTGCAGAATATACCAAACGCCCGAAAATCCTAGCACGAGTTTTTTATCGTGAGAATATAGAAAAAGCCAAAATAGTAGGCGCGGACAAAGTAATAGCCCCACATCTTATGGTTGCAGACGCAATTATCAGCTACAGCATTGATGATTAAAATTCTGACTCTAGTTTTAAAGTCCCAGAATAAGGCTGTTTTACTATACAATATTACCCTGAAAATCAAGATTCCATTTTATGTTTAAATTAAGGACCCACCAATGCTTTTAAGTATTGAGACTCGTTTAGCCAATCTGCTTAATATTAACGAACACCAGATTAAAAATACAATAATGCTTCTTGATGAAGGAGCTACAGTTCCATTTATTGCCCGCTACCGCAAAGAAGTAACCGGAGGTCTAGATGATACCCAGTTACGTATGCTTGCAGAAAAGCTTATTTACCTAAGAGAGCTTGATGAACGCCGTGAAACAATACTGAAATCAATCAGTGAGCAAGAAAAACTCACCCCTGAGCTTGAAGCAGCAATACTAGCCGCAGACAATAAGACTACTCTTGAAGATTTATATCTACCTTATAAACCAAAACGTAGAACAAAAGCTCAGATTGCCAAAGAAGCAGGTCTTGAACCGCTTACTCTGTCATTACTTGAAAATCAAACTCAAGACCCAATTACTTTGGCACAATCGTTTCTTAATCCGGAAAAAAACATTAATACCCCAGAAGAAGCCTTGGAAGGCGCAAGATTTATTGCCATTGACATATTTGCAGAAAATGCTACACTATTAGCAAAACTACGGGAGCGCTTCGCAAATGAAGGTATGATTACAGCTAAAGTAGTTGAAGGCAAAGAAGAAACAGGAATTAAATTTACCGATTACTTTAATCATCAGGAATTAATCAAAAACATTCCATCCCACCGTGCACTTGCAATTCTTAGAGGTAATAATGAAGGTATTCTTACAATTGCTGTTGAATACCCAGAACAACATACCTTACCTCGGGGTGAGTTTTCTGATTACGAAAACTTGATCAAAAATGAATTTGAGATAAGCGACAATAAAGCAGCAAGTGGCTGGCTTAGAGATTGCGTAAGACTGGCATGGAAAGCAAAGATCTATCCTTCTCTTGAAAATGAATTAATCAGTAATATGCGCGAAAGTGCTGATAATGAAGCAATAAAAGTATTTGGCACAAATTTGCGCAACTTACTGCTTCAGGCACCTGCTGGCAGTAAAACCACCATAGGTCTAGATCCAGGGATAAGAACTGGTGTAAAAGTTGCAGTAGTTGACAATACCGGCAAGGTATTAAATACCAGCACAATATATCCATTTACCCGCAGTGTTGATGAAGCAATGCTGGTACTTGCCAAACTAATAAAAACATATAATACCGAATTAATAAGCATTGGAAATGGGACAGCTTCAAGAGAAACAGAACAATTTGTAAAAGAACTCTTAAAGCAGTACAAAGAAATCCAGGTACAGATTGTAGTTGTTTCCGAAGCTGGGGCATCAGTTTATTCTGCCTCTGAATTTGCCGCAAAAGAATTTCCTGATCTGGATGTAAGCCTGCGCGGTGCAGTTTCAATTGCCAGAAGATTGCAAGACCCGTTGGCGGAACTAGTAAAAATTGACCCTAAATCAATTGGTGTGGGACAATATCAACATGATGTCAATCAAACAAGACTTGCCCAAACGCTAGAAAACGTAGTTGAGGATTGCGTAAATGCAGTTGGCGTAGATGTAAATACAGCTTCTGTCCCATTACTTGCGAAAGTATCTGGATTAAACAGCGTTATTGCAAACAATATTGTTAGCTACCGTGATAACAATGGTAAATTTAAAGATCGTAATGAACTAACCAAAGTCAGTCGCCTTGGTGAAAAAACCTTTGAGCAATGTGCAGGATTTTTACGAATCAATGATGGAAATAATCCACTGGATAAATCAGCGGTACACCCCGAAAGTTATCCACTCGTTGAAGCAATCGCAACTAAATTAGAGGTAAAAATAAGCGATCTAGTTGGTAACAATCAATTACTAAACAGCATTAAGCCAACTGATTTTGTGACAGACAAATACGGACTACCAACGATTAGTGACGTTCTAAAGGAACTAGATAAACCCGGACGTGACCCCCGGGGTGAATTTAAAACGGCTCAATTCAAGGATGGTGTCAATGAAATTACCGACTTGCAAATTGGTATGGAGCTTGAGGGCGTAATTACCAATGTTGCAAACTTTGGGGCTTTTGTTGATATTGGAGTTCATCAGGATGGACTTGTACACATCTCAGCAATTGCCGATCAATATGTAGCCAATCCAAATGATGTCCTAAAAGTTGGACAAATCGTAAAAGTGCGGGTTGAGGAAGTTGATGTAAAACGTAAAAGAATAGCACTCACAATGAAAGGCTTGAATAAATTAAATATTCCAAGTAACAATGGTGGTTCAACCAATCGTCGCCCAACAAAAGAAAATAAACCACAAACTAACGATAATAGCATGGCAGCAGCGTTTGCCAAACTAAAAAGGCTGTAAGGGAGAATATGCACGCCGATACCTTTATTCATGATATGGCAATCATTATGCTAGTTGCAGGTCTGATTACCATAATATTCAACAAACTCAAACAACCTGTTGTTTTAGGTTATTTATTAGCTGGAGTGATAATTGGTCCACATACTCCACCTTTTGAATTAATCCACGACAAACAGATCATTATGGTATTGGCGGAACTGGGTGTAATATTCCTGATGTTTTCTTTGGGGCTTGAATTTAGCCTAAAAAAATTAGCCAAGGTTGGTCCACGAGCTTTCATTACCGCAGTCTGCGAAACAAGTTTAATGGTTACAATCGGCTATAACCTTGGTCATTGGTTTGGCTGGCAGGAAATGGATTGTATCTTCTTGGGTGCCATGATGGCAATCTCATCAACGACAATTATCGTAAAAGCACTTGGTGAGCTTGGGATGAAACAGCAAAAATTTGCCCAGCTTATTTTTGGCGTTTTGATTGTAGAAGATATTCTTGCCATCGGTATCATTGCCCTACTCTCAGGTTTAGCCACAAGTGGCGCAGTTAATTCACATGAAGTCCTATCAACTGTTGGCAAGTTATCCTTATTTATTATTGTATCGTTAATTTTGGGCTTACTAACTATTCCTAGGCTATTAGCCTATATATCAAAATTCAATAGTCACGAAATGATGCTTATTAGTGTTCTGGGCTTATGCTTTGGATTTTGCCTGCTTGTCCTTGCACTCGATTATAGTGTTGCATTAGGTGCTTTCATGATGGGTGCCATTGTTGCCGAAGCCCGCCCACTAGCATTAATAGAAAAACTTATCGAACCAGTACGAGATATGTTTTGTGCTATATTCTTCGTCACTATCGGAATGATGTTAAATCCAGAAGTAATGCTACAATATCTAACTCCAATCTTGTTAATCTCTTTAGCATTAATGACAGGAAAAATAATTGGTGCTACCACTGGCTCATTCATTTCTGGTCAAAATGGAAAAACCTCTTTAAGAGTTGGCATGGGATTAGCACAAATTGGTGAATTTTCTTTTATTATTGCTGGACTGGGTAGCACACTAAAAGTAACCAGCAATTTCCTCTATCCTATTGCCATAACCGTATCAGCAATCACAACCCTACTTACACCATATCTAATCAAAGCTGCCGATCCACTATCTAAGATAATCAGTAGTCACGCACCCAAAATAATTAAAACCCCATTTAAAATCTATACGGTATGGTTGAGAGATTTGCATCCAACAGGCGATAGTGCCATGCTGGTAAAAATTATTGCAAAAATTGTCTTACAGGTTATTGTCAACTGCGCACTTGTAATTGCAGTATTTTTAGCCGGAGTTTTCATCGCAACCAACTTTGATCAAAAAATCATAAATGATGCAGAAGGAACACTTTTAAATGAGCAGATACACCGCTCAATAATCTGCGGACTAGCAATATTTATATCACTACCATTTATTATTGCAGCCTATCGTAAACTCAAAGCTTTGGCAATGATATTGTCAGAAATGTGGATTTCTAATCAATTTGGCGGTAAACATACCTATAAACTCCGTAGAATTATCTTTGAATCGCTACCCATAATAGTAATTACGCTAATAATGAGCTTTATCTTCTCCATTAGTCGGCATATTCTACCAGACCCTCCTATACTACTTATGATTGTAATTGGTGAAATCGTAGTAGCTTTGGTATTATGGAAGCCAATGGTAAAACTACAATCATGGCTCCAGATTGAATTATTTACAGTGATGGAAACTAATCATGAACACCAGTAAGACCAGTTAACCTCGATACAGGTCTATGCCGATATTTTTATAACAATATTATGATAAAGGGTATATAATATACACATGCCACAACTTTTTTCAAAACTGTGTAGTTTCTAATTCAAACTATATGCCGAATTGACTATACAAAGGAATAAATCATGAAGCTAACTTTTCTTGGTGTCTCCTCAGCACTATCTGTAGGATATCTTAAATTCCATTCTAACATGCTGCTAGAAACAGACTCAGGAAAGCGCCTATTGATTGACTGTGGCGGAGACGTGAGACATGCAATGTTTGAATTAGGCTATACTGCAAAGCAAATAGATGCAGTGTTTATAAGTCATTTACATGCAGATCACGTTGGTGGTTTGGAATGGCTCGGGTTTTCTAAATTTTTTATGGAAAATACCCAGCTTCCACTATATATTGGACCTGAATTAAAAGAACGCTTATGGAATAATGTTCTTTCTGGCGGAATGTCCACACTTGAATACAAGGAAGCAACCCTTGAAACATTTTTTCAGCCAGAAGTACTTGATGATAATATGTCGTTTACTTTGGATAATCACTTATTCAAGCTAATAAAAGTTCCCCATAGTTATAGTAACAATCATTTATTACCAAGTTATGGCTTACTTATCTACGGCAAACAACATAAGATTTTTATTACAACAGATACCAGATTTGCTCCAGATGAATTAAATAGTGTATATCAGGAAGCGGATATCATATTTCATGATTGTGAAACATCTGAACACCTGAGTAATCAGCATTCGCACTACAACCAACTAATAACCCTCAACCCGGAAATAAAACAGAAAATCTGGCTTTATGATTACAATGATTGCCAACTCCCTGATTGTGTAACAGATGGGTTCTTAGGCTTTGTTACCCGTGGTCAACAATTTGAATTTTAATCGATGAAATATAGAACCAAAAATTATATAACCTTAATTCTAAGCATAAGCATCAGTATCCTATTCTGTCTCGGAATTGGCTATTATCAGACAAGAAAAATCATCCTAGATGAACTACGTAGTAAAGTAATATCTGTTGCAGCAGATGCCGCAATTACTCTCAATAAAGCAGATATTCTCAAGCTTCAGCTAAGCCATAATAATAATTCACCAGAATATCTACAAATCCAACAACAACTGAGGCAAATTCGAGATGTTAATCGACGTAGTGATATTTACGTAAAATTCATTTACCTGTTAAACCCATTACAGGATAGTCAAAATAGTCAGTATGAATATCTAGTCGATGCTGAAGAAACTGGCAGCAAAGATTACTCGCCAATTGGTCAAATTGCCGAAGAAGCAACTACTATCAAATTAAAAGAACATTTAAGCGAAATCTATAGTCCGGAAGAATTTATTACCGATGCGTGGGGTACCTGGCTAACAGCTTATGCTCCAGTCTATTCAAGTGATGGTAAATATCTTGCCACTGTTGGTGTAAACCTTTATGCCAATCATGTAATTGCAAGAATGCATAAACTCATTGACTATGGACTAATATCATTTTTACTTACACTTGCCGTAACTATCTTATTTGGATGGTTCTTGTCAAAACAACAGGCATTAGCATTAGAAACGCTTCATGATGGAGTCAAAAAAATTGGGGATGGCGATTTAACTACAAGAATACAAATAAATACCAAAGATGAGTTTTCTTACCTCGCCGGAGAAATAAACCAGATGGCTATCGGGTTACAGCAAAGAGAAAAGATGCAGCAAAATTTTGCCCGCTATGTCTCAAAACACGTTATGGATTCAATCATTAAAAGTGGTGATGATGTAACTTTAAGTGGTGAAAAACGCAAGATTACCCTGCTTTTTTCTGATATCCGCCAGTTTACCCACATTTCTGAACAATATACACCTGAACAGGTAGTGCGTTACCTCAATGAATATTTCTCGGCGATGGTCGAAATAATTTTCCGTAACAATGGAGTTTTAGACAAATTTATCGGCGATGGAATGATGGTAGAGTTTGGAGTTCCATTAGAGGATGAAGAGCAGGAATTAAATGCAGTAAGAACCGCAATTGAAATGGTACAGGGTGTCGAAGAACTAACCAGAAAGTGGCGTAGTGAGGGTAAAAATGTCCCAGAGATAAAAATAGGTGTCGGGATACATACTGGACTAGCAGTAATTGGTAATATCGGATCAGAAAAACGTTCTGAATATACTGCCATAGGAGATACTGTAAATTCAGCCTCGCGGATTGAACAACTAACCAAAGAACTACACACTCCGATACTTTTCAGTGAAAAAACGGCAATGGCAGTTAAAGGCAAAATGAAGATAAAATTTATGGGCGAACAGGAAATTCGCGGTAAAGCAGACAAAATCAAACTATATACAATAGAAGAATTAAGCTAACAATTTTTTAATAGGATTTTAATAAGTGAAAGAAAAGAAAAAGATAAATTTGGCATTACAAGGCGGCGGTTCACATGGAGCATTTACTTGGGGTGTCCTTGATACGATACTAGCAGATGGCAGAATTGAAATTGAAGGATTATCTGGAACTAGTGCTGGGGCAATGAATGCGGCAGTCACAGCGTATGGACTTTCGATTGGTGGTAATCAGGCTGCGCGTGATAAACTGGCAGAATTTTGGGGTAGAATAACAGAGGCTGGGCAGAAAGGTTTTCTAAAACCAAGTATGCTGGATAAAATGTTTAGTATTGGTAATATGGATTTCTCACCAAACTATGTGATGTATGATTTTATTTCTAAAATTTTCTCTCCATACGAATTAAACCCGCTAAACATCAATCCACTTGAAGAGGTTTTAGCCAAAACAGTTGATTTTGAAAAACTACACAACTCTCCTGCTTGCAAATTATTTATTGCGGCAACTAATGTGGGTAATGGTAAGCTCAGAGTATTTTCAAATCAGGATGTCTCGATAAAAGCAGTACTTGCATCAGCGTGCTTACCATTTCTATTTCAAGCAGTAGAAATAGATGGACAGCATTATTGGGATGGTGGTTATATTGGGAATCCGCCATTATTTCCATTAATCAGTGAAACAAAATCCAAGGATATCCTTATTGTCCAGATAAACCCGGTAAATATCGAGCATATCCCGACATCTGCGCGAGAAGTGCTAGACCGGATTAATACGCTTTCGTTTAATTCAAGTCTGATGCGTGAGCTACGTGCAGTTTATTTTGTTACCAATTTGATTGACAATGGTGAATTAGACAGCGATAAACATAAACGGGTTTTCATTCATACGATTGAAGCAGAGAGTATCGTTCAGAATCTTGGGGTTTCAAGTAAGCTAAATACTGACCCAGACTATTTGGCATATATGTTTGATAATGGCAAAAAGATGGCTACGGATTTTATTGAGCAGAATTTTGATAAAATTGGTGTTGAATCATCGACGGACATTAAAGCTAAATTTATGTAAAAGCAAAAAGCCGCAGCATTAGGAGTATAGATAAGTTATATTTTCTAGAGCGCTAAAGTCTGGGGCAGCTTCTTAACACAGGTAAATATAGATTTACCTGTGTCTGCAATTAATTATTCGCTTTTTGCGATCTCACGAATCATCTGTAATTCTTCAATTAATTCATCTACATTATCATTCTGCACCATGCTTGATTTAACAATTTTTTTAAAAATTGTTGCGCCTATACCATAAGCATCCTTTACATGTTTTTCAATATCTTTGCTGTCCTGACGTAACTGCTCCATTGAGCGTAAATTAATTGAATACTCTTCAACTGATTTTTTAACTTTTTTCAATACTTCCTTATCGTTATAAATTGCAGTCAAAATTTCATGCGTTTTCATACTATTCCTTTATAAATATTGTCAAAACGGCAGGATTATATCATGATCTGAAGTGAAATTTATTACACACCAACAAAAGACTATCTGAAACTGAGTAAGTGATGTTGTAAGGACTTATGGGCATAGTGTAAAATAAGGGCTTCTAATCTGGTTGCGATTATACTATAAATCATTAAAATTTAATAAATACTGGCACTTAAATCATGATTAAGAAAATAAAATATACCATTATATGTGGTTATGGAGAAATAACTCATGATACTTGAAATTGCAAATCTCACCATAAAATCAGGTAAGGAAAGTGAGTTTGAGAAAACCTTTGCTGTTGCCAGTAAAATAATTAGTAACATGTCTGGGTACATCAAGCATGAACTACAACGCTGTATTGAACATCATAACCGCTATGTCTTGCTAGTGTGGTGGCAAACAGTTGCTGATCATGAAATAGGTTTCCGCCAGTCAAATGAATATCAGGAATGGAAAAAATTACTGCACCATTTCTATGAGCCATTTCCGGAAGTATTGCATTATAAAGAAGTAACAGCATGAGCGAATTTACACTAATTATTGGCAATAAACATTTATCATCTTGGTCATTACGTGCATGGCTAATGATAAAAGAATGTAATATCAAGTTCTCGGAAATAATTGTGGATCTTGAGGCTCCTGATGTTAAAACTAAAATACAGCAATTAAGTCCATCTGGTAAAGTACCAGCGCTAAAGCATAAAGACTTATTAATCTGGGAATCATTATCAATAGGTGAATATCTAGCAGAGTTATTCCCCAGTGCTAAATTATGGCCAGATGACAAAAATGCGCGAGCTATTGCACGCTCGGTAAGCAATGAAATGCATAGTGGATTTGCAGTTCTGCGTAGGATGATGCCATTTGCTCTTTTTGAAGAGAGACCATTACCTCGATCAGAAGAGCTTGAAAATGAAGTTAGACGAATTGAAGAAATTTGGGTTGATTGCCGTTCTAGATACGGCAAAGATGGTAAATTTTTATTTGGTAAATTTAGCATTGCTGATGCAATGTTTGCACCTGTAGTATTAAGATTTAAGACCTATGGTTATAAGTCGAAAAATCTGATTGTAACTGAATATTGTAACTCTATTTTAAATAGCTTTAACGTAATTGACTGGTTAAATTCTGCAAAATTATAATAAATTATTGATGTTTTGGGTGAAGAAAAATAACGATTGTTTAGATAATGATGTTAAAAGGAATCTATAATGCGTAAATTAATGTCCATAATTTTATCACTTGCAGCCGGAACCATCTATGCAGATGATGCAGGTGTCTATATCAATGCGAATGCGGGTATAAATACAGGCAGTAATTATCAATTTGCTTACAATGCTAACGCTGGTTATATGTTTAACCGTTATCTTGGTGTTGAAGCTGGTTTTACTGGTGCTAGTACGTCTTACTGGGATGCTGCGATAAAGGGTGTATTACCGATTCCTATCGTTGATATTTATGGTCGGCTTGGCATGAGCTATGTTAATAACTACGGTTCTACCAGTGGAGCAGTTCTATATGGTGTAGGAGTTGCATTCCCTATTTTGCCTTATGTACGGATTAATATTGAAGATTATGCAATAAGCAATGCTAATACCCAGAACTTTCTGATGGGTGGTCTGGAAGTCAAATTCTAGGGCATAAATTTAACGCCAAGAGAATTACCTTTAAACTATTAAATGTGAATAAACATGGAAAATTTGGAAACCTTGATCGAGTTTGCCAACTACCTCGCAGATGAGGCAGGTAAAATTAGTAAAAAATATTTTCGCCGCAAAATTGAGATTGAAACTAAAAGCGGCGAATATCCAGTAACTATAGCAGACAGGGAAGTTGAACTCCATTTACGCAGTTTAATTCGCAATAACTACCCAGAGCATAGAATAATTGGTGAAGAATTTGCCAATCAGGATGGTAATTCGAAATATACTTGGGTAATTGATCCGATAGATGGTACAGTAGCATTTTCTACTGGCAAACCAACTTATACTACTTTAATCGCTTTACTTGAAAAAGACACCCCCGCGTATGGGATAATTGATCAAGCTGTCAGCCAGGAACGATTCAGTGGAAAAATGGGTGGAAAAGCATACCTGAATCAACAAATAATTTCTACAGCAGAACAATCAATACTAAATAGTGCGCGTTTAAATGCTACAACCCCATATATGTTTACAACTGATTATGAAAAATCTAAGTTTGAATTATTGCGTAAACAAGCGCGGGTAACTTCTTTTGGTGGAGATGCTTATGCTTTTGGCTTACTCGCAGCAGGTCATATTGACATTATAATGGAAGCTGACTTACAGTATTATGATATTGCGGCTTTAATTCCGGTAATTACTGCAGCAGGAGGAGTCATCAGCGACTGGCAAGGCAAAACACTGACTAAGGATTTTAATGGACAGTGCCTAGCTTGTGCTAATTTGCAACTACAACAGCAGGCTTTAAATTTAATTAACAGTTAATTTTGGAAAATAAAATGAGTGTAAACCGATTGAGAATTGCATTACAGAAATCAGGTAAGTTATCAGAAGGAAGTATTGAACTACTAAATAAGTGTAGTTTCAAAATAAAGCCAGCCAAAAATCACTATCTTATTCAGTCAAAAGAAATGAATACTGATTTTCTCATGATTCGTGATGATGATATCCCTGGCTTTGTAGATAGTAATGCCAGTGATCTTGGAATAGTTGGCGAAAATGGCTATATGGAGTATGCTCTTGAGAACCCAGAGAATGATTTGGAGATTATTGCCAGACTTCAATTTGCATACTGTCGGCTAAGTCTTGCTGCACCGGAAGGTTCTGGCATAGAACAACTAGCTGATTATAATGGTAAAACAATTGCGACCTCCTATCCGGCAACTCTTGCAGACTATTTGAACAAAAATAATATCAATGCCAGAATTATTCAGATGCATGGTTCAGTCGAGCTTGCTCCCAAAATTGCTGTAGCTGATGCAATTTGTGACTTAGTATCAACTGGTGCAACGCTTAAAGAAAATGGTCTGCTTGAAACACATATCATTCTTGAAAGCGAAGCTGTCCTGATCGGGCGCAAATCAGCTAGTAATGAATTAAAAGCCAAGGCACAAGAATTAATGTTTAGAATCAATAGCGTCATTGATGCTAAAGATAGCAAATACATAATGCTACATATTAATAAAGATGCTATAAGTAAGCTTAAAGATATCTTACCTGGCTGTGAATCACCTACAGTACTACATTTGCATGGAACGGATAATAAGGTAGCGGTGCATGTTGTCAGTAAGGAAGGCGTATTCTGGGATACCATAGCCAAACTTAAAAGTATCGGTGCCAGCTCAATTTTGGTAGTACCAATTGAAAAAATGATGTAATATGTATTTTTATTCAAATGATTTAATTGCTAAAGTCCGCAAACACATAAAAAATGGTGGATTAATTGCCTATCCAACAGAATCTTGTTATGGAATTGGCTGTGATCCTTTTAATCGTAAGGCGATAGATAAAATCATCAAGATTAAATTACGCAATAAGCAAAAAGGACTAATCGTAATTGCAGGTGATAAAAAGCAATTAGCTGGATTAATCCCTACAAGCACCCTCGATAATGATGAAGAAGAACTAAATCGCTATTGGCCTGGACCATTTAGCTTAATCCTCCCTGTTACCAATAAAGTACCCAAAAATCTGATTGGCAAACACTCAAAAATTGCTGTACGAGTTACAAAACATCAATTAGTACAACAGCTGTGTAAAAATCTAAATTTACCCCTAGTCTCTACTTCCGCCAATAAATCCGGTTTCAAATCAATTCGTACTTACCGGGAGTGTAAACGTCAATTTGGCAAACAATTAATGGTGCTACCAGGAATTACCAACTTTAATAAAAAGCCATCAACAATAATCGACTGGGATAGCAAAGAAATTTTGCGCGGGAAGTAGCTCAGAAAGCAATAAAAGATAAACTGGAAGTTTCCAGTTTATTTTCAAGCATGGAAGCCATTTAAGGATGTTGTATTAAATCACTAATACAATTAGCAGCGTTGGGATAACTAACTCTTACGGACACAGTCAAAACGACCCACAAACGACATAAAACCATCAGTAAAATCGCATTGCACAATTTTTTAAATCTCAAAATTATACCTCATCTAAACTACAATTTGTTAATTTCACAATTAATTTAGTAACCACCAGTAGGCAAATACAGTAAATAGCGATTTTAATGTACAATGACTTTAGTTAGAACAGTTATACATGACAGACAATTTCATGTGCCATTGCTATAAGGGGGAAAGATGTCTAGACGATCCAAGGTTTTGCAGATATTGCTCTATGGAATCGCAATTGCTGGCTGTAATGGCGGAGGCGGCGGTAGCAGTACTGGAACAAGTGGAACTAACCCTCCTATGACTAGCGTAAATGCTGACCCCTATCCCTTCCCCCCAGCTAAAGATTACCCTACCCCACCAGTTTGGGCTTTACCTGATTTTATTAATGGTACATCATTTGGTGCGAAAATTGCCTATGGCGATGCAAGCTCTGAACAGATAAAAAATTTAAATGTCCTACTAAACATAGCTAACAGCAATATTTGTAGTGCTACGCCTATTAAATATGATGGAAGCGGTACGTGGCTAGTTACCGCAGCACATTGTTTAGTAATAAAAAAAACTGATAAAAAAACAATTGGGGCAAGTGAATTGATAAATCCGTCCAGACTATCAATTGAAACTAGCTTTAATAATCAATGGCAAGCCAGCGAAGCAACATCTGTATATGTATATTCTGATTACTGCAAAAATAATACTTTTAGTGAGATTGGTGGCTGCCTCAATTTTTATCCGGGACAAGATGCCGGAAATGGAGCAGAAGGTAATGACATAGCACTCATCTATACTTTAGGCAAAATTGGCAATCCTGAAAATTACGCACATCTTGCACCACAGAGCGAATTTCCTGAAGCCTATACCATGGCACCAGTACTATCAATTGGAAGTGGCATTACCGAAGATATGAATCATGCTGGGGTAACTTTCTACGTAAGTAATTATCTTTATCGCAAAACCGATACAACAGGTTATCACTATCTATATAGTAGTTATTATGACAATAATAATGGTTACATGAGCCTTGCCTGTGGTGGCGATTCTGGCGGCGGTGATTTATTCTGGGATGGTAGCAAATGGATATTGCTGGCAACTCATAGCTATGGACCTCAGGATGGCTGTGGCAAGGCATACAATTATCTCCCTAACGCATCAACTAATGTTGGATATTATTATGATTGGATAAGTACTATCATTAATGGAAGCGATAAAAATCTAGTATGTGATAACACCAATAATAAATGTATCAGCAGATAAAGTCAGTAATTTCAAGACTTGTGAAACTAAAACTAACTATTAGATTTTGATAATCTTCCACCATATTATCTCCCCAATAAGCATAAAAATATTATAATCTACCTGAGTCCTCACTTTTTTAAGCTTGAATAAGTAACTCAAGCTGAGTAAACTGATCTTTAACAATTTGGTAATTAAAAAATAACGCAGTTGTATAGGA